>Ga0308398_1001316_pt1 | contig 13644 bp, 8 predicted proteins | sample Hotspr20SampleT9_FD_202360 | JGI IMG/M metagenome (GOLD analysis project Ga0308398, IMG submission 202360) | Hot spring phototrophic mat microbial communities from Mushroom Spring, Yellowstone National Park, Wyoming, United States - 20051001_T9 ...
ATTATGTCTTTGGATTACTTAAAAAGGCCGATTGTTATTTTATTTTTTCTTTATGTTTTTTTGATAATTCTTTTTAAACCTTTTCTAATTAAAAAGCCGTCTTTAATAAATTATGATAATTCTTTTTTATGTGGAAATGTGATTTCATATCCACAAAAAAGAGGTGATAAATTTTCTTTTATAATAAAAAATGACAATTCTTCTTATATAATAAATTCTTCATCTGCTGATTTTTCACTTTATGATTATGTATGTGTTTTGGGAAAAACAAAAGAAATAGATTTCTTTTATAGCGATTATTTTAACAGAAAAAATATATTTTATGAAGTTGATTCTGATGAGATAAAAATTGTTAAAGAAAGTAATTTTATTTTTAAATTATCAGCGAAAATTAGAAAAAAAGTTAAAGATGCTCTCTTTAAAAGTTTTGATTATGAGACTTATTCTGTTATTGCTGGTATATTTCTTGGTGAAAAAGAAGAACTTAACTGGAATTTAAAAAAGGCTATTATAAATGCTGGTGTGATGCATCTCCTTGTTGCATCAGGATCAAATATATCATATATAGTTCTTTTGATTGCAAATTTTTTCTGGTTTTTGAGAAGAGGAAGTATTTTACTTCAAATTATTTCTATTATTTTTGCATTTATATACTCAGTTATGATAGGACTTGATCCACCAATTACAAGAGCATTTATCATGCTTCTTCTTGTTTTTATTAGAGATATTCTTGAAAGAAACACTGATATAATTCAAATACTTTTTTTAAGTGCATTTGTAATGCTTATTATAAATCCTATTCTTATTTTTGATATAAGTTTTTTGATGTCATTTTTATCGGTGTATGGAATAGTTCTTGGGTGGGAAAATTTTGGAAGATTTATTTATATTAAAAAAGATTCTTTTACTAAAAATAAAAGCATATTTTTTCAAAAAATTGCTTTGGTTTTTGTTTATATTTCAAATTCTATAATATCACTTGTTGTTATAACTTTTTTTGCTCAGTTATCGCTTATTCCAGTTCTGTTGAAGTTTTTTTATAAAATTTCAATCGTTTCTTTTGTATCAAATATAATTTTAATTCCACTTTCATTTGTCATTATGATTTCTACTATAATCTTTATTCTTATAAAATCATCTTTTAATATTTCTTTTCTTTTATCCAATTTTCTTAGTTTTTGTGGAAAACTTTTTATAAAAATTTCTTATTTCTTTTCTTCATTTAAGTATTCATCAGTTTATATTTTCTATCCGAATGAAGTAAGTTTTGTGTTTTCAGTTATAATTATATTTCTTTTTCTTAATTTTTCGCTTTTAAAAGAAATTTATTTGATGAGAAGTTTTTTTGCAATATCTCTGCTTATTTTTTTTATTTCTATAAATTGGGTTAAAAAGATAGATGGAGTTTTTAGATTTTCATCGAAAAATGTAAATGGGTATTTAATACTTACGAATGGTAAATCCTATCTTATAAATCCTGTTATTTTTCCTGATAAAATCTATAGTTTTCTATTTTCGCATAACTATAGCAAAATAGATTTTATATTTGTTGGCTCATTTAAAGGGTATAGAAAAAAGATAGTTGATGAAATCTCATCTCGTTTTAATTCTAAGGTTTATCTTCCAATTTGGTTTGGAAATGGTGATGGTATTTTTGGTGGTGATAAAATTGAGATTTTTGATATAAGATTTGATGATAAGTTTGGTTATTTTAATAGATACTCACAACTTATTTTTTGTGATGAAAGTGTTTGTTATAAATAAAATTTTTAAAATTTGATAGAATAATTTCTATGAAATTGAAAGCAATTATATTTTATAATCCTTCTAACAAAAATAATATTTTGATGGTTGAAAAGATAGAAAAATTTTTAACAAAAAAAGCTATTGGTGTTTTAAAAATATCTGTTGGAGAAAAAAAACTTTGCAACATATCTGGAGATTTTTCAATAGCTGTTGGTGGAGATGGAACAGTTTTATATGCCGCAAGATCTATTGTTGATAAAGAAATTCCTTTGATATCTATTAAATGTGGGGGGCTTGGTTTTTTAAGCAGTGTTGAAGAGAAAAATGCATATCAAATGATTGAGGATTTCCTTTGTGAAAATTATAAAACAGTAAATAGAACGCTTTTGAAACTTGTTATAGGTAATAAAAAGTTTATTGCTTTAAATGATATTGTTGTTAAATCAAATGATCTTAGAACATTTTATACAGATGTTTATTATTTTGATGAATATATAAGTTCATATTTTTCTGATGGTGTTATATTTTCAACACCAACTGGCTCTACAGCGTATAGTTTAAGTTGTGGAGGACCGATAGTTCATACTCACTCAAAAGTTATAATAATAACACCGATCTCCCCACATACACTTACTCACAGACCAGTTATACTTCCAGATACCACGATAATAAAAGTAAAAGCAAGACCAAAACATGGAAGCGAGGAATCTATAATTCTTTCTATTGATGGACAGGAAAATATTAAATATCTTGGCGATTTCCTTGAAATATCAGTTTATGATAAGTTTTTAAAAAGCATTGTTTTAAAAAATTATTCATACTTTGAACTTCTTAGAAAAAAACTTAGTTGGGGTGAGAGAAATGATTAAAAAATTGAGAATAAAAAATTTTGCGATAATAAAGGATATAAGTATTGATTTTGAAGATGGTTTAAATGTTTTAAGTGGTGAGACAGGTGCAGGAAAATCTATAATAGTTGAATCAGTTTCTTTCCTTTTTGGTTCAAAATATTATGGAAAGGATAATTCTAATCAAATAGAAGTATCTGCAATAATAAAAATTCCATCTGATCTTGTAAATCTTTTTGGGTATGGAGATGAGATTGAAATAAAAAGAATTTATGATAATCAGAGAAAAAGTAGGTATTTTATAAATTCAAAACCGGTTTCATTTTTTGAAGTTTCAAATGTATCAAAGCATTTAATTGATTTTCATTCTCAGATGGAAAATTTAATAATCACATCATCTGATGTCCAAACAGAGATTCTTGATGAATATTTAGGGATTTCAGAAATTTCAAAAAAATTTTCAACTCTTTATAAAAGAAAAAAAGAAATTGAAGAAAAAATTAAAATGATTTCAATGAATGAAGAAGAAAAGAAAAAACTTCTTGAGTTATACACTTTTCAATTAAATGAACTTAAATCTGCAAATATTAAAGAAAATGAGGATATAGAGATTGAAGAATTTATACTAAAAGCAAAAAATAAAAATAGAGTTAGAAGTTATATACTTGAGATTTTATCTATAGTAAACAGTGATAATGGTGTTTATGATGGGGTTTCAAAGATATCCAGAAAACTTGATGAACTTAAAAAACTTGACTCTAATTTTACAAATTTAGATTCGATGATAGAAACAGTTTTAGAAAACTTAAAAGAGATAATTGATACTCTTGAAAAAAATCTTACAAATTATGATATAAGCGATGAACTACTTGATGAGTATATAAAAAGAGATGAATTTATAAAGTTGCTTAAAAAGAAGCATTCGGTAAGTGATATAAAAGGGCTTTTGTTAAAACTTAATGAACTTGAAAAATCGATATCAGAGATAAAATCAAAAGATGAAAATATTGAGAAACTAAATAAAGAACTTAGCGATGTTTTATCTGAGATGGAAAAACTTTCAGAAAAACTTGATAATGAAAGAAAAAAGGGTTCTCAAAGATTTTCAGATGAGATTGTAGAAGAACTTAAAAAACTTGGATTTACAAATCCATCTTTTTCTGTTGGTATTGAATTTTCTGATGATTTTAATATTTATGGTAAAAATGATATTGAGTTTTTATTTTCAGCAAATCCTGATGGGTTACTATCTCCACTTAGAAATGTTGCAAGTGGAGGGGAGATATCAAGAATAATGCTTGCAATTAAAAGTGTTTCAGCAAAATTTGGAAAAAATAGAATACTTATCTTTGATGAGATTGATAGTGGTATTGGGGGAAATACTGCATTTTTTGTAGGAGAGGTTTTAAGAGATATATCATCTTCAAATCAAATACTTTTAATTACTCATATGCCTCAGGTTGCGGTTTTTGCTAATGCTCATTTTAAGGTTGAAAAGATTTTTGAAAAATCCAAAACAAATGTTATTGTAAAAAAACTTACAAATGAAAAAGAAAAAATAGAAGAAATTGCAAGAATGTTTGGCTCAACATACTCACCAAAAACAGCCCTAAAACATGCTAAAGAAATCCTTGAAAGAGTAAAAGATATAAATAAGAAGTAAAAATTATATAAGAAGTGCAATTAAATGGTAAGGAAAAGAGATTTTTAAAATATATAGTATGTGGGGAATAATTTTATATAGATAATTTAAAATTTTATCTATTAGGGTTTCTTGCTATTTTGTATAATATTCTTATGGAAAGCAATAGAAAAATTAGAGTGAGGTTTGCGCCTTCTCCAACTGGGCATCTTCACATAGGTGGTGCAAGGACTGCCCTTTTTAATTATCTTTTTGCTAAAAAATATGGTGGAACATTTATTTTAAGAATTGAAGATACTGATGAACTTAGAAGTACAAAAGAATCAATGCACTCAATATTTGAATCAATGAAATGGCTTGGACTTACTTGGGATGAGGGTGCTTTAGATGAGGAAAAAGAGATTGGAAACTATGGACCTTATATCCAAAGTAAAAGAGAGGCATTAGGGATTTATAAAAAGTATGCTGATATTCTTATCAAAAATGGATATGCTTATTATTGCTATTGCACACCAGAAGAACTTGAGGAAATGAGAAAAAAAGCACAACTTGAAAAAAGACCACCTAAATATGATGGAAGATGCAGAAATCTAACTGAGGAGCAAAAAAAAGAGTATGAAAAACAAGGGAGAAAACCAGTTATAAGGTTTAAGATGCCAGATACTGGAGTAACATTATGGAGGGACCTAATTCATGGAGAAGTTAAATTTGAGAATTCGCTTTTGTATGATTTTATAATGATAAAAGCAAGTGGATATCCAACATATAACTTTGCCTGTGTTATAGATGACCATCTTATGGAAATATCGCATGTTATAAGAGGTGATGATCATATATCAAATACACCGCTTCAAATAAATTTATATAAGGCACTTGGATGGGAAATACCACAGTTTGCACATCTTTCAATGATACTTGGACCTGATGGTTCAAGGCTTTCAAAAAGGCATGGTGCTACAAGTATTTCTGAGTATAGAAGACTGGGATATCTACCTGAAACAATGAAAAATTATCTTGCACTTCTTGGATGGTCAACAAAAGATAGTCAACAGATTTTTGAAAAAGGTGAACTGGAAGAAAAGTTTTCGCTTGAAGGATGCCAGAAAAATCCTGCTATATTTGATACAGTTAAATTAACTTGGATGAATGGAGAGTATATAAGAAAAATGACAAAAGAAGAACTATATAATGCAGCATTGCCATTCATAAAAGAAGCAGGGATAGATATAGAAACAAGAAAAGATCTTAATGTCGTTGAGATTGTTGCAATTGAGCAGGAAAAATATAAACTTTTATCTGATGTCCCAAAACTTATAGATTTCTTTTTTAAAGAGGATTTTGAATATGATGAGGCATCTATTGAGAAGGTTTTAAAAAAAGATAATGTTTTAAATATCTTAAATGGAATAAAAGATGTTTATTTAAAGATTGATGATTTTAAAGAAAAAGTTATAGAAGAAAAAACAAGAGAGTTTGCAAAATACAATGGTTATAAAACATCAGATGTTTTTCATCCTGTAAGAGTTGCAATAAGTGGAAGATCTGCTGGTCCTACACTTTTTAAAATGATAGAACTTTTTGGAAAACAAAGAGTTATTAATAGAATTGAAAGAACTTTATCTTTTCTTGGGGCAAGAAAATAAAAATTGTGTTTGTAATAAAAATTTCATATTTTTGTATAATCCATATATTATCATTTAATTGATATATGAAGTATTGGATTTTTGTTAATAACGAGATAAATGGTCCTTTTAAAATAAATGAAATTGTAAATAGTAAATATTTTTCAAAAGATTTATTGCTTTGCCCTTACGAAATGGATGGAATAAAACCCTCAAATTGGTATTTTGCAAAAGAACTTCCTGAATTTGAACCATATCTTAGTTCAGTAAGTGTTGCTGTTGAAAATAAAGGTTTTGATGTGGATTTTGATATAGATTCTCTTATTGAAGGGGCTAAAATTGATTCTTATAAATATGATGAAAGAGAAAGAAATATAAATTTGGATATATTAGATAATAAAACTGATCTTGAGGAAAAATTATTTAAATCTGAAAAAGAACTTGAACACTATAAAACAAAAGTTAATTATCTTGAGGAAAAAATATCAAAACTTCAAATTGAACTTGAAAAAACACTAAATAGAGTAAAAGAATATGAAGATAAAATTAAAGAAAGAGATTTTCAAATTGAAAAGCTTATAAAAGAAGTAAATAGTTTAAAAGAAAAAGAAAATATAGTAAAGGATTATGAGAAAGAAATCTATGAAAAAAATAAAAAAATATATAAACTTACAGAAAAATTAAAAGAGATTGAAGAGAAAGTAAAACAAACTGAACAAAAGAGATCTGATAAAAATGATAGTATACAAGAAGCAAAACTTGAGGAAATTAAAAGCGAAAATGAAAGTTCTATTAGATTTGATGAGAAAAAAGAAGAGAATAATATAGAAAAAAATGATAATTTTTCAAGTATTTCGCAAAGTAATTTAAGTGTTTCTATAGATGTTAATAAAGGTTTATCTTTCAACAAAGAAATAACTGAAGATAAAGAGTCTTCTAAAATTGATTTGGAATCATCTAAGAGTAAAGAGAGTTATTCAGATGTGTCTTTTAATAATGATTTTATTGTTGAGCGTTTTGATGTTTTCTCTCACAGTTCAAAAAAACTTACTCCTATAAGTGTTGATGATAATAATCTTTCTATAGAGACATCTCTTAATAATTCTGATAATCTTGATATTAAAACAGAGCATTTAACATCAAAACCTTTTGAAAAAATAGATTTAGATAGTGTTTTTCAAACTGCTGATATTAAACTTGAGGTTGTAAAACCAAACCTTGATCTTGTTGAAAATAAAATGGAAGTTGTCTCAAAACCACTAATTAAAGATGAATATACAAAAAATTTTGAGGAAACAAAAAATATTAGTATAGAAAACAATATAAAAACTAAAGAAAAATTTACTCAAACAGAATCAAAAGAAATTGGTGATAATAAAGTTTTATCAAAAGAGAAATCTTTTGAAAGTGAATTAAAGATTGATTTTGCTATAAATAATGATATTAATAGAAAAGAGATAAAAAAAGAGAATACAGAACTTAATGTTTCATTAGAACCTTTATTAAAAAATGACAAAAATAAAGAAGATAATAATGTTAAACAAGAAAATAAAGTTTTGCGTTCTGTTGATGATAAAGTAGAGAAAATAAAAATAGAAAAAGAAAATCCAGAGGCTTTACTTAAAAGAGAAGAGATAAATAAAACTCAAAGATTTGATTTTACAAAAAATAAAAAAGATAAAGATAAAAAAATTAAAGAAGGAAACGCTGACTCAAAAAATACAATTGTTTCGTCTATATATAGAAAAAAAGTAAGTCCTTTTGTAAAAATTGCTGTTTTTGGAGTTTTTATTGTTTTTTTTGCTAGTTCAATAATATATATTTTAAACTCAGGCTCTGATAAGAATACAATTAAAGTCAGTAAAGAAAATGTTAGATATCCAAAGATCGAAAAATCTGATGAAAAAATTGCTGAGAATAATATTGATAATAAAGCAGTTTTAGTGTCAACAAAAACAGAAGATAAAAGTGAAATAAATATCTCAAAGATAAATGAAAATGTTAAGAAATCAATAGATATAGTTAAAAACTTTGATCTTGGTGGTGGAAGAGGAAATATAGATAAATGGTTTTCAAATTCTTTTTCAAATAAGAGTGTTAAAGAGGAGTGGAATGCAACATATTTAAGCGGTTCTTTGTTCGTTGTTCAGTATAGAGCGCTTAGATATAAACAAGAGCCAATTGTTTATCTTTTTGAAGTTGATGTTGATAAAGGCGTTATAGTTAGAGGAATAAATAATAATGCAATAGATCTTCTTTCATCAGTTTATGGTAATAATAAAAAAGAGGATAATAAAAAAGTTGCAAAATTAAATATAAAAGACAAAAAAACCATTGAAGAGGTAAAAAACAATTCAGAAATTTTTTAAATCGCATTTTATCATTGTTTTATAAAAAAGAAGCAAATTATTTTAGTATAATTATTTATAATGAGTTTTAGAATAAACATATCAAAAAAATTAGGTGAGATACTTGTAGCAAACTCTCTTATTACAGCAAAACAATTAGAAGAAGCGCTTGAATATCAAAAAAAGACAGGACTAAAACTTGGACAGATACTCCTTGAGAAAAAATATATTACCGAAAAACAATTACTTGAATTTTTAAGCAAACAGTTTTCAATAAGGTTTGTTGAGATATCAAATATTGAGATATCTCCTGATATAATTAAAATTGTTCCTGAGGCAATTGCAAGAAGATACACATTAATCCCAATTGGAAAGAATGATAATATAATTTCTGTTGCAATGGTAGATCCATTAAATATTGTTGTTCTTGATGAACTTAAATTGATGACTGGTTATAATATAGAACCAGTTTTTGCTCTTGAGGATGATATCTTATCTGCTATAGATAAGTATTATGGAACAACTTCATCTCAACAAGCCCTTGATGAGATAATCAAAAAAAATAGTTCAGATGAGGAGGCATCAGATATATCAGTTGTTGAGAAGAAAAATGATGAAGAAATAGTTTCACTTGAAAATCAGTCAGAGTCAGGGCCCATAATTAAAATGGTGAATATAATAATTTCTTCTGCGATAAAATCTCGTGCTTCTGATATCCATGTAGAGCCATCATATAAAGACACAAAGGTAAGATTTAGAATAGATGGTGTTCTTCATATACAACAAACAATTCCTAAAAAATTTCATAATGCCATAGTTTCAAGAATAAAAATAATGTCAAATCTTGATATATCAGAGAGAAGAATTCCACAAGATGGAAGAATAAAAATAAAACTTTCGGAAAAAGAGATTGATCTAAGGGTTTCTATTCTTCCAACTATATTTGGTGAAAAGATTGTAATGAGAATACTTGATTCTTCTGGACTGAAACTGAAGCTTGAAGAACTTGGATTTGAGCCAGAAAATCTTGCAATATTTTCCAAATGTATAAAAGCACCCCATGGTATAAATCTAATAACAGGTCCAACAGGCTCAGGTAAATCAACTACACTTTATTCTGCACTTTCTACTTTAAATTCCCCTGATGTGAATATATCAACAATAGAGGATCCAGTTGAGTACAATCTTGATGGTATAAATCAGGTTAATGTAAATCCTGATGTTGGGCTAACATTTGCAAGTGGACTTAGAGCATTTTTAAGGCAGGATCCTGATATAATAATGGTTGGAGAGATAAGAGATTTTGAAACTATGTCTATAGCAATTAATGCCGCAATGACAGGACATCTTGTTTTTTCAACACTCCACACAAATGATGCTGCTGGAGCAATTACAAGAATTGGTATGATGGGGATAGAACCATTTTTAACTTCATCAACTCTTCTTATGGTTGTTGCTCAAAGACTTGTAAGAACAATATGCAAGTATTGTAAAGAGGCTTATGAGGTTGACCCGAATCTTATAATAAAATTGGGTGCATCACAAACGCTTATAGAACCAAATATCAAAAATGGGAAACTTGTTATCTATAAAGGGAGAGGATGTGATAAATGTTTTGGTACTGGATATAAAGGAAGAATAGGTATTCATGAAATTCTTGAAGTAACTGATCCGATAAGAGAATTAATAGTTGATAAGGCGCCTTCTACAAAAATAAAAGAAGTTGCGAGAAAAAATGGTATGATAACACTTAGAGAATCTGCATTAAGGAAGTTGATGAATGGTATTACAACTGTAGAAGAGGTAATAAGGGTTACTGGTAGTGATGTTGATTAGTTGTAAATAAATTAGTATATTATTATTGTATATCTAGATCTTGTTTTAAGTTTAATTTTTGAGAGGTTTTTATGGTTACAATGAGCGATCTTTTTATATTGATGCATGAGAAAAAAGCAAGTGATCTTCATTTAACAGTTGGTGCACCACCAATGTTTAGAATCGATGGTGAGCTTGTTCCAACACCATACGAAAAATTAACACCAGAAATGTGTCAAACTCTTATATTTTCATTAATGACTGATGCTCAAAGGCAAAAATTTGAAGCTACAAATGAGCTTGATTTTGCTTTCGGTATAAAAGGACTTGGAAGACTTAGAATGAATGTATATAGGCAAAGAGGTGTTATAGGAGCAGCTATACGATCTATTCCAAATAAATTTATGTCTTTTGAAGAACTTGGGCTTCCTCCAGTTACATATGATCTAATGAAACTTCAAAAGGGTTTGATACTTGTCACAGGTCCAACTGGTTCTGGAAAATCAACAACACTTGCTTCTATGATAGATTACATAAACGAGAATATGAATTATCATATAATGACTATAGAGGATCCTATAGAATATGTTCATACTCACAAAAAAAGCATAGTAAATCAAAGAGAAATAGGAGCAGATACTGAAAGCTTTGCTCAAGCACTTAGACATGTTTTAAGACAAGATCCTAATGTTATACTTATTGGTGAGATGAGAGATCTTGAAACAATAAGCGCTGCTTTAAATATTGCTGAAACAGGTCACTTAGTTTTTGCAACACTTCATACTTCAGATGCCGCTCAGACAATAAACAGAATAATAGACGTTTTTCCACCTCATCAACAGGAACAAATAAGAGTTCAGTTATCTTTTGTTCTTCAAGCAGTTTATTCCCAACAACTTGTAAGTGCTGCAACTGGAAAAGGAAGAGTTCTTGCTTGTGAGGTTTTAATAGTAACTCCAGCAGTAAGAAACTTAATAAGAGAGAGAAAGATAGAACAGATAAATACTGTAATTCAAACTGGAGCAAAATTTGGAATGGTTACAATGAATCAGTCACTTGTTGAACTATATAGAAAACAAAAAATTACATATCAAGAAGCGATAAATAGATCTCCAGATCCAGAGGATTTAAAGAAACTTCTACAAAAATCTGTTCTTGGAAGTTAATAACTAATGATATTTTCTTATAAAGTAAAGGATTTAAAAGGAAAGGTCCTTGAAGGTGAGATAGAGGCTAAGGATCAGTTTGAAGCTATAAATAAACTTAAACTTCAAAAATATACAATAATATCAGTAAATCAGTCAAAAAGAAAGAAAATAAAGACAGGAAAGGTTTCACTTAAAGAGTTAACAATATTTTCAAGACAACTTTCAACTCTTGTTTCAAGTAGTGTTCCTATTGTTCAGAGTTTATCAATACTTGAATCCCAGATAGAGAATAAAAATTTTGCAAGAGTTATTTCTTTGCTAAGAAAGGATATAGAGAGTGGTCTTTCAATCTCTGATGCTATGGCAAAATATCCTGATGTTTTCTCTGAACTTTATGTTTCAATGATAAGAGCGGGTGAGGTTGGTGGTGTGCTTGACACAATTCTTGATAGACTTGCAACATATCTTGAGTCATCAGCTGCTTTAAGGGATAAAGTTAAAAGCGCTTTAATGTATCCAATTATTGTTGGAAGTATAGCAGTTATTGTTACTGTTGTATTAATTATTTTTATTATACCGATCTTTAAAAACATATTTTTAAGTTTTGGTGCTGAACTTCCTTTAATTACAAGGATTGTTATAGGAGCATCAGATTTTTTAAAAAAGTATATATTTCACATCATTGTTTTTCTTGGTGTGTTTTTTTATGGGATTAAAAGATATATAAAAACAGAAAAAGGAAGAAGACAGTTTGATTATATTCTTTTAAAACTTCCTATTTTTGGAATAATATTTAAGAAAATAGCGATAGCAAAATTTTCAAGAACTCTTGGAACACTTGTAAAATCTGGTGTTCCAATTCTTCAGGCACTTGAAACAGTAGCAAAAACGAGTGGAAATAAAGTCATAGAGGAGATAGTTCTTGCAAGTATGAAATCAGTAAAAGAAGGTGGCAAGATTGCAGAACCTTTAAAAAAAGATAATATTTTTCCACCAATGGTAACTCAGATGATAAGTGTTGGAGAAGAGAGCGGAAGCCTTGATACAATGCTTTTTAAGATATCTGATTTTTATGATCAGGAAGTTGATGCAAGTGTTAAGGGATTAACATCTATGATAGAGCCGATAGTTATGGTTTTTATGGGTGTGGTTGTAGGTTTTATAGTTATAGCAATGTTTATCCCGATGTTTCAGATGGGTGAAATTGCATCAAAGCAAGGATAGAGATATGAATTTTTTTAATGTTCTAATTAAACTTGCAGATGATATAAAAAATAGAAAAAATGTATTATAAAGCAATTGGATTCCTTTTTTATATAAAATAAAATTCAAAATCCCTCTTTAATTCCCCCTTTTTTAAAGGGGGAGAATAGGGGGATTAATTTATTTTTATTTTATTTCAGGAAAAAATTTATAGAAAAACTTATGAGAGTAAAAGAAAATATTAAAATTGATAAGAGTTTATGAATAAATTTTGGGGGGACATTTTTTTGATCTAATACCAATCTTAAACTAAGTTTTTTGTTTTTGATGATATTTGTGGGGGAAATGTTGAGGTTGAGATAAGAGTTTATATAACACCATTAATAGTTATCTTTCTTGGGGTAGGCTATATTGTAATAGCAGTTTCAAAAGTTCTTTCGTTATCGTATAAGAGATTTAATTTGATAAAATATATTGAGAAGAAACTTTTTTGATTTTATAAACATCTAATTTTAAAGGAGGAAAAATGGCATTACATATCACAGATGCAGAGTTTAAGAAAGAGGTTATAGAATCTAAGCAACCTGTTCTTGTAGATTTCTGGGCTCCATGGTGTGGTCCTTGCAGAATGATATCTCCAATAATAGATGAGATATCAAAGGAATATGATGGAAAAGTAAAGGTTGTCAAAATGAATACCGATGAAAATCCAGAAACACCTTCCGAGTATCAAATTTCAGCAATCCCAACCCTTCTTTTCTTTAAATCAGGAAAAGTTGTAAAAGAGATTGTTGGTGTAGTCCAAAAAGAGGAAATAAAAAAAGTACTTGATGAGTTAATTTAAATATTTTAAAATTTTTTTTAGACATTTTTTAAATAGTATAAAACCTAAAAAAGAGAAGTATAAGTATATTTTTTGTGATGGAAGGGAAAAAATTATTTGTAATAGATTCAAGTGCATTTCTTTATAAAAATTATTATGCACTTCCCAAGTTTACAACTTCAAAAGGTGAAGAGGTTGCTGCATTATTTGGGTTTATAAGGCTTCTCTTTAAAATAAAAAAACTCTCCAATTATATTGTTGCTTGTTATGATAGCCTAAAAAGTTTTAGAAAGGAAATATATTTAGAGTATAAATCAAATAGACAAAAACCTGATGACGCGCTTGTTTTACAGATAAAAAAATCTATGGAAGTTGTTTCGCTTTTGGGTATAAAATGTTTACAAGTGGATGGATATGAAGCAGACGATATAATAGCAACGATTGCAAAA
>Ga0308398_1001318_pt1 | contig 13627 bp, 10 predicted proteins | sample Hotspr20SampleT9_FD_202360 | JGI IMG/M metagenome (GOLD analysis project Ga0308398, IMG submission 202360) | Hot spring phototrophic mat microbial communities from Mushroom Spring, Yellowstone National Park, Wyoming, United States - 20051001_T9 ...
GGATGCCCGCAAGGAGAGGGCAGCGCCGCCCCGCGCATCCCCATCCAGCTTGGAGAGGATGACGCCCGTAACCGGGACCGTCTGGCTAAAAGCCTGAGCTGTAGTAACAGCGTCCTGACCCGTCATTGCATCCAGCACTAAAAGCACTTCGGTGGGCTGTAGGGCCTTAGAGAGGCGCGCCAGCTCTTCCATCAGGTCTGTATCGGGGGTTTGGCGCCCCGCCGTGTCAATAATGATCACTTCGCGGGCTTGCTTTTTGGCGGTTTCTATGCCCCGACGTACCAGGCCTTCTACATCGGAGGTATCTTCGCGGTAGAGGGGAACGCCTATTTTTTCGGCGAGGACGGCAAGCTGTTCAGCTGCTGCCGGCCGATATACATCGGCGGCAATAAGGTAAGGGGCTTTACCCTGATTTTTGAGATAAAGCGCCAGTTTAGCTGAAAAAGTCGTTTTCCCAGCCCCATTTAGCCCTATAATCATATAGATGGTAGGAGGTAAAGGTGCGAAGCGAAGGGGCTCTTGCTTTTCCCCTAAGAGGCGCACCAGCTCATCATAGAGAATCTTGATGAAGAGCTGGGTGGGCGTGACGGACTTAATGACCTCTTGGCCAATGGCTAATTCTTTGACCCGATCAGTGAATTCTTTGGCGACCTTGTAGTTGACATCGGCTTCCAGGAGGGCTCGGCGCACTTCTTTGACGGCGTCGGCGATATTGGCTTCGGTCAGGCGGGCTTTGCCTGAGAGCACCCGAAAAGTTTCTGTGAGGCGCTCTGTAATAGCCTCAAACATAGCTGGGCAAAGATAAGGATTGGGTAAGTTTGCGGCGGTGCCGCGCCTATCTATTATTACGGTAACTTATCGGGCGGCGGAGGTGCTTCCGATCACCCTTCGCAGCGTGGCGAGCCAATCTTGGAAAGACTGGGAGCATATATTTGTGGATGGGGGTTCGCCGGATGGGACTTTGGCGCAGATTGAGACGTATGCGCGCTCGCAGGAGCGAGTGCGGTATCTCAGCGAACCTGACCGAGGGCTTTATGACGCGATGAATAAGGGACTCCTTTTAGCGCAGGGAGAATATGTGTGCTTTTTGAATGCGGGGGATAGTTTCTGGGCGGAGGATACGTTGGAACGGCTTTTTGCGGCGGCTCCTCCGGAGGCCGATGTATTGTATGGCGAGCATGTAGAGGTCAATTCCGAAGGGCAGATTCTCTCTACGCCTCGGCATCGGCCCTATCCGAGGGGGGAGCTACGGAAGGCGCACTTTCGCACCGGGATGCGCATATGCCACCAGGCGCTGATCGTGCGGCGGCAACTGGCCCCTACCTACAACCTAAAATACCGACTGGCAGCCGACTTGGACTGGACCCTTCGGCTACTGAGCCAAAACCCCCGCACCTACGATAGCGGACAAATCCTAATTCGCTACCTGGCCGGAGGAGTATCAGCCAGACGACTACGAGAGTATGTATGGGAACGCACTTCTATTTTGTACCAGCACTTTGGGATAGGGGCGGTTTTAGAAAGCGGATGGGCCATCCTACGGCATAAAGGGCTGGGCGGCTACCCCCGACTAAACCCCGCATGAAAAGCCTGCGCAGCGATTTAGTCCTGACGGTCTTTTCCCACCTTCTGACGAAGCCCGTGTGGCTCATTGCAGATAACCTCATCCAGGATCGCTTGGGTCATGAAACCTACGGTCTGATTGGGGCCCTCCATAGCTATGCCACCTGGGCCAATGTGATAGCCGACTGGAGTCTTTCCTACCATATTGCCCGCCAGATCGCCCAAGCCTCCCACCTTATTCGTCCCACCGCCGCACAAACCCTGCTTCCTAAGCTCTTCCTCTCTCTTTTTACGGGGGGACTATTCTTATTTCTGGGGTACCTCGTAGGCTATGCACAAGAAAGCTTGTGGTGGCTATCGGGGCTTCTGGGCTACCAGATTCTACTGAGCTGGATTCAATATTTTCGGAGCTTTTTTCAGGGTGCTCAGCTTTTTCGCGTAGATGCTCTTTTAGCAAATGCGGAGAAAGCCGTGGTTATTGTTCTTATACTGGTTTTTTGGCGATATATGTCTGGGCATCTTTACATCCTTATACTGGTAACTGGAAGCGGGATAGCATTAGGTGGGATAGGTCTGTGGGCATGGAAACAGTTCGGACCGTGGTCTGTGGAACTCAGCAGAAAGGAACTATGGTCGCTTTTCCGTCGGCTGACCCCTTATGCGGTTTTAGTTCTGGTCGGTGGTCTCAATGAGCGGCTTAATCAAGTGCTGATAGAGCGGTTAGCGGGACCTTACGAGAATGGGCTGTACTTAGGTGCTTACCGGTGGTTTGGAGCCAGTATGATGTACTTATGGGTGGTGCTGCCGATTTTTTATGCGCGTTTTGCGATGTTGGGACATCGGCCCACGCCGACTCTGTGGCGTACCTTTCTTATGGGGCAGCTTTCGGTGGCTATTCCTCTCATGGCGGTTACCTTAGTGATGTTGGTGGAACCTGAGCTCTTTTTGATACTTTTTCGGCATAGCACGGAGGAAGAGCTTAGGGTAATGGCGCAAAACTTGCGGATATTAGCCATAGCAGGCACCCTCAATGCTCTGTTTAACATTTATAGCACGCACCTGACAGCCAATGGCCAGGAGAGAGCTTCGCTCATGATCATAGCTTTTGCTACGATAGTCAATATGGCTGGGTGCTGGTGGTGGGTTCCTCGGTATGGGGCGATAGGAGGGAGTTTAGCGTTGCTGGTCTCTTATGCGACTTTTTCAGCAGGGCATTATGTATTTTTTCAGCGGTGGGTGGGGCTTGCGAGGCCGGTGGGGTCTTTGCCTTGGCTGTTACTGGGAATATGGTTGGGGGTTGGCGGATGTGCGTACCTCTTGAGGGGGTATCTGCCTTTTATACTCAAAGGCGTATGGGGGGGAGGGGCAGTGCTGGTCTATGGGGTAGTTTTATATCTGGGGGGCATTTTGCACCTTTGGCGGCGTGCCAGTCGCGTTTGATGCGCGGATGTTATTACCGCCTTTGGAGGGCTTAGGGCGCTTTACCCATGAAGTGAGTCGGCGGCTATTATCCATGCTAAAGGAGGTAGAGGTGTACATGCTTTTTGATCGGCGCCCTCGCTCAGAGTTTTTCTACGGAGCTAATCAAAGAAGTGTAGTAGTCCCGCCCCCAGCTCGTCACTGGACTTTATACGAGATATGGTATCGGCTAAGCGTGCCTTGGGCACTGAGGCGTTATCAGCCGAAGGTTTTTTTCGGGACCTACGGCATAGCCCCAGCCCCCATAAGCCAACGAGTGCCCAGCGTACTCTTTATTCACGATGTTGCCTTTGAGCGGCATCCAGAGTTTTTACCCAAAGGTTGGGCGGCGTATTATAGGCGTACTTTCAGAGAAAGCATTCGATTAGCTTCCTGGATTATAGCGAATAGCGAGAGCGTGCGAACAGACTTAGAGGAGATTTATAGTCCTATGGCGGAAAGGGTAATCGTGGCATACAACGGCATAGATACTACTCTATTTCGTCCTTTAGTGTCTGATGAGCGTTCTGCGATTCGGGAGCAAGTGAGTGGTGGTATTCCCTACATTCTTTATGTGGGGAGTATTCACCCGCGGAAAAATTTTTCTCGGTTACTGAAGGCCTACGAGCATTTGCGGGAGGTTTATCGGGAGCCGCTGCGGCTGGTGGTGGTGGGGCGCTATCTATTTAGAAGGGGACGACGGGAAGTTTCGGAGGTTTATGAGCGCTTTCGCTTTAAAGAAGAGGTATTATGGCGGGGGATTGTTTCGGATGAGGAACTGGTTCGCCTGTACAATAGCGCCGCCGTGGTGGTCTATCCATCATTGTATGAGGGGTTTGGTTATCCTGTCGGGGAAGCGCTGGCATGTGGAACGGTGGTGGTTACCACTCGGGTGAGCTCTTTACCGGAGGTAGGGGGAGAAGCAGCATTTTATGCAGACCCTTACGATGAGGAAGATATTGCCCGAGCCCTGTATGAGGCGCTGACGGAGCCTGCGGAGGCCCGCGCCGTACGCATTCAGAAGGGTTTAGCGCATGTTCAGCGCTTTAGCTGGGAAAGCACTGTCCAAAAAATCGCTGAAGCCCTTCGCTCATACCTTTGAAGCATGGCCTGGGAAGAGACCTACTTGGCATATAGTGCCGCCCTGCGAGAAGTACCTCGCCCCACGGCGTTTGCCGACTTAGACGCTCTGGAAGAAAACATCCAGAAGGTGCTCTCCTACAGCGGGGATCGCCCTATCCGCATTGCTACTAAGTCTATTCGATGTTTGCCGCTTCTAAAAGACATTCAGGCTTCTCATAGTCGGTTCATAGGCTTTATGACTTTTAGTGCTCGGGAGAGCCTTTACCTAAGTCGGCAAGGGTTGAATGACTTTCTGATTGGATATCCGTTTATGCAGAAGGGGGAGGTGGAGGCTTATGTGGAGCTTCGTCAGCAAGGAAAGCGGGCCATAGCCATGGTAGATAGCATAGAGCAGGCGGAGGCTATTCATTATGGGTTGCGAGGTACGAAGGTAGAGGGGTTAGTATGTCTGGATGTGGATGTGTCGTCGGACTGGGGTTGGTTGTATTTTGGGGTGCGGCGCTCTCCTCTGCGTTGGGAGGAGCAGGTGCTGGCGCTTGCGCAAAGTATCCGCCGCTTAGAACATATTCGGATTGTGGGGGTCATGGCTTATGAGGCTCAAATCGCCGGCTTACCGGACCGAGGCTTGGGTCTAAAGGCGCCTATAGTGCGGTTTCTTAAGCGGCGCTCGTGGCGGGAAGTGCAGAGGAAGCGGCAGGCTATTGTTCAGGCGCTGCGGGATGCGGGGTTTGAGTTGGAGTTTGTGAATGGGGGTGGGACAGGGAGTTTGCCTTTATCGGCGGCGGACCCCAGTGTAACGGAAGTGACGGCAGGCTCGGCGTTTTTTGCGCCGGCGCTCTTTGATGGGTATGAAGCGGTGCAGTTTCGGCCGGCGGCTGGTTTTAGCCTGGAGATTACTCGACGGCCAGCTGAAAACATCTTTACCTGTCAGGGAGGCGGTTATGTGGCGTCGGGCGCCCCGGGCCCGGATAAACTACCCCGTCCATGGCTACCGCCCACAGCCCGCCTGCTGCCCCACGAGGGCGCCGGCGAAGTCCAAACCCCCGTCTACATTCCTAATCCCCCAGCTTTTCTGCGGCCCGGCGAACCCCTCTACTTCCGTCATGCCAAGGCCGGAGAACTCTGCCAGCGATTCCCCCTGCTTTACTTAGTTCGGAAAGATAAGCTCACCGGTTTCTACTCCACTTATGCGGCTTTGCCCCATGCCTGGGTATGAAACGTCTGGATAGCTACATCTTACAAAATTTTATCGGGCCTTTTTTAGCGAGCTTTACTACGACGTTGGTAGTGCTGGTAATCCAGTTTCTTTCTCGCTATCAAGAGGATATTCTGGGCAAGGGTTTTTCGGGGGGGGTTTTAGCGGAGCTATTTTTTTATGCGTCGGCGTCGCTGATGCTTTTGGCGCTGCCGATGGGGCTTTTGATGGCGGGGCTGATGACTATGGGAAACTTAGGGGAGAGGCTGGAGCTGACGGCCCTTCAAAGTGCGGGGGTTTCTTTTAGCCGGGCCTTAGCGCCGCTGTTGTACTTTGGGCTGCTGGCCATGCTTTTTAGTGCGGCGCTCAGCTGGTACCTCATCCCCCGCGCCAACCTCCGCCTCTATACGCTCCTCTACGATATGGAGCGGGCTAAGCCCGCCTTAGCCCTCAAGCCCGGCTTCTTCAACCGGTGGATAGAGGGCTATGCGATCCGCATCGGCCGCGTGCAAAAAGACCAGAAGACCATCGAGGACGTCTTGATTTATGCTTACCACCCGGATGGCAGCGTCGCCCGCACCATTACAGCACCCTTGGGAGAGTTTTTCGTGGATAAAACCTGGCTCTTCCTGATCTTGCGATTATATGCCGGCTGTCAGTATGAGACTTATCAGGAAAGTCAGCGTCCCCCTACCTGGGTGCAAGCGTGTTTTGATACGATGACGCTCCGCTTGGATATATCGGGTTTGGGGCTGCGGCGATCGGATGAAAAACTTTTCGCCGGTCATCAGTACATGCTAGAAATCCAAGCCCTATGCGAAGCCATAGACAGCCTGCACCACCTGCGAGACCAAACTTACGACGAGTACTATGCGAATCTACTCCGGTGGTTACCCGCACCCTGGGCTGGACCCAGCGACACTACTTCCCCTCAACCCACCCAAGCCCTTCGTATCCAGGCGGAAAACCTCCTGCGCCGCGATAAGAGTCTCATGGAGTATTACCGGGAACGCCTCCGTCAACTAGACGAAACCGTCTGGCGCTACGAATTAGAATGGCATTACAAGTTTGCAATTCCGCTGGCAGCCGTTATTTTTCTCCTCTTGGGGGCGACGCTGGGGGGGGTCATTCGGAAAGGGGGGCTGGGCGTGCCTCTGGTTTTCTCTACGGCGTTTTTCATTGTCTTTTATATCCTCAATGCCCAGGGCAAAAAGCTCGCCCGAGAAGGGATTCTGTCGCCTTTTGTGGGGGCATACTTACCGCTTTTTGTAATTGGGCCGATAGTGGTGTATCTGATTCTGTTGGTTACAACCGAAGCTCCCTGGCTGTATTTAGACTATTGGAAGAAAAAGTGGCGGCGCGGTATTTAGTGCTTCAGCCGGCGTTTTTGGGGGATGCGATTTTGACGCTGCCGCTAATTGGGGGGCTTCGGGCGGCGGAGCCTAAGGCAGAGATTCACTGGGTCGTACGAAAGGGCGTAGAAAGTCTTTTTGTGGGGCATCCGTGGGTGTCCCAGCTGTGGGTATGGGACAAGAGTTGGAGGGGCTGGTGGGGGCTTTATGCCGAGCTGCGCCAAAGAAAGTGGGAGGCCGTATTGACTGTCCATCGCTATTTGCGCATGGGCCTCTTAGGGCGGCTCCTTCCAGCGCGTACTTACATCACCTTTGACCAAAACCCCTTAGCCTGGGCTTACACCCACAAAACTCCCCATGCCTTTGTAGAAGGCTTACACGAGGTGGAGCGGAACCTCTCTCTGCTACGGCCGCTCGGAATCCCAGCCCATATCCCCGCACCACCCTGGCTCTTTCCGCCAGCCGAGGCATGGAACGCTATCCAGCCATACCTAAGGCAAAAGCCCTTCCTAATTGTAGCCCCAACCTCCCGTTGGCCCACCAAAGAAGCCCCCTTCCCCTTGTGGAAAGCCTTCCTCCGAAAAGTCGTCTCAGACTTCCCGGTCTATCTTACAGGGATGCCCGCCGATCACCATCGCTTAGAGGCCCTAGTGATCTCCCCCCGAATCCACAACTTAGCAGGCCAACTCTCCCTTTTAGAACTGACAGCCCTGATAGCTCATGCGCACCGAGTATTTACGGTAGATAGTGCCACAACGCACATTTCTTCAGCGATGGGGACTCCCACTACTACAGTTTATTGTGCGACGGTGCCTGCTTTTGGGTTTGGGCCCTTGGCTCCTCACAGTCGGGTAGTAGAGGCTTCGGAAAAGCTTCCCTGCCGGCCGTGCGGACTCCATGGACATTCAGCCTGTCCCGAAAAGCACTTTCGGTGTGGATGGAGCCTTTCAGCAGAGGCCTTGATAGAGAGTTTATACTCAGCGGGATGAAGAGCTGGAGTCTTATACCATTTCCCATTATAAACTTTCTTTTTGGGCGGCGGCCAGTGCCCAAAGGGCGCTGGCCGCCGCTGTTAGGGCGCGCCCATCCCCTCTTCACATTAAGAAAGCCTTGGCCTCAAAATGGTATTAGCCTCCTCATGGATGCAGGCACGCCCAAGAAAGTACCTTATCGCTGGTTTCTGCGTCTAACTGAGCCCGCCAACCCTCCCCGCATGATAAAACAAAAGGTGGCCCCCCAACCAAGCTCACCCACTCAAAAGGGCAGGCGTGTCAAAAAGAGGTTTTCAGCCTTACTTGGGGAATGGAAGTTTAGCACTGCTCCTACCTTTGCGCTGTGTGGAAAGTGGGAGCCGCTAAGGCTGATATTACTTACTTTGAGCCCGGCATAGGCCTCTTAGGCTGGGGTAGTAGCCGCCATGTAGCCTACACTGTAGAATCTTCCCTTTATGCCCGCGCTTTTGTCTTTGAGACGGAGACGGAAGGGCCTTACTTTTGGATAGAGGTGGACTTGTGCATGGCCACGGTAGCTGTGTATCAGGAAGTCTATCGGCGACTCTCCTCGGCTTTTCCCAGCCTGCAAATGGGCCACCTCCTTATTACCGCTAACCACACCCATGCCGCTCCGGCCGGCTACTCCTACCACCTCCTTTACCACATCAATACGCCCGGCTTTCATCGGGGTGTCTTTGAGAAGATCGTCTCTGGCATCGTAGAGGCCGCCCACAAAGCCTATCAGAATCGCCAGCCTGCCCAGCTCTTCTACGCCGAAGAAGCTTTTCCCCCCCATGTACCGATCGCCTTCAACCGGGCTATGCCCGCCTTCCTCAAAAACAAAGGCATAGACCCCAAGCTCAGCGAGCACCCCGAATTAGCCGTGGACCGCACCGCCTACCAAATCACCATCCACCCCACGGCTCACCTGATCAACTGGTTTGGCACCCACACGACCACTATCCAGGAAATGAACCTCTGCATTAGCTCCGACCACAAGGGTTATGCCTCCGAGCTGTGTGAGAATGGCCATCAGCGAATAGCGGCCTTTGCGCAAACGACCGCAGGCGATGTCACGCCTAATAATCATGCTTTTCCGGGGCTGCGCGTACGACGAGGCCCCACCCCAAACCCCTTTGAAAATCGGCGACTCATCGGACAATACCAGGCGGATATGGCCCAGCGCCTCGCCCAAAAGGGAGAACCCCTCCCCCCCATCCTGCGAAATTGGCACACTTGGGTAGATTTTTCCCGTGTCGCTGTAGAAGAGCCCTACACCCGGGGCCGAGGCCGGGGACAAACAGGCTATGGGGCCATAGGCCCAGCTATGATTGGAGGCACGGCCGAAGGAGGAGGTGTACCCCCCGAAGCCGTCCGTCTGATCTCCCTCTTAGCTCGCCTACGAGGCCTCACTGACCCCGCCATCCACGGCAATAAACCCATCCTCATAGATACGGTGTCCAAACGCATTTTTGGCACCCGCCGTTGGGAAAGCCTGCCTTTACCGCCCACCGACCCCGCCATCCGCTACCTGCAATGGATCGCTCGCCAACGCGGCAAGTATGTCCCTTTTCCCCTCATCCCCCAAATCCTCCCCGTCACCATCTGGCAGATAGGCTCTGTGGGCCTCATAGCCTTACCCTTTGAGCCTACTACCATGGCAGGGCATCTCATTAAAGACCGCCTCAAACCCCTCACCACCCCTCTCGGCATCCAACACCTTATCATCCAAGGCTACACCAATGGCTATGCGGGTTATCTCACCACTTACGAAGAGTACCAGTACCAGCGCTACGAAGGCGGCCACACCCCCTTCGGAAAGTTTCAGCTGGCCGCCGTAGAAAAGGTCCTATCAGAGCTCCTTACAGGCACCTGGCAAGCCGTACCTGCCCCACCCCACCTCCCCCCAGATGAAGCCGAAAAAGTCCTTTTCACCTATGAGGTGGCTCGTCGCCTGCGATAAAGGGGGACGCCTCCTTTCGGCGGCCCTCACCAGCCTAACGCTGCTGTGGGGACAAACGTTCATAAGGAGCCGGACCTACGGAGGAAGCTTAGCCGATGTTTTGGTAAAAGCTTTCCAGGATGCCAATGGCTATGTCTTAGTTGGTTATACCCGTTCTAAGGATGGACTGCTGCGGCGAAACGGTTACGATGCGGATTTCTGGGTGCTTCGGGTGGACCGACAGGGTGAAGTGGTCTGGCATGCCACCTACGGCGCCGAAGGCGATGAAGAGCTGACCGACGCCTACCGCCTCCAAGATGGAAGCCTCCTCCTCGTGGGCTGGACCGACTCCAAAAGCCTCTCCCACGGCAAACGCGACGCCTATATCGTCTATATTGACCCCTTAGGAAAAGTTCTCTGGCAAAAAGCCATAGGAGGAACCGGCAATGACGTGGCTCGCGGCGTGAGGCTCATTCAAGACTCCATCATTGCTATTGCCGGCGAAATTGGCTCCATAGACTCCCTTCTGTGTCCCAAGCATCGGGGCGGAACTGACGGATGGCTCCTCCTACTCTCCCTAAGGGGAGAGCTCCTCAGTTCCTACAACTGGGGCGGCAGTCATAACGACTACCTCCGCCTCATCGTGCCAGTCTCCCCAGATACCCTGTGGCTAATAGGCGCCTCAGACTCCCAAGATGGAGAAATCGCCAATCCCTTAGGCAAAATGGATATATGGATCGTAGAGACCGATGGAATGGGGCGGTTTCAGCGCAGCTGGAATATTGGAGGAACAGACTTTGAAGAACCCTATACTTGGACGCGCGCACCCGAGGGGGAGATATGGGTGGGGGGAACCACCTTTTCTCGGGCGTTGATAGCGTATGGCCGAGCGGATGGCGTGGTGTGGAAGATTGAGCCGGAGGGTTCGGCTCAGGTAGTATGGCAAGGTGGCGGTACAGGCGATGAAGGACTAAACTTTCTTTCTCGTTTGCCTGATGGCGATTGGCTGCTGGCGGGGATGACCAGCTCCCGCGACGGGCTTATCCCCAACCTCGTTGGCCTCTACGATGGCTGGGCCGTGCGCTGGAATCCTTACTCCGACTCGCTGCGCTTCTCCATCGCCCTCGGCGGCAAAGACATAGACCGCTGGGAGGCCGCCTTTGAGGCCGAAGGCGGCACCTACGTCAGCTGGGGAACCACCGCCTCCAAAGGCGATGAAATCGGCGGCATACGCACTTATGGCAGTGCTGACTTTTGGGGCGTGTGGTGGAAACCCGATACCCTGCCTCCACCCCCCATCCTCCCCGAAGGCCCCACCTGGCTCTTAGGATACGTCCATCTCAGCGGCACCCGAGAAACGCCCATCCAGCTTTTCTTTAGAAGCGCCACAGGACAGACCATAGACAGCCTCACCCTACAAAAACCCGGCTTCTTCCGGTGGCAGGTCCCCGATACGATCCTCTCTACCTTGCGCGTAAGCTGTCATGCCCAAGGCTATCTCTGGAAAGAAATAGCCGTGCGCATCCGCCCCCATCAGGAAAATCGCTTAGACATTCGGTTAGATTCCCTTAGGCTGGGCGTACGTATGCCGCTCTTTTTTGTACATTTTGACAAGGGGAGTGCTCGGCTTCGGCCAGAGGCTTATCCTCAGCTGGATGAGTTCGCTCGGTTTCTTTCCCTCCATCCAAGCCTGCGAATTGAGCTGGCAGGGCATACGGATGGAACCAGCCGAGCGGAAACCGAAATTCAGCTTTCCCGAGACCGAGCCATGGCCGTACGCGATTACTTAGTACGAAAGGGCTTTCCCAAGGAACGTTTCCACATCGTCGGCTATGGGAAAGCGCGCCCCATCGCCGACAACGAAACCCCCGAAGGCCAGCAAAAAAACCGCCGGGTAGAATTCCGCATCTTAGGGTTCTGAACCCAAAATATGCCAGTAGCGCCGGGTCGGCGTCCAAACCACCACATAATACGTATCCGGATATCTCTGAGGCTCCCATGTAAAGACATTCTCTACTCCCCCATTCAGCCAACCATCGTAAAGGCGCAAAACTTCCTCATACTGCGCATTGAGGAGCTTGATTTTTATGGGTTGGCTCCGCTCTACATAAAGCCGCAAAAATCCCCGCTTAGCCCGCATCTGAAAGGGAGGCGTATAAACCTTTGTTTGAATGACCAGGGGAAGGGAGGTCAGCGTATCTCCCTCAGGACTCACATAGATGAGACGATACGCATACCGTGCCCCCGCAAAAGTGATGCTATCGTAATACTGAAACTTGTACCGGCCAGGCCCAGAACAGAAATGCGGGAGAAGCGGATGCCATCCCTGTAACTCAATCTGCCGCTCCAAAAAGTAACGGCTACACGGTTCCCGAATCTCCACCTCATAGGTCAATAGAATGCCTAAGGTATCGGCTTCGCCGTAGAGGGTGCTGAATCTGAGAGGAGCATATAGGAGCTTTTCTTTCTCTTCATTGGCGGTGGTGTAGCGCCATTGGCCTCGGATGAGGGCTACACCGGTAATAGGGTCGGGGTCCCATGGCACATATTGCCAGAGGGGAGCCGTCTCCGAAGGTAAATAAAAAGGAATAGGCCTGCCGCCATGAGAGATATGCACGCCCGAATCAGGTAAAAAACGCACCTGCGGAATAGGTGCCAAATAGAGCCCCGTGCGAGCCTGCCCCGTAGGATCAATTAAAGCCGCATAATGCCCCGCTTGCGTCACATCCGGAATGCGAATAAGAAAATTCGGATGCTGGTCCAGCGAAATGTCGCCTCCCACCTTCATAATAGTTAGCCGCTGCTGAGGAGGAATTTTCACCCCAGCGGGAAACTCAAAAGAATAATCCCGCGTTACCAAAAGCCACCGCTCAAGACTAAGAGGCGCCTTTGTGGGATTGTAAAGGTCTATGCGGTGGTTGACATTCTCGCGGTAGACTCCCGGAATAAAACGAATAATCTGCGGATTCTGACCCCATACGACTCCCCAAAGCAAAAGGAGCGTTAAGATTTCAGTGCCCTTTTGCTTGGAAGGGGGTGGGGGGATTGGGCTTGGCGTAGAATGCGGACTATTTATGACCAGAAGCCTATGAGGAGCCTTCTACCAGGAGGTGTAAGATGTCTGAGCGCGTGATGATATCCCAGCCATGGTCCAGCTGCACTAAAAGGGCAGGCATTTGTCGGGTGAGCATCTTGGAGACGATATCTACGGGAGTGGAAGGGAGGACGATGGCGGGTGGGTCCAGCGCATATTGGTGCACGGGGTTCTCCCGGGCATGGGGGTCATCCATGAGCACCTCCAGCAAACGAGACTCGGTGAGAATCCCATGCACCTTTCCATCTTCAATGACGGGGATTTGAGAGATTTCGTAGGTCTGCATGAGCTCAATCGCTTTTCGGAGGGGGTCATGAGGTCCTACTGTGGCTAGACCTGGGAGTTTGCGCTCTTTATGCTCTAAGACATCGCCCACGGTCAGTTCGGAAGTGCGTTCTAAGAAGCCTTGGGCCCGCATCCAGGCGTCGTTGTAGATTTTATTGAGGTAGCGGGTGCCGTGGTCAGGCAGGAGGACGACAACAAGGTCGCGGCTGGTGAGATTTTGGGCGATTTTGAGGGCGGCGAAGGCGGCGGAGCCAGCGGACCACCCCACAAAGAGACCTTCATAGCGGGCTAGCTTTCGGGCCATGAGCGCTCCATCCCGGTCGGACACCTTGATGACCTTATCAATCAAGGAAAGGTCTAAGTTTCCCGGGACGATATCCTCGCCGATGCCTTCGGTAAGGTACGGATAGATTTCCCGGGGGTCTATTTGGCCGGTTTCGTGGAGCTTCTGAAAGAGAGAGCCGTAGGTATCTACGCCAATGACCTGGATGTTGGGATTTTGTTCTTTGAGGTACTGAGCTACGCCGCAAATGGTACCGGTAGTTCCCATACCTGCCACGAAGTGGGTGATGCGGCCCTCAGTTTGCTCCCAGATTTCAGGCCCTGTGGTTTCATAATGGGCCTGGCGGTTATGGAGGTTGTCGTACTGGTTGGGATAAAAGG
>Ga0308398_1001322_pt1 | contig 13587 bp, 15 predicted proteins | sample Hotspr20SampleT9_FD_202360 | JGI IMG/M metagenome (GOLD analysis project Ga0308398, IMG submission 202360) | Hot spring phototrophic mat microbial communities from Mushroom Spring, Yellowstone National Park, Wyoming, United States - 20051001_T9 ...
GTTCTTTGAAAGAAGGCTAAGGGAATGCACTAACATAAAGCACGCACCCATTAGACTGATCCTGAGGTCTCGGGAGGAGTAATGAGAGTTTTCTTTGGTGGGAGCTTTGACCCGGTGCATCTGGGACACCTGCTCATAGCAAGGGACCTCTTGGAAGAGCTCAGCATAGAAGGGATTGTCTTTTTGCCCACCTATCAATCGCCGCTAAAAGAACCTCACAGGGCAAGCCCAGAGGATAGGCTTGAGATGTTGAAGCTTGCAATTAAAGGGATGGAGAGGTTTTCCATAAGCACACTGGAGTTAAACAGGAAGGGTATATCCTACACGGTGGATACCGCCAAACAACTCTTCCAAGGGCTGAAAGAAAGACCCACCTTTTTGATAGGTGCGGACAGTGCCCTTACCTTGCATCTGTGGAAAGATCCCGACGAGCTGGTAAAGCTCGCCAAGTTCATAATCATAGACAGGGCTTCTAAGGGTAAGGAAGTGAAAACCTACTTCAAAGAGAGATTTCCACAGTTGAAGGAAAGCGAGGACTATCTCATCCTTAGCATAAGAAGGATTGATATATCCTCCACTGAGATAAGGCAGAGGATAAAAGAGGGAAAGGGCATAAGGTGGCTTGTGCCGCAGGATGTGGAGGAGTATATTCTAAGCAGGGGGCTTTATAGATGAGGGTAGGGTTCTACGGAGCAGTGGAAAGAGTGACGGGCAGTTGCTTTCTCTTAGAGGCAGATAACAAACAAAATCCTAAGAAGGTCTTTCTTATCCACGTAGAAAGGGAGAAGATGACGATCTTTCAACAGAAGCTAAAAGAAAGCCTTGGCTTTGATACATACATACCCACATACGGGGAACTTTTGGAGCTTTAATATTTACCTCTATGGACTATACAGCACTTATAGATTACGGAATGGGCAATCTCAGAAGCGTAGAAAAGGCTTTGGAACATGTGGGACTTAAAGTTATCAGAACATCAGATGCGGACGTGGTAAAAGGGGCAAGGGCGGTGGTCTTGCCTGGTGTGGGTGCCTTTAGGGATGCGGTGGAAAATTTGCACCGATTGAAGCTCTATGGACCTATACTCTCTCATATAGAAAAGGGCAAACCCTTTTTGGGAATATGCCTTGGACTTCAGCTCCTTTTTGAAAGAAGCTACGAGTTTGGAGAAGAGAGGGGCTTTGGGGTTTTGGAGGGAGAGGTAGTCTTGCTCCCACCAAAGGTAAAAATTCCACACATAGGTTGGAACCAACTCTGGAAGAAAAAAAACTCGCCACTGTTGGAGGGTATCAAAGAGGGAGATTTTGTCTATTTTGTCCATTCCTACCGAGTGGTCCCAAAGAGGGCAGAGGTTGTTCTAACCACTACAGACTACGGAGAGGAGTTTGTATCCTCCATAGAATATGAAAATATCTTTGCGGTGCAGTTTCACCCAGAAAAGAGCCAAAGGGTTGGGCTCAAGATCCTTCAAAATTGGGCTTTGGCAAGGGAGTTAATTTATAATCTCTGAGGAGGTGGTGGCCAACAGTTGCCATTTTCCGCTCAAAAGTGTAAAATCTTAGCGTAGCATGGTGCTAAGCATAGCAAGTGGCAAAAACTGTAGCGAGGAAAAAGCCCATAAACTCTACATAACTTTGGAATGTATGCTTGAGTTTGAAAAGGAAGAAGAAAAAGAAAAAGTATTAGCTTTAATGCGTAGGTTTTCTTCCGCAACAAGATATGCCTATAAAAGACTGTTAGAGGGAGTCCCAGACAAGGAGATAGAAAAAAGAGTAGCAGAAAAACATAAGCTAAACGCAAGGTATGTAAAGGACGCTGTCTTAATAGCAAAGCAAGTGCTAAGGTCTTACATACAAAGAGGGCAAAATCCCAAAAAGCTTGTGTTTGGTTCAAGAGACCTGTTTGAAAAGCTAAAGAAGAAACATCTAACAGGCAAACGTAGAGAAAGGCTACGCCAAAGGTGGGAAGAAAGGAGATACTACTACCTCTACTCAAGAGGAGAAAAGTCTAAAAACGGCAACCTAAACCTTAGGTTTGTAAATTTGGATAACCAGTGGCATCTGAGAATTAACTTAGGAAACGGTGAATATGGACGGGCTAAGGTTATAAGGGATGCAAAAAGAAAGGGCGACAAATGGATTGACTGGACATGGAGACTTTTGGAAGCGGAGAGATTGGGTGAGTGGTTTGCGTATAACGTGCGGTTGAAGGTAAGAAATGGCAAATTCTACGCACAAGTGAGTTGGGAAGAAAAGACTGTCCAACCTGTTATAACTAAAGCTTACGGAGTTATGGGTATAGACATCAACGCTTATCCCTTCCATTTAGCGTTAGCTTATGTCCCAACGGACGGGAATTTAGAAAAGTTTGAACGAATAGATTTAAGGGAGATGGAGGGCAAAACCAAAAATCAGCGGGAACATATAGCATGGCATATAGCAAGGCAACTGATAAAAAGGGCTTTAGAGAATGGAAAGGCTATTGTTGTGGAAGATTTGCAAAAAGTCCCTAAGGGCAGAAGAGGAGACGGTTTGGCTAAATTAAGAAGGAAACTCCATAAATGGGCGTATAGTTCAGTCTTAGAGAAAATTGAGGTCTATGCAAGTCCGCTGGGAGTTCAGTTGATTAAGGTCAATCCAGCCTACACATCAATCATTGGCAAGCTTAAATACTCTCCCATGTTAGGCATAGACAAGGATGTAGCGTCCGCTTATGTAATAGCAAGACGTGGTCTTGGGTTTGAGGAAAAGCTTCCTAAGAATTACAGGGAACTACTCAAGGACAAGGAGTTTTTGGCATATGCTATTGCTAAAGTAGATGAACGGATTAACAAGCCGAAGAGTGAGTTAAAAAAAGAGACCAACGAATACAAAAAGAACGCACTCAAGGAAAGGGTCAAGCGGTTAAGGAAGTATCTTGAGTTATTACTTTCTTATACACGGGACAGCGGGAAGAGCGAGCCAGCTACCCAAGAACCCGTCAACCGCAAGATGGAACGGGTGAGGGGTCCCACTCATGTGGGACAAAGAAGCTGGCAAGTTCTTTCCGTAGCCCTTGCGGCTTTGCTTGCCACTACTTGCCTTGAGTGGTGTCCAGACCACTCTCCCTTGAAGCGTGTTTTGATTTCAGGGGATTGGGTAAGGGTGGCTGGCAAGGGTAGTCCCTCCCTTTCAGGTCAGGGGACGACTGCAAGTAATTGCAGTTTTATACACTTTGGGTGACCTGGTTAGACTGAGCTCTCTGCATACTTTCTGCTAAGCTTAAACAGTCTGCTTGCCTTTTCTTTGTGCTCTTGCTTTTCCTCTTCCGAGAGGTTTGGGTCGTCAAGCATAAAGGACTCCACCTTTCCGCGCACATAAGCCCGGTAGCATTTAAAAAAGGGCAAAAACAGGTCAAACTCGGGGTCCTGACTCAGTCTTTTGTACTCCTCCTCATAAACTTTGGCTAAATCTTCCCTTCCGTTAAACTCCAACTCCATGGACAAAAAGCACATATCGTTTAGCACATCTCCACACCTGAACCTTTCGTTAAACTCTATGCAGTCAAAGATGCAAATTCCTTCCTCCAAAAAGGCTACGTGCTCCAGCCTTATGTCTCCATGCCCGTCCCTTATTCTTCCCTCTTTCATCCTCTTTTCAAAAAGAGGGGCGTAATTTTTGTAAAACTCCTCAGTGGCTAACCTTATAAAGTTATAATCCTCCTCCTCTATGGTTGTTCCCACATACTTTTGGGTTTGCATGAAGTTTTCGTCGGTGTTGAACTTCATAAGCTCAAGCCTTCCGAACTCATCTTTTCTTTCTGCCCTCTGGTGGAAGTCAAAAAGGTGCTTCGCCAAACTTCTGAGGTCTTCTTCTGTCAGTTTGTCCAGAAGATTTTTCATAAGCCTCTCCTCTGGAATCCTTCTCATCTTCACCGCATACTCTACCACTTCGCCCTGACCCTCCAAAAAGTATTCAGAGCCCACCTTGACCACCGCAAGAACGCCCACATAGACCCAAGGACAGAGCCTCCTGTTGAGCTCCACCTCCCTAAGGCAATTCTCCCTTCTTTTTTCTAAGGTGGAATAGTCCAAAAAGCCAAAATTTACGGGCTTTTTTATCTTGTAGGCAAAGTCTTCTGTCAGTATTACCCAGCTGGCGTGGGTCTGCACCAGCTTACCCTTCAGTCTTTCAACAAGGGCATTTATCAGGTCTGTATTCACTGTGGGCACCTCCTACCAAGTCTTTTAAAGTTAGTTGGTGTCTTCTGAGGTAGTTTTCTATGCATTCAAGGATTTTAAGGGGACTGAGGGGGTCAAAGAAGTTGGCGGTTCCCACCTGCACCGCGGACGCACCCGCCAGCATGTGCTGAAGGGCAGAATCCGTATCGTAGATGCCACCAACTCCTATGATGGGAACAGAGGTACCAAGGGCTTGATAGAGCTCCCAGACCATTCTAACCGCAATGGGCAGGATGGCTGGACCCGAGAGTCCACCCTTCACGGTGGATAAAACGGGGACCCTTCTTTCCACATCTATCTTCATACCCAAAAGGGTGTTTATGGCTACGAGCCCGTCCGCACCGTTATCCACGCAAACCTTGCCAAACAAAACCACATCTCCCGTGTTTGGAGACAGTTTAACAAGCACAGGCTTTTTTACCTTTCCCTTTATTTTATTTACCAACCTTCCCAAAACCTTCAGGTCATGCCCAAAGGCAAGCCCACCCTTTTTAACGTTGGGACAGGACACATTGAGCTCATAGGCTACTATTTTGTCCGCACTCTCCAAAGCCAAGCAAACTTCCAAGTATTCCTCCTCCGTTTCTCCAAAAACGTTGGCTATAAAGTGGGTGTCTATGTGCTCTATTTGTGGGTATATCTCCTTTAGAAAGGCTTCTACGCCCGGGTTTTGAAGTCCTATGGAGTTTAGCATACCGCAGGGGGTTTCTGCTATGCGTGGGGGTTCATTACCGATGCGGGGCTTTAGGGAAAGTCCCTTAGTTACCACCGCACCAAGCTTAGAGATGTCATAGAGCTTGAGGGCTTCTAACCCATAACCAAAGGTGCCCGACGCCACCCAAACGGGATTTTTAAAGGAAATGCCAAAAAGATTAACGCTCAGGTCCATTGGGCTTAAAATTATAATGCTATGCGTGTAGCCATAGTTGGTGCGACGGGTGAAGTGGGAAGAGCCTTTTTAAAGGTGCTCGAAGAAAGAGAATTCCCGGTGGATGAGCTTTACCTTTACGCCTCCGAAAAATCGGAGGGTGCTGAGCTAACCTTCAGGGGTGAGAAGTTCAGAGTAAGGGCACTAAACAAAGAGACATCCTTTAGAGGCATAGACATAGCCCTCTTTTCGGCGGGTTCTTCCATAAGCAAAGAGTACGCCCCTCGTTTTGTCAAGGATGGTGCGATAGTTATAGATAACTCCTCCGCCTGGAGGTTAGACCCTGATGTGCCACTGGTTGTGCCGGAGGTAAACCCGGAGGATGTGGAAAATCACAAGGGCATAATTGCCAATCCCAACTGCTCTACCATACAGATGGTGGTAGCCCTAAAGCCCATATACGACGCGGTGGGAATTTCTGCCATAGTGGTGGCAACCTATCAGTCGGTCTCCGGTGCGGGTGCCAAGGCAATAAGAGAGCTGGAAGAGCAAACAAGGGCTTGGTGCCAAAATAAACAGATGGAGGTCAAAAACCTCCCACGCAGGATCGCCTTTAACGTGATCCCACAGATAGATGTATTTACAGAAAACGGATACACCAAGGAAGAGATGAAGATGCTGAACGAAACAAGGAAAATAATGCACGATCCAAACATAAAGGTAAGCGCCACCACGGTAAGGGTTCCCGTCTTTTACGGGCACTCGGAGGCAATTTCTGTAAAGCTAAACCGTCCGCTGGAGCCAGAGTCCGCAATGGAGCTTTTAAGAAAGGCAAAGGGTGTGGTGCTAGTGGAAGAAGGTTATCCCACTCCCGTAGATGTGGCGGGCAGAGATGAGGTCTTTGTAGGCAGGATAAGGAAGGACTTGGTTTTTGAGCCAGGGCTTTCTATGTGGGTGGTAGCGGACAACATAAGGAAGGGTGCGGCCACCAACGCAGTGCAAATAGCGGAGCTTTTGACCCATGCTAAGGCTTAAAAATTCCGCCCTTCAGAAGATGATCCTCCAAGCGGAGAGGGATTATCCTTACGAAACCTGCGGACTATTGCTGGGCAAATTCCAACAGGATGTGCGCATAGTCTTTGGTGCTTACGAAACACCCAACGCGTATCCAGAGAGAAAAAACGATAGATACCAGATAGACCCAAAGGATTACCTCAAGGCAGAACAAAAGGCTAAGGAGTTTGGGCTTGAGATCGTGGGGGTCTATCACTCCCACCCAGACCATCCAGACAGACCCTCTGAATTTGACAGGGAAAGGGCCTTTGAGGGCTTTTCTTACATAATACTTTCTGTTAGCAAGGGTAAGGTGGTATCTTATAGAAGTTGGGAGTTGGTAGATGGAGAGTTCAGAGAGGAACCCATTGACTTATTCGGATGAGCTTATAAAAAACCTTAAATGGAACCAAGAGGGGCTACTGCCCGTAATAGCCCAAGATTACAGGACTGGCGAAATAAGAATGTTTGCCTGGGCTAACCAGCAGGCACTCCAGCTTACCCTACAGACGGGCTATGCCCACTACTATTCCCGCTCAAAGGGGGAGATATGGAAAAAGGGAGAGACCTCCGGAGAGCTTCAAAGGGTTATAGAGGTCCGCGTTGATTGTGACGAAGATGTCCTGCTTTACATAGTAGAACAAAGCCTAAACAGGGCATGCCACACGGGAGAAAGAAACTGCTTTTTTAGAGACATCCAAGGGAACAAAAAGCTCAAGCCCTTACCCTTTGAAACACCAAGCAGGTTGGAGGAGGTTATAAAGGATAGGCTCACCCAAAAGCCTGAAAACTCTTACACCGTCAGGCTCTTTTTGGAAGGGGAAGACAGGGTTCTGCAAAAGTTTGGCGAGGAAGCCATAGAAACCCTCATAGCCCTCAAAAACTCCCAAAAGGATCAGATCATCCTTGAGACTGCAGACCTTTTATATTCCTTGATCCTTTCCCTTGTGGTAAAGGGTGCTGCATGGCAGGAGGTTATGGAAGAGCTTGCAAAAAGGTTCAAGGGATGATAAAATGTTTTTACCTCGTTCTCACCGTAAGGGTGAGGACCTAAACTTAGCCCAGGAGGTAGAAGATGGCAAAGAGATATTATGAGACCATAAGGCATTATGAGAGCGTAGTGGTCTTAAAACCCACTCTCTCGGAAGAGGAGGTAAGCAGACGGGTTCAGGAGGTCAAAGACTTTATAACCAAAAAGGGTGGTGAGGTTTTGCAGGTGTTAGATTGGGGGCTAAAGCCTCTTGCTTACAGGATCAACAACTTCACCCACGGCAGATATTTCATGATTGAAATAAGGTCCCAAAACACCAACTTACCCAACGAGCTGGATTTTTACTACAAGATCAATGAGGATGTTATAAGGTGGCTCAACATCCAGCGAAAAGTAAAAAAGGAGGCAAGCCATGCTCAATAAAGTGTTGATCATTGGAAACCTGGTGAGGGACCCTATAATAAACTATCTTCCCTCTGGAATGCAGGTAGTTGAGTTTTCCATAGCATACAACAGAAACTTTAAGGTCAATGAGGAATGGAGAGAAGAGACCCATTATTTTGATGTTAGGGCTTACGGCAAACTGGCAGAAGATTTGGGCACAAGGCTCTCCAAGGGCTACATGGTGGTTATAGAGGGGAGACTCCGTCAGGACCGCTGGACTGACAAAGAAGGCAAACCCCGGAGCAAGGTAATGATCGTAGCCAGTGCAGTCAGGATCATAAGAAAGCCAAGGGCAGAAGGACCTATAGAGGAAGAGGTTCTGCCGGAAGATACGGAAGTGGGCTTTGAAGAAAAGCCCTTTTCCTCAGAGGAGGATGAACTACCCTTTTAAGGAGGTTAGAAAATGGAAATAAAGAAAGGTGCAAAAAAGAGCTGTTATTTCTGTGAGAGGGGTAAGGAACCTTCTTACAAGGATTATGAAGAATTGGCAAGGTTCATATCTGAAAGGGGCAAGCTCATAGGCAGAAGGCAAACGGGTGTGTGCGCCAAGCATCAGCGGATTTTGGCAAGGGAGATAAAGAGGGCAAGACAATTGGCACTACTACCCTACCTCATAACCTAAGGAGGTGAAAGCATGAAGGTGGTGCTTATTAAAGAACTTGAAGGTTATGGCAATGTGGGAACGGTGATAAATGTAAAAGATGGCTTTGCCAGAAACTACCTTATACCGAGGGGTATAGCCCTCCCCGCCACCGAGCCCAATCTAAAGCACGTTCAAAGCATACTCTCTCAAAAGCAAAGAAAGCTACAGAAGGGAAAAGAAAAAGCCCTTGCATTGGCAAAGAAATTGGAAGGCTTGGTGTTGGAGGTCAAGCATCAGGTGGGCGAAAAGGGAAAACTTTATGGCTCAGTCACCAGTGCGGAGATCGCCAAAGCTTTGGCAGAAAAAGGAATTGAAATAGATAGGAAAAAGGTCGCCCTTGCCAAACCTATAAGGGATGTGGGCATACATACAGTGTCCATAAAGCTACATCCCGAGGTGGAAGTTCAGATAAAAGTGGATGTGCAACCTCAAGGGTAGGCGTTATATTTATTAGGGCTATGAGAGAAGTTTCTTTAAAAAGCGGTAGGTCTTTTGCCCTTCAGGGCTGGCTAATTCCAAGCCTTGGGCTTTTGCTCGCCGTGATTTTAGCATCCCTGCCATACGATAATGTCTTTTGGTATAAATCCGCCACGCTGGCTTATGGGCTTTCAGCCATTTCTTACCTTACCTTTCTTTTTCTAAGAGAGCGCCTTATTGGTAATGTGGCTACCGGCATACTCTTTTTGGGTCTTTTGTTAAATCTAACCGGCATGATCCGAAGGGGCTGGCAAACATATGAGATGGGTGCCTTTCATCCACCGTGGTCTAATCTCTTTGAAGCCCTCACCTTTTGGAGCTTTATCGCGGGATTGATATACCTGCTACTGGAAAGAAAATATGGCGTGAAACTGCTGGGAGCTCTTATAACTCCAATTATCTTTGGTCTTTCCCTCTTTGCTATAACAAAGGCAAACGCGGAAATAACACCTTTGATGCCTGCGTTAAGAAGCTACTGGCTATACATCCATGTTATAACTGCCTTTGTGGGCTACGCAGGTTTTACCGTAGCCTTTGGTGGTGCAGTCCTTTATCTTTTAAAGGCTAAATACAACCTTAGCTTTTTACCATCATTGGAAGTTTTAGACGAGCTCTCCTATAAGTCTGTGGTTATCGTTTTCCCTATATGGACGGCGTCTATAATCTTGGGGGCTGCTTGGGCTAACGAAGCCTGGGGTGGATACTGGAGCTGGGACCCAAAGGAGGTTTGGTCTCTGATCGTATGGCTCTTCTTTGGGGCATATCTTCATGCAAGACAGATGCTTGGTTGGAAGGGCACAAAAACCGCCTGGATGCTCGTCTTTGGGTTTATAACCGTTCTAATATGCTTCTTTGCCATTAATCTATTCTTCCCTGGGCTTCACAGCTACGCCACCGATTAAGCGAACTCTTGGGTAATTGCCGCTGACTCCTTTTTTGCACTCTCTATAGCGGATTTGACCCTATCGGGGCTTGTTTTTAATATCCTTGCAACCTTTTCCAGGACCTCAGGATTTTGGGCGTCCTCCAATAGTTCTACCAAAGATAATATAAAACTCAGTTCATTGGGCTTTTTCTCAAAGGCTTCCACAATATCTTTGTCCAAACCCAGCTCAAGGGCTAAATTCTCAGGCCTTTGACCAAAGATCTCCTGGGAGAGGGAAAAGAGACCTGCGGTGTGAGCTTTTGGTTTTAAATTGGGGGAGTATAGTTCTGAGAGCTTTTCCGCTAAACAAGCCCTGTAAAGGGCCCTTTCCCAATACTTTCTCTCGTCTCCCTTTGCGAACATCTCAGAAAGGGCGAGCACTATGGCAAACTTAATTAGGTTATCAAAACCCAGATAGGCAACAGCCTCATCCAAACTGCTTATCTTTTTGATCCTTGGAAACAGGGCAGAGTTAGCAAACTTCAAGAGTTTATACGCTGCACCCACATCCCTTTCAAGAACGCTTGCTATCCGTTTCATATCACCCTCTGCCAGGGCTTTGTAAAGCTTTAATAAAGTACCTTTAAGGTAAGAAATTGTTCGTGCATCCTTTACGAGAGTAGGTGGCGAAAGATAGAAACCTTGAAAATAGTCAAAGCCATACTCCTTTGCCCTTTTATAATCTTCCTCTGTTTCTATGTTCTTTGCTATTACACTTTTTTTCAAGCCCTTTACTATAGCTATAACCTCCTTTAGCTCATCCAAGTCGTAGGGACTGTTTTTAAGGTCTATCTTTACAAAGTGAGTTTTGCTTAGCAAAGGTAGATAATCTATCCTCTCAAAGCCAAAGTCATCTATGCAGAATTTGAAACCTCTTTTTAGTAAAAGTTCTATGGCATTATAGGTTTGGGTAGTAATGTTTTTGTTTTCCACAAGCTCTATGCCTACATACTCTGGAGAGAGAAGGTCAAACATAGAAGCCTCTAAAAATATAGCTGGAACATTAACAAAAACAACCTTCCCTTCACCAACCCTATAGGCACCCAACTCTACAAGCACATCTACTGCTATGGTAGTAGCCTTGAGAGGGTCAATGTCTTCCGGATATTTACCGGTAGTGGGATCCTGAACGAAAACTTCCCAAAAGGCTACATTCCCCCTCTTGTCATAGGTTGCCTGCTTCCTCAAAACATGCATATTAGGAGTATAACCCAAAATTTTTAGAATAGTTCCCTATAAACTTCCTCCTTAGAAGGCTTTTCTTTTAGCGTCTTCAACTTGGAGGCGTAATACATAAGGGGTATGAGGACCAGAGTTAGGGTAGTGGAACCTATTGTGCCAAAGATCAGAGAAATGGCAAGCCCGTTGAAGATAGGGTCAAAGATGATCACAAAGGATCCCACTATTATTGCCACCGCGGTGAGAATTATGGGTCTTGTTCTTATAACTCCCGCTTCAACAACAGCCCTGTGGAGGGGCACACCTTCCTTTATCTTTTCTTCCGCAAAATCCACCAACAGGATGGAGTTTCTGACTATTATACCCGCAAGGGCAATAAAGCCTATCATAGATGTAGCGGTAAAGAAGGCACCCATCAAGAGGTGTCCGGGGATTATACCCACCAAGGTTAAGGGTATGGGTGCCATGATTATGCCAGGGATTTTAAAGTCTTTGAACCAACCCAGGATCAGCACGTACATCACAAAGAGGGCAACACCAAAGGCAAGCCCAAGGTCCCTGAATACCTCAAGGGTTATGTGCATTTCACCATCCCACTTTACGTATATAACGTCCTCTACGAGAGGTAGGCTCATCCAGAGCTCCTTCGGCGGACCGTAAGGTGTGGAAATGGAAAGCACATCCTTTCTAACGTCAAGAATGCCATAGAAGGGTGCCTCCTCCCTTCCTGCCACATCTCCTATCACATAAACCACCCGCCTTAGGTTCTTGCGGTATATACTTTTGGGTGCGTCCTGTTCTATGATTTCCACAAGCTCCGACACAGGAACAAGTCTGCCGTCCTTGGTGGGAATTTTAAGGGTCTTCAAAAGCTCCAAGCTTCTGTAGTTTTCCTTCAGTTGAACTATTATGGGTGTATGCTCTGTGTCTGTGTTTTGAAGCAATCCCACGCGGTAGCCACCAAGCAAGGCGGTTAAAGTATGCACGAACTCCTCCTTAGACATGCCCACCAGCTTTAGCACATCATCCTTTGCCTTCAGGACAAGCATTTTGTGGGGGCTTTCAAGGTATATACCCTCGTCGGTTATGGAGGGGGATTTCTTGAATACATCCAAGACCTGCAAAGCAAACGCCTCTTGGCTCTTTAGGCCAGGACCATAGATTTCCGCCACTATAGGGGATAGCACAGGAGGACCGGGTGGCACTTCCACCACAGCTACATACTTGGCACCGTATTTTTTGGCGACCTCATGGACTGCGGGTCTTATCTTTTTGGCAAAATCGTGGGATTGGTCTTTTCTTTCCTTCTTATCCACCAAATTCACTTGAATGTCTGCCATGTTGGAGCCTTGCCTTAGGTAGTAATGCCTTACAAGTCCGTTGAAGTTGAAAGGGGAGGATGTTCCCACATAGATCTGATAGTCTTTAACTATGCTCTGCTTGGCTATGTAGTGCGCTATTGCCTTGGCGGTTTCTAAGGTCTTTTCCTTTGGAGTTCCCTCGGGCATGTCTATGACGACCTGCAGTTCGCTCTTGTTGTCATAAGGTAGCATCTTAACCACCACCACCTTGGTGATCAGAAGTCCCACAGATAGTGCCATCAGACCTAAGGTAAAGCCATAGAACATGTATCTTTTTGGCTTGCTAACCAGCAAGGGTGCCATAATGCGTGCGTAGAACTTCCAGAACTTGGTTTGCTTAATGTCCGTCTCTTGATGTTCCTTTTTGTCAAACTGATCCTTTAAAAAGATGTACCCTGCCCAAGGGGTGATTATGAAGGCAACTAAAAGGGAGAAGAACATGGCAACGGAGGCGTTTATGGGTATGGGTCTCATGTAAGGACCCATCAAACCACTGACAAAGGCCATGGGCATAAGCGCCGCAATGACCGTAAAGGTTGCCAGTATGGTGGGGTTTCCTACCTCATCCGTCGCCCTGACTATTGCCTCCCTTGGATACTTTGCCAGCTTTAGCTCAAACCATCGGTGTATGTTCTCCACCACCACTATGGCGTCATCTACCAAAATACCTATGGCAAAAATAAGGGCAAATAGAGTAACCCTGTTTAGGGTAAAGCCAAGGACCTCGCTTATAAAGAGGGCTATGGCGAGGGTGACGGGCACTGCAATGCCCACCACTATGGCTTCCTTGATACCAAGGACAACAGCCATTAAAAGGATCACTGAACCCGTTGCAATGAATAGCTTTTTAAGTAGGTCGTCTGACTTTTCTTTGGCGGTCTTTCCGTAGTTTCTTGTGATGGTTATGTTTAGGTCTTTGGGAAGTTTCTTGCCCTTTAGGTGTTCAACCAACCCTATAACTTCATTGGCAACATCTATGGCGTTTGTGCCCTTCCTTTTGGCAACGGCGATGGTCACCGCTGGATAAAGCCCTCCCGTTTTTAAATCCTGACCTTTAGCCGCCGGTCCAAAGCCCATCAGCACATAGTCCTTCACCTCAGAGGGACCATCCACCACATCCGCCACATCTTTCAAATAGACGGGTCTTCCACCAAAGACGCCCAACAAGAGGTTTTCCACATCTTTTTTTGACTCGAAGAAGGTGCCCGTTCTAACCTTGTATTCGTAGTTTTGACCCAAAAGGTTTCCGCTCTGCATCTGCACATTGGCAGACCTTAGCACCTGCGCCACATAGAGGGGGGATATTCTGTAGTGTTCCAGTCTTTGTGGGTCCAGGATCACCCTCACCTCCCTTGGTCTTCCTCCCACAAGGAACACATCCGCCACATTCTGGATCTTCTTTATCTCGTTTTCTATACTGGCGGCGA
>Ga0308398_1001323_pt1 | contig 13583 bp, 15 predicted proteins | sample Hotspr20SampleT9_FD_202360 | JGI IMG/M metagenome (GOLD analysis project Ga0308398, IMG submission 202360) | Hot spring phototrophic mat microbial communities from Mushroom Spring, Yellowstone National Park, Wyoming, United States - 20051001_T9 ...
AAATAGAGTAAATTCAAAGGGTATAAGGTATTAATGGGGAACATAGCGGGGAGCGAAATGGGGACAAAAGCACGTATAAAAATGGAAAATAAACCACTTTATAAATAAAAAAAACGAAGTAGACTATATGATTCCTTAGCTTAAAATTTTTTAAAAATATATTTCGGTAGGAAAAGTTCTATTTGTTTTCGTCTTTTTTTAAATTTGAAAAGGTTTTTGATTCAAAGGTCTTGAATTTTCTAAATGGGGATTAAACTTTAGGAAACAAAACGGGGAACAAATTGGGGCTAATTTTGGGGTCAAGACGCCCACGAAAACCTACTGGACGACAAAGTAAACTTTGTCGGTAGTTTTCGGGGCGTCATAGACAGCGCTGCCGCGCTGAATACTGAACAAACTATTTTCCTTTGAAGGGAAAATAGTTTGTTCGGCTTGCAAGCTGGAGAGAAAAATAGATATAATTGTATAAAACCTACATTCAGGAGGCTACAAAATGTTAAGTAAAAATTTGAGCCGTATGCTTCAAAATATAGATACAAAAGTAAGCCTTTTATTAGAAGCTGGCAAATTTGAAGGGTATTCAATTAAGACTTTAAGAGATAAGCTTAATGTTGAATGGATATATAATTCAAATGCTATTGAGGGTAATACCTTAACTCTTGCACAGACTAAAGTTGTTCTTGAAGGTATAACAATAGGAGGAAAAAGCCTAAGAGAACATCTTGAAGTTATAAATCATAAGGAAGCAATAGAGTATATTGAACAGATTGTAAAAGATAAAGAAGAATTATCAGAATGGCAAATAAAGAATATCCATGCCATAGTTTTAAAAGGCATTGATGATAAAAATGCAGGAGTGTATAGAAAAGAAAATGTCTTTATTTCAGGTGCAAAACATATTCCTCCTGATTATTTGCTGGTACCTGAACAAATGCATGAATTTATTGAATGGTACAAAACTGAAGGTCTAGAGTTGCATCCTGTTATAAGGGCTGCAAAAGTCCATGCGGACTTTGTTAAAATACATCCGTTTGTAGATGGTAACGGAAGAACAGCAAGGCTATTGATGAACTTTGAGCTATTAAAGAATGGATATCCTATCGCAGTTATTGAAAAATCTGAAAGGTATAAATACTATGAAGCTTTGGATATGGCACATACAACAAATGATTACGAAAAGTTTTTTAAATTAATCATAAGAAGTATTGAAAAGACTTTGAATTATTATATAAAGATATTGGGTGTTAAAAAGGAAGTATAATTTCAAAGTAGGGATTTCATCAAAGCAATTCAATAACAAATAATTTTTATTTTAAAAAAGAGAGCATTCGCTCTCTTTTAAAATTTCCGTTTAGGCAGGTGTTATATATGAAAGATAAAAAATTCAATGTTCTGCGTGTTATGTCTTCAAAACTCATATTCATTCTTTTCTTTGGAGCTATATTTTTTGACCTTCATAACAACATATCCAATCAGTTTTTTGATATGGAATCATATACCATTGTTTTTTTAAAAAAACAAATAGATATATTAAAAGAAATAAGCCCTTATATCTCTAAACTAAAAATATTATACTATGCAGTAACAGGGATTTATATTGTAATAATAGCAGACTACATATATAGGAACTTCTTGATAAAATTTACCGATAATAAATGTAATATCTTAAATAAATGTAATATCTTAAGTGAAGGTATTATACCTCCGTTTCCGTTTGACGAAGACAAACTGCAGCTAATAATAGGGCTGAAATATGATAGAATAAGCACTTTAAAAAAAGGCTTTACTCCTAAATGGGTAACTGTTGGCGAAAAAGGTATGTATCAGAACTTTTTAATTACCGGTACAATCGGAACTGGAAAGACAGCATCCGCGATGTACCCATTTACCAAGCAGGCCTTATTCTATAAACCTTATGATGATGATAACAAGCCTGGTATGTTAGTTCTTGATGTAAAAGGCAATTTTTACGAGCAAGTTGTGAAGTTTGCAGAGGAAGCAGGAAGGCTTGATGATGTCATAATAATCGAGCTTGGAGGCAAATACAAATATAACCCTTTGCATAAGCCGGATATGAAACCTTTAGTTCTTGCAAACAGAAGTAAAACAGTGTTGTCGCTCTTTTCTCCTCGAGGAACATCTGACGGATACTGGCTTGACAAGGCAGAGCTTTTGATAGCCGAATGTATAAAACTTTGCAGGCTATATAACGACAACTATGTTACATTCGCGGAGATAAACAAACTGGTAAATAACCGTTGCTATCTTGATGACAAGCTTGAGTATGTGCTTGAGTATGTAGAGGACATGCAAAAAGCTAAAATGCTCTCGGAAAAAGAAGAAGAAATCTTTGATACTTGTAGGGAATATTTTGATAACGAATATAGGAATTTATCCGACAATACATTATCTATTATACAGTCGGTGGTAACGCAGATGACACAGTTTTTTTATACGGACCCAGACATTAAAAGCACTTTTTGTCCTCCTGTATCACAGCTTAACTTTGTAGGTTTCAAAGATGTCATAGATAAAGGGAAAATCGTGATACTTAAAATGAATATAGCTGAATACAGGAATGTTGCAAAGACGATTGCAGCATACATGAAGCTGGATTTTCAGAGTGAAGTTATGCAGAGGCTATCAAGGCAGGGGGCAAACAAAAATAGACCTGTATTTTTTATAGCTGACGAATACCATGAATTTGTAACATCAACAGACGCAGAATTTTACGCCTTAAGCCGTGAGCCTAAATGTGTAAGTATTGTTGCAACTCAAAGCTATACATCCTTAATAAATACATTGCATGACAGGGATGTGGTAAGGACAATAATACAAAACCTAATAAACAAAATCTGGCTGCGCACGGATGACTTGTTTACTGTTGAAGAGGCACAGAAACATCTGGGAAAAGAGGAAAAAGAAAAGGTTTCAAGGAGCATAAGTGAAAACGCAAACGATGTAAAAAAGAACAGACTGCTTGGAACTCTTGTCGCAGACAAGTCAAGTATAAGCGAAAGTATAAATATAAGCAGGATAAAAGAATTTACTTTTGATGAAAAACTTTTTACCCAAATGCTTGAGGTATTTACCGGGGTATGCTTCCTCTCTGATGGCTTTCGTGTTATGGAGCCTACAGTGGTACATCTCTTGCCTTACTTTTCACCTGTTTTGGTTAACGGTATAGTTTCAAAAAAGACTAAAAAGGTAAATAGTTTTGCTGATATTAAACAAATACAGGATAAGGATAATGAACTTATAAATACAATTTGTCTAAATACTCCAATACCTAAAGAAAGTCCTGAATTTATACCTGGTCTTAAATCTGAAGAACAATCACAAATAAATATAAATGATATTATTTAATTTCTAAGCAAATACAGAAAGGGGAATCATAAGCAGCCTGACCATTGAAGAAGTATATACCCTCAGGGACAGAGCTGCTGATAAAATTTATAAGGCAAAACAAAACCTTGAGAAAATCATAAAAGACATGAGAGGGGGTGAAAAAAATGCTCAATAGTTGTATTTTGATGGGGAGAACAACTACAAAGCCTGAACTAAAGAAAGCTGCACAAGCAGAAAACAAGGAAGTTGTATATACAAGATTTTCACTTGCAGTAGACAGGGAATTCGGGGACGAAGAAACAGATTTCTTTAACTGCGTTGCTTTTGGTAACGAAGCTAAATTTATCGACAAATATGTCGAAAAAGGACAGCAGATAGTTATATGCGGCAGACTAAAGAATTCTGTTTGGAACAATGATTCAGGAAGACATGTTTCAACAGAAGTAGTAGTTGAAAAGATTTATTTTGCCGGTGAAAGGAAAAAAGATAATTCTAAGCATCAGGAAGAGTCTTTTATTTAAAGAAAGGGGATTAAAAATGAATAAAAAACTTATTTGTATTGCTGGTATACTTACTACACTCTATTTTATTTCTATTTTTTCATATGCTGATATTTTCGATAATGCACAAAGACTTTTCAATGATATTTATGGCAAGTTTGTTGCCATGTCAACTGCTGCAGCTGGTGTGGGTGTCGGTGTAGGCACTTTCATGAAAAAGCTCTCCATGGGAAGGCAGGAAAAAATAGAAATGGGCAATAAAGTCATTAAAGATTCCATTGTAGCTTGGGCAGTATTGAATGCTCTAGGTTTGATTCTTAACTTTGTCGGAAACTACACCCGTTAACAGGGGGTATTTCTATGGGGAGCATGATTGAAAAAGCAATTGACCAGCTTTATCAAAAAATTATACTGTCATTATTTGAACCAGTTAAGGACCTTTTCGGAGTATTCACTGCAACTCAAGAAACATTGAGGGTTTTTACTTTTATTGATCTAATATATTCAAAATTAAGGATTGTTGCAATTGCTCTAATAGTATTAATAACATGCTATCAAGTATTTAAAAATTTTTTCGCATATCTCGGCTTTGAGTGTGAGGAACCATGGCGTATAGCTTTCAGGGCTATCGCCTTTGGTTTTCTTACATGGTACTCAAAAGACATTGTATATATAGGTTTGGATATATTCAACAGGGCATTATCACAGTTATGGACCGCATATGGCATTTCTGGCAATAATCAATTTACTGATATTATAAAATCTTTTGTTATGACAGCTCTTGTTCCTCCGGTAGGGGTATCCTTATTTACATGGCAGGCAATAATGTTTATATATCTTGCGTATAAATTCATTAAGCTGGCCTTCAGGTTTGCCGAGCGCTTTATGTTTACGGTTCTTCTTATTATGTCATCACCTTTAGCATTTGCATGCGGTGCATCCCAGGTTACAAAAGGATTTCTACAAGGGTGGACAAAGTTGTTTGTAGGTAACCTGCTTGTCCAGCTTTTGCAGGTGGCAATATTTATTTCGATGGTTATATACAGGGCAAATGATGCCAATCTGCTAAACCTCATGTCTTTTGTGATAATAATTGCTATGATAAAGGTTCTCGAAAAACTTGAAGACATAGTGAGGGATGCTTCTGTAAGTGTAGGCATAGGCAGAGACTTTTCCTCAGGAATTCAAAAAATTCAGAATACAGTATATTCTGTAACACAGGGAGTTCAAGTCGCAAATGCTGTTCGCAGCGTTATAGGGAAGTGATTATTTGTGGATAATAATAAAGCTCTTGAATTAATAGGTATGGCTGTTGATGCAATTAGAGCAGCATACGGTGATTTTACAGGTCTTGCAGTTAGATTGTCAAAAAAACTTCCTGTTATAATTACTTCTGCTGCTCTTATTCTTTTTTTTATAATGTTTATACCTTTATCTTTAATACAGGGTATTTTTAAATTAGAGCATGAAACAGGGGATCAAGGTCTTTCAAATGATGCATACAAATGTTTAAAATACAAAGAATACTGGATAGATGTACTTGCAGCAATCCGGACGATTAAGACATTCGGTAAGACTGCTCGGGATGATATTCTTTATCAGCAATATATAAATTCAACTTTTGACAATTTGTCAAAAGTTAATCCTTTTATAGATTATATTTCAAAAGCAATCGGTGAGGACATAAGCACAACGGAAGATTTATATAAATATAATTATGATTTCTTATATAATATTTTTTATCCTTATGCAGGATACGTTTACAGTCAGGAGCAGGTAGAATTAAATGATGAATTTGAATACGAAAATATATATCACGATACAAAATCTATTTATGCTTATGACGAAGCTAAAACACCTGTGACATTATTCACTGTAAAAGATGATGAAGAAATTACATCATATTCTTTATACCCTAAAAGCAAAAGCTTGACTGTTTATATCAGAAGTTTTATAGCAAAGGCCTTTTTCCCGGTCCCTATTCAGTATTCTTCTTCTTTTTCAGATTCATTTGGTGAAAAACGTATTCATGATTCACTTCCTGATCTTCATGAAGGTATAGATATTTTTGCACAACGCAACACACCTGTTGTTGCAGTGGAACAAGGATATATAAAAAAGATAGGCTGGAATTCATTTGGAGGATGGAGAATGATTTTAGAAAGCACGGACAGAAAAAGAACTTATTACTACGCTCACCTTGAAAATTATTCTGAAAGATTATCTTCTTATAAAGACTTTTCAGGGAAAGAATATAATGTAAATATTCCCGTATCAGCTGGTGAAATATTAGGCTATATTGGCTCTTCAGGAAGTTTCAATAGCAATTCTCCTCCTGGAACAGATACAGGGACAGCTCCTCATCTTCATTTTCAGATGTGGATAAAGATAGATGGGAGCGATATATTGATTAATCCTTATGAGATACTTTATGAGATACTTTCTTTCCTTAAAAAATTGAACACAAAAGGAGTTGGATGATGTGGAAAAAGAGGATATGTATATAATACCTCATAACTATACTGACAATGGTAAGATATTAGGCATAATTGAAAAGCAATCAGTATATACTGCATTAATATTTTTTGTCCCAGCCTGCTTCTTTAATTTTAAACTCTTATCTTTTTTATCCCTTGATATAAGACTTTTTACCTTTATTTTATTTATACTTCCAATATCATGTATTATTCTCGTAGGTATAGGCGGAGACACTTTCATTGACTTTATAAAAAATGTTTATTGTTTTTATAAAAGGGCAAAAAGATATTATTATGAGAAATAAATTGACACTCTTAACCCTTTACTTTGGGAGAGTGCCAAGTATATTTTAGATATGCAGACGTTCTTTAAGAGCTTCCTGAAGGACTTGTGAAAAATTTATTCCTGCTTTTTCGGCTTTTTTGTTTAACCAGTTTGGAATACTCAATGTTTTTTTTACGGTTTTACTATCATTAAAATTGCGATATTCAGTAGTATCAACAGGTATAAGAGTAATAAATTCTGATTTATCACATTTAATATCAAAAATATTTGATGCTTTTGGAATAGCTTCATTATTGTCTTCTGAATCACATAACCACATTGCAATAGCATCCGCAGCCATTTCAATAGTGTTTGATAAGTCTGTGCCGGTGGTTACACAACCCGGCAAATCAGGAACTTTTACAAAAAACTCTCCATTATCAAGAGCCTTAAAAATAGCAGGGTACACATATTTCATAATAATTTCTCCTTTCATAAGCTTTTATATTATATTAATTTTAAATATGGTTACTTAATTCCTGCTTCTTTAAGAATTTGATTTGCTGTGTATTCATTAATTTCAGTATGCCTTGGTATTGGGATTTTAATGCCTGGTTTGTTAGGATGTTTTGCCATATCATGTTTTGCTCCGTTTGTTATTTCCCATCCTTCTTTTTTAAGTTTACTTAGTAACTCCTTTCTTTTCATTAGGTTCACTCCTTAATAATATTATATACGTATTAAATACGTATATCAAGAATAAATGAATAGAGGTGGTTCGATGCAAAATAAAAACATTTCTTCTTCTGTGAAAGATTGGCTTCCGATTTCAGATATAAAAAAGAACATCATATTTCTTAAAAACGGGGGATATGTCAAAATATTTGAAATATCGCCAATTAACTTTAATCTTAAGTCTAAAACTGAAAAGAGAAACATTATCCTAAATTACAGATCGTTTCTTAAATCTTGCCGGTATCCAATGCAGATAGTTATACAATGCAAAAAAGCTGATACAAGCAAATATGTTGAAAAAGTAAAAAAATATATGGAAGAAGAAAAAAACGAGAATGTAAAAAAAATGATAAAAGGCCATCTTGAACTTGTTGAATCTCTTGGTTCAAGAGGTGCAGTCTCAAGACGCTTCTTCCTGGTGCTGCCTTATGATAAACCTCCGGGAGTTAAGAACATAACATTTGAAGATGTGGAAAAACAATTCTTTGAAAGAGAAGCAATATTACAGGAATTCTTAATTAAATGTGGAAATAACATTGTAGAAATTAATGATGAAGAATTTGCATTAAAAATCTTAATGTCATTTATAAATAAAAAATCTTGTGAATTAAAATACTCTGCCCCTTATAGAGCTTTCACAGGTATACTTTCATCTGGCAAGATTAACGGACTGGAGGAAGGATGACATGTTTTCGTTTGGGTTAAAGAAAAAAACATCTAATAATAATGATAATGTATTAAACCTTGAAGAAAAAATTACAAACGGGAGCTATGATGATATTTTAGCTGGCAGTGTTGATATAAAAGATATATTATCCCCCTCAAGTATTGATACTACAAATCCGTTTTATATTGTAGTGGATGGAATATATATATCAACACTTTTGGTAATATCATACCCTTATGAGAGGCCTGCCGCATGGCTGTCAGATGTTATAAATTATGGGGATGGCGTAGATGTAAGCATATATTATGAACCTTTGGATAAATCAAAAATTATAAAAGAGATAACATACATGATAGGTGAAACAGGCGCAAAACGAAAAGCTATTGGAGAAAATCAAAGTGATGTTGATATAGTAGATACTGCGCTTGGCCATGCTAAGTATATGAGGCAGATGATGAATGTACACAATGAGGATCCATACTATATATATATTTTAGTATCTATATATGCTGATACCTTAGAAAAACTGGAAGACAGATTAAGAGCTGTAGAGGGTATGCTTGCCGGCAAGGATATTATGACTCGTCGTGCAGATTTTAGGCATGAAGATGGGTTTATAGCTTGCCTTCCTATACATTCAATTACGCAAAGCCTTAAAAAGTCGACCAAAAGAAATGCATTAACACTTGGTGTTGCTAGTACGTATCCTTTTGTATCTTCTGAATTTTCTGATGAAAACGGTGTGTTTGTCGGCATTAACAAGCACAACAATTCATTAGTGGTAATAGATATTTTTAATACTGCAATATATAAGAATGCTAATGTGGTAATACTTGGCACATCAGGAGCAGGTAAAACATTTCTCCTGCAGCTGCTTGCAATGCGGCTTAGGCAGCAAGGGATACAGGTTATGATTATAGCTCCTCTTAAAGGGCATGAATTCAGAAAGGCTTGTGAAGCTATAGGAGGTACTTATATACGTATTTCACCCGGTTCGGAAGACTGTATAAATATATTCGATATACGAAGCTCTTCTTTTGAAGATAGTTTCGATACTGATGTCAAAAACAGTCTTTTACTCTGCAAAATTCAAAAACTTCATGTTTTCTTTTCTTTGCTGATCCTTGATATGACACGCGAAGAGAAGCAGGACCTGGACGAAAAGCTTATAGAACTTTACAAACAAAAAGGTATAACATTTGATAATGAATCCCTTTATGCCGACGAAGATACTAATGAAATGAATATAGTAACAACAAAACGCAAATTTAAAGATATGCCTTTACTGGGTGACCTATATAATCTCCTTGATAGCGATATAAAAACCAAACGCTTGGCTAAACTTATGAAAATGCTTGTTACTGGTTCGATGAAGTCATTTAACAACTATACAAATGTTAACCTAAACAATAAATATATAGTTGTAGATATAAGCGAATTAAATGATGAACTGCTGCCTTTAGGTATGTTTATTGCAATAGATATGCTTTGGGATAAAATCAAGGAAGACAGGACAAAGAAAAAAGCAATCTTTATTGACGAGGCCTGGAAGCTTATTGGCGGGGAAAACTGCAAGCAGGCAGCCCAATTCGTCCTTGAGATTTTTAAAATAATCCGCGGATATGGAGGCTCGGCAATAGCTGCTACTCAGGATGTGAATGACTTTCTAAAACTAGAAGGGGGAAAGTACAGTAAAGGGATTATAAATAATTCCAAGCTAAAGTTTGTACTACAACTTGAAGAGGAAGAAGTCGAAACGCTACAAAAAATATTAAAACTGTCGGAAGAAGAGATTGCATCTGTAACATCTTTTGGCAGAGGGCAATGTTTATTCTATGCAGCTGATAACCATGTTGCAGTAAACATCGTGGCATCTGATGCAGAAAAAGAACTAATCACAACAGACAGGGCAGAACTTGAAAAAATACGTGCTAAAACTCGAAACTCTGAATTTTCAAATCATGAGGCAAATACAATAAATGAGATTGATGTAAGTAACTTCGATTTAATATAATCTATTTTTTTAGCAAGGAGTGATATAATGCTAATAATTACTGCTTTTAATAATCAAGCTGTTCAAGATGGGTTTAAAAAGAATTTTCCTGATATGCAGTTTGCGGCTGACGACATATGTTCCCAGGACGAATTAATTGAAGCACTTGTAAATATTAAACCAAAGGTTCTCATATTATCCGATAGCCTGGATGGTTCTCTTGACAAGTATAAAATCATAGAAAGAATAAGAAGTATAAGTGAAGAAATAAAGATAATATTAATCCTCCGGGAAGAGAATAAGGAATATATAAACTGGCTTGCAGCTAAAGCTGTATACGATGTGTTTTTAGACGGGAAATGTACATTTAATGATATTTATGATGCAATATCAATAAAAGATAATGTTAAAGTAAAAGTAGAAAAACAAATAATTGAAAAGGAAAAGATAGTATATAAAGACAGAATAATAAAAGAAAAAGAACTTGTAACTATTAACTTTAAAAGGATAGTACTTGCAATATGGGATAATGCAGAGTTTGGCTGCGAGCTTGCATATACGGCGGCAAGATTAACAAATTATAAAGTGCTTCTTGTTGATTTTGATATGCTATCTCCTAAAGCAGATTTGATATTGAAAATAAAACCTTCTGTACTTAACCAGGATAAAGGCTTGAATGCAGTACTTGATCTATTGCAAAGAAATATATCTGATATGAATTCCTTTTATGATGCTTGCATTAAAATCAAAGGACTAGACAACTTTTATATACTTACAGGAAACAATGATTTAAAAAATTATGAATACTATCAGGAAGAAAGCATTATAAAGTTTATCGATAAAGCATATCACAATTTTGATATAACTATACTCCTTGTAAATAAATTTATATACGACCTGGCTTCAATTATATCTTTTTCAAAGTCAGACTATAACATTATTGCGGCAAAGCCGGATATTTTATCAATCCGTGAATTTAAAAACTATATTTCTTTTCTTAACGAAAAGCAGCATATAGATGAAAAAAAGTACCTGTTTGCAGCATATGAATACAGTAAAAACAGCAGTTTATCTCCAGACGTTATTAAAACAATTACAAAAAACTATATAGGCGAAATAAAATATTCAAAACATAGGGAAAAAATGAGAAGCTCTAAGGCATTATTTATAAATCGCAAATTTAAGGAAACGTCACAGGATTATATAAAAATATTGTCATACTTTAATATAGTACCGAAGAAGCCTCTTTTACTCCGCTTATTATATAACACGTCGCTTAAGATTAACTTTCTAAAAAGACTTATGAAGAAAGGCGGGAGAAAAATTGCCACTGGTTAAATCTTTGCATAGCCCGGTTTTCCCGAAACTAATATATACAAACAAAGATAAATACCACCAAAGTATAAACGATATAATAACGTCAATAACATTTGATATATTGCGCGAGTCTCCGCAGCTTGTTACAGATGTTGCAGCCGGTAAGGCAGATCCTGTGCTCCTTGATACTGCTGTAATAAGAAACATAGATAAAAACAGATATAGCTTAGGCATACCAAGGGAGGAGATAATACAGAAAGTATTTGAATATATGTTCGGCTACGGCCAGCTGCAAATGTATATAGATGATCAAGATATATCAGACATCATAGGAACGAGATATAATGAATGGATGATAATAAAAAACGGTAAAAAAATTCATATTGATCTATCTTTTGGCTGTGAAAAAGACTTTGAAAAGTTTTGCAAACTGCTAATCCTGCGTAATGGAGGCATAATTAACGAAAACGACAGTCATTGCAGAGTATCCGACGAGAAAAACCGGCTTAGAATAAATGTATCTATAAAGCCTAGGAATGTCCTGGGTACGTCTCTTATTATACGAAAGCACAGACTCCATGCTTACACTTTTGATGAACTTATTGAAATTGGGATGCTGACCCGGGAAATAGCAGAGTTTTTAAAAGCCTGTGCAAATGACAGGAAAACCATTATTTTCTGCGGAAAGGGGGGCTCGGGCAAAACAACGCTCATGCGTACATTCATTAATGCCATACCTTTTGATGATGTTGTATTAATCGCTGAAAGTGATGTAGAGCTTTATCCTGATAAACCTTACTGCATATTGCAAAAAACAAAAAAAGGAAATGAAGGGGGAAGGTCATTAACTTTATGGAACATTGTAACAGATGGCTTGACTATGAAACTTGATTGGTATGTTGTCGGTGAATTAGTCGGCCACGAAACATGGGAATTTATAAAAGCGATTAATACAGGCCACTCAGGGCTTGCAAGTACTCATGCAAAAAGCTGTGAGGATGCGCTCAACAGGCTTGTAACTTTGAGTATGTCATCAGCAATTCTTGAAAGCGAACGTACTGTTAAGGATTTTATATCTAAAGGTATAGATTATGTAGTTTTTATGAAAGATTTTAAGGTACATCAAATTATTGAAGTTAAAAAGTTTAACAGTCTGAGTGATATGTTTGTTTTTGACAGTATTTTTAAAGTGAACTACCCCCACTTATAGAAGTGGTGGCTTCGTGGTCAATACTCCCAGCGGAGCAAGTTATCCCACGCTCAAAGGGTTGTTCCTTCCCCAAATATACCAATTACATGGCTAATTTTAGCTTGGTTTTCGCTCTAACAATTATAGCATTTTTTATATATTTTAGCAATCTTCATCGCGCCCACTTCTGTAAGTGGGTGATGAATGTTATTTGATAAATTCTTCCTTTATGATATAATCAGTCTATACAGAGTTGTCTAAGTTTATAAATGCATATAATTGAAGTAATAAAAATATATAAAAAGCAAGGGGCTGTGATTATGGGTATAGACTTTAATAGCACTAAAGAATTGATAAAAATTTTTGATGAATATACTCAAAGCGATAATAAAAGTTTTATAAAAACCAAGGTTCCAATTAAGCTTATGAGAAATGAAGGAATGGAGTTAATATCTAGGTCTCAGGCAAGAAGGCTTGCCAGCGGCTTTGAAAAATTTGCTCATGTTACACAGAACTTAGCCGAAAGCCCATGACTTTAGTCACTGGGATGAAGGCTTATTAGATACTTGGCATCTATCTAATATTATGCTATATTATAATTAGATAGGTGGTGAATATCTAATGAATGATAAATATATACACAAAGAAGGTATTGTATATCTCAATCAATATCATATAGTGTTTTGCCCGAAATACAGGCGTAAAGTATTGGTTGGCGATATTGAAAAAGATTTAAGACAAATATTTTATGATATTGCAAAAGAAAAAAATGTTGAGATAAAAGCATTAGAAATAATGCCCGACCATGTTAATATGTTTATAAGTTTTGACCCACGACAACCTTTGCATGAGTTAATACGATATTTTAAAGGAACTAGTAGCAGAATATTAAGAAATAAATATCCAGAATTAAGAAGCAGGATACCTTCTTTATGGACTCGTTCATATTTTTGTTGTACTATTGGATGTGTGAGTGAAGAAACAATACAAAAATATATAGAAAATCAGAAGAATATATAGAAAGGTGGTGAATTATGCAAGTAACAGTAAAATTTAAAATAATTCCGACTAAAGAGCAAGAACAATATATGG
>Ga0308398_1001328_pt1 | contig 13546 bp, 15 predicted proteins | sample Hotspr20SampleT9_FD_202360 | JGI IMG/M metagenome (GOLD analysis project Ga0308398, IMG submission 202360) | Hot spring phototrophic mat microbial communities from Mushroom Spring, Yellowstone National Park, Wyoming, United States - 20051001_T9 ...
TGGGCAAAGAAAATGGGGATAAGTTATCGTAGGGCATGGCAGATGTTTAAAGATGGGAAACTGCCAAATGCAAAAAAGCTGCCAACGGGAACTATTGTGGTTCTTGAAGAAGAAATCTCTAATGTTTTATCCACTCAAAATATTGTGGCGATATATGCAAGAGTTTCATCTCATGAAAATAGAGATAATCTTGAAAAGCAGGCTGAAAGGTTAAAAGAATATGCAATAGCAAAGGGATATCAAATAAAACATATTGTAAAAGAAGTTGGTTCAGGGGTAAATGATGCAAGACCAAAACTTATAAATTTGCTAAATAAACAAGATTATTCAATTTTACTTGTTGAGCATAAAGATAGATTAACAAGGTTTGGTTTTAATTATATCAGGTTATTATGTGAAAAACAGGGGAAACTTATAGAAATAGTAAACGGGTCTGAAGATGAAAAAGAAGACATTATTCAAGATTTTGTAGCAGTTATTTATAGTTTTTCAGCAAAGCTTTATGGTTTAAGAAGAGCAAAGAGAAAAACAGAAAAAATAATAAAGGAGATCACGCAAGATGAAGAATAAAGAAGAGAAAATTATAGGCACATATTTTTATCCACACTTTGCAAATAAAGGCAAAGTAGCTCAAATTATTAGAACTCTAACAGAATACAGAAAGGTAGCTCAAAAAATAGCTCATATACAATGGAAATACTTTTTTATAAGTCAGGAATGTAAATTTAACAAATATTTATCAGTTAAAGAAATAAATAGTGACTTATCAGAGCGATACAAACAAACTTGTTTATGGCAGGTTTGTAGTACACTTAAAAGTTATATTAGTAATTTACAAAATCAATTTGTAAATATTATTTTTCATAGCAATCTTCCAGAAAAGGACAAACATATACTGCTTGCTTTAAATTCTAAAAATGCATGGTTAAAATATGATAATTCTGAAATAATTTGCTATAAAGATAAAACCAAAATTGTTTATCCTGTTACAGAATTTCATAAAAATCTTGCAAAGAAGATATTTAAACATTTAATCAAGAAAAACAGAAAACCCAGTTTTAAACGAATATCCATGCATCTTGATGAAAAAGTTGCAGTATTAATAGAAAAGATTCCTAATAAAGCAAAAGAGTTTGATTACTGGCTAAGGCTTTCAACTGTTAATAAAGGAAATCCTATTTATATCCCACTTAAGAAAAATCCATATGCTGAATCTATAGATGGGGAATTTGTGAAATTTGTTCAAATAATCTATCAAAATGATAATCTTATAATAAAAAGAGTTAAATCTTTAAATGCAAAACAGTATATCCCTCAAACTCAGGAAATATCTATTGATTTGGGATTAAATCCTTTATTTGCAACCAATAAAGGAGACCTGTTTGGCAGGAATTTTTTAAAATCACTCATTGAATTTGATAGAAAAATACAAAATAGAGCTAAATATTTACAAAGTAAAGGGATAAAAAGATTAAAAACAGACAAAAAATACAGTGAACTAACAAATCATTTGAGAGAATTTTTAAAAAACGAAGTAAACAGGATTCTAAACAGAATAATTAAGATATACAAACCAGCTAAGTTAATTATAGAAAAGCTTAATTTTCGTTCTCCTGAACTTTCAAAACGTATGAACAGATTGATACAGAATTTTGGCAAAAGATACATTAAAGAAAAACTTAACAGGTTTAAAGAAATTTTTGGTATAGAAGTTATAGAAGTAAATCCAGCATATACAAGTCAAGAATGTAGTTCTTGTGGATATATAGATAAAAACAACAGAAAAAATACTTATTATTTTGAATGCAAATCCTGTGGTAAAAAACTTAATGCTCAAGTAAACGGGGCAAAAAATATTAGCAAGAGAAGTTCTCTTGCTAATGTAAAACTCTATACTCCGAAAAAGCAAGTCCTTAAGGTTCTGGTAAAACATTACCTTGAGAGACTAAACGGGTGTAATAGTGCTCCCGTGAAATTACTCAGTGAAAATCCATATTTTAAGGATTCTCTGGGTAATTTCAAACCCTTGGAGTGTGGAGAGAATAAATGTCTATAAAAAGGGGAACTATTCTCTTATCAAGTTGCCTAATTTCTCCTCTGGTGTCATGCTCAACTCCTTAAAATTTTTGGTTACTAAGATGCTTATATTTTTTAAAAGTATAACATATTTTTTTCTGAAAATGTGCTGTTATTTTAAAACTTAAAATATATTTTTTGCCTATTTATATAGGTATAAAAGAATTTTTTAAAATATATTGACAACATAACTTAACATGTAATATAATCTAAAAAGGAGGATTAAATGACAAAAAACCTAACAGAAAATCAAAGAGAACAACTAAGAAAAGAGCTTACTGAAGCAATGAAAGAACTTAGAGCAAGTGGAGTCAGATACGAACAGATGGCGCTTGAAATCGGGCTCTCGTTAGACTCTATTAGGAGATTCATATATGACTCAAAAAGAACACCTGCTGAAATAACAATCAGAAAAATCCAAAATTGGCTAAAGAAAAAAAAGAACTCGAAAGGAAAAGCAAATGTTCTATAAAGAGGTAGAATTATCCCGAGATGCAATAGTAGATGAAAAATATCTAAGAGAACATCTCGGGCTAAGCCAGAATTTTATTAACAAACACTCCCGACAGATGGGAGTATTCAAGCGAAAGCCAAGAATGTTCTTCCTGCAGAATGTGCTTGAGTTCCTGCATAACAGAGCAAAGGAATCGCAACGAAAAGTATTCAAGGAACAATTGGCACAGACTGCAAGGAAATACGAAGTAAACCAAATGTTTAAAGAAATACAAAGTAAACATATAAAAAAAGGAGGTAAAAGCAGTGGAAAAGAAAAAGAAAAAAGAAATGACCTATGAGGAACTGCTCGAAAAGTATGATGACGATGAAATCTGGAACATGTACATGGAAGAGCATCTGAAGGAAGAGGAAGAAGGAAAAAAAAGATTTGCCAAAAACGAAAAAACAAAAAATAAAAAATAAAAACCTTAAGGAGGGGCAAATGTCAGTAAAAACCTTACTTACAAATCTTTCAAAAGACCTTTTTGAAGAAGAATCCAATACAGAGGAATCCTATGAACTTCCTGAGGAAATATGGTTTAAACTATATGAATTTGTGATTACTGACTATGAAATTCAAAAAGTTATAAGGAGCAAAAGAGGTTATATAACAGGACCTGCCTACGAAGACTTAAACCGAGAGGCTCTTGTATCAGCGATAGAAACATACCTGAAATGTCAAGAAATTTTTAAATGTCATGCATGTAACGCAACAAGTTGTAATATATTCAAAATAAACCTTCTAACTAACCTGCAAAAAAAGTTATACAGATTGCAGAATCTCAGAAGGCGAAACAGCCAGATAAGCTACACGGAATGCGAACATGATGAATATGACTACCCAACCCACTGCCGAAAAGACTGGAACAAAACTATAAACTCCGAAGATACACCACTTACTGAAATGATTGAAGAAGAGGAAGAAGAAGACAGAGAAGAAATCAGAAAACAAAATGCAAAAAAAATCCTCTTCGCAATCTCCAAAATGAATGAAAAAGAAAGGCAGGTATGGGAACTCTATCTTCAGGGAATAGATATAAAAGAGATTGCAGTAAGACTTAAATACAAGAACATGCAAGGAGTATACATGGTCCTGCGAAGAAGCCTGTGGAAGGTAAGGATGTAATAAGAAATAAAGAAAGGGGTTGACTGGCTGGCACCTACAACCCCTTTCTAAGGTTCTAAAGGAGAATAAATATGATTAATGACATTGTAGCAGAATTAGAGTTAAAATTCAATACCAAATTTAAAAAAATTGGTTCAAGATACTTAGCATTATGTCCATTCCATAATGAACGAACACCATCTTTTTATTTTTTCCCTGAAACAATGACATGTTACTGTTTTGGCTGCGGTAAATTTGTAAATTTAGTTAAAGAAAAACCTAAACCTTACAGAGATAAAGAATTTGCAAATCTAATAAAAAGAAAAATTAAGAAAATTCAAAAAGAAATTAATAACTACTTAATAATAAACGATACAAAAAGTCAGTTTTTTGTAGGAGCAATTATGTTTGAAATCGATTTATTAAAAAAATTTTTAAGAGCTCTTGCCTTAGATTATATCCCTGTAAGTGCCTTAAAAATTTTGTTTAATGCTCATTTTATGTATAGGCCAAACGTGCAAGATAATTTTTATTTATTTTGCCATATGGTGGTTGATAGTCATCACATTTTCCGACTCATTATTGAATCTTCTAGGGAAAAATATTATGAAGAAAACTTTGAAAAATTAATTCCAAACATAGAAGAAAAAATTAAAGCAGTTACTTCACAGCTAGTTAATAATATTCAGTAAAAAAAGGAGGAGAAAATGATATACATGAAAGTTTTTACAATAAAAAACGGGAATAAAAATAAAGAAATTCCTTTCATAGTGGATTTTTGTAAATCAGATGAAGACGCAATAGAAAAAATAAAACAGCAGATAGAAGATGGGCTAACAGAAGAAGAAAAAGCTAACATTGTCGGCGAATCTCCACTTCAAAAAATTGCATATTTTGAATATGTTGAATTCCCATTTTACTATGAGTTTACTTATATACCGTTTGACCTTAGATTTGTCGTCAAAACACCATATCATGAACGAGATGGGCTAAAGTGCTTTTTGGAAGTAAAAACAAACAGCCAATTTGCCATTTCAAAAAAAATATATGCCGCTAATTTTAACTTTAATTCGTCGCAAGGGACTAATGCACTTGTAAAAGCTCTAAAAGCAGCTTTTGATGAAGTCGATATAAGACCTCAAGAAATAGTAGAGGCTTTTAAAGAAGAATTCAGAACCGTTATAAGTGGAACTAGATCAAAGGAAATATCAACATTACAACCATCCAGAGAACCTAAATTTCTACTTAAACCGTTCATCATGGAAAAAACAGTAAACTTACTTTACGGGCATGGCTCTACTGGTAAAAGCACACTTGCCTGCTATTTTGCAGCATTACTTGCTGAGAATGGGTATAGAGTACTTTATCTTGACTATGAAAACGCAACTGAAGACCCAATTGCAAGAACAATTAAAAAAATTAATCCTAATGCAAGGAATATTTTTATTAGAGTTTGTACAAATAGTCTTATTGACGAGATAGAGCAGATATACGAAGAAATGAAAGAATGCAACGCAGATATAATAATTGTAGATAGTGCTATAAAAAGCATGGCAACAGATGTATTTGACCCTGGGCAAGTATCAAAATATTTTCTTTACATAGAAAAATTTCGTACTACATGGCTACTAATCTCACATGTTGCCAAAAATAATCCAGACGCTGACCCGTTTGGGTCTGTATTTTTCTATAATTTTTCAAGAAATGTTTGGTTTGCAAAGAAGCTTGAAAGCAGAGAAGATATAATAGTTCAACTTGTTCATAAAAAAAGTAACTACACAAAGCTACAAGAATCTGTAATGTTTCTAATGAAAGAAGATGAAAGAGGTTTTAGGATTGAAAAAGAAACTCCTGAAAAAATTTTTGACAAGAAACAAATGATTCTTCTTGTGTTAGAAGAAGGACCTGCAACAATAGAAAAATTATCACAAAAGCTCCCTGCAATGTCTCCACAGTTAATAAAAAAATATCTGACTCAGCTAAAAAGGGAACGACTAGTCACAAATGACAAAGGAACATGGCAACTTTTAGATGGAATAGAAGAAGAACATGTAGGAACACAACATTGATAATACTTAGAGTTACCCGAAAGTTACCTGAAAATTACCTTTGAATTACCTAAGTGTTACCTGAAAGTTACCTGCTCTTAAAGTAGTGATTGTAAAAATGAATTAATTATATAGAGACACAAAAAACTAAACCAAAGGAGGGGAAAAATAAAAAAAATGAAAACAGTAAGAGTGCAAATAAACGACCCAAGAATTATAAAAAAATTATGTAAAAAAACAGAATCCACAGAAATAATAGTTACAGAAACAATAGTAAAAAATCAAATAAAAAATAAAGTAGAGGCTAATCAAGTAAAAATTTTATGTAGTTGTGACAAATCTTCTAAAGAATTAAAAAAGGGAAATCTTGCTAATTTATTATCCGAAGAAGAAAAAAAAGTTTTAAAATTTGCACTGGAAGAGTTTAATGGCAAAATTGTGAGAATAACTAAAAACCAACAAAACTATATTTCTTATAGTCCAAAAACAAAGAAAGAATCAAAAAATTCTATTAATTATTCATCAGAAAAAAAGCTCACACAAAAAGTTTCAGCCTTACAAAATAGAAAATGTGTTATTTGTGGAAATAATCAATGGGGAATACAAAATCCTCAATTAAAAAATTCAATTATTCAATGCCAAAACTGTGGACATATAGAATTATTAATTTCTTAAAACACTCTGTTTTATAAACACATAACAATAGCACAGTCAGAAAGCTCAAATGCTTTATATGAAATATTATGTTTAAAAAATCGATGAACTTTCCCCAATAGGAATTTTTTCAAAAGAAAGAAATGTTTTTCTAATTGTAGATTCTATATTTGTACATGCATGTTTTAAAGCATAAGGCTGACCTATAATAACCACCTTTTGTTGAGCTCTTGTTATTGCTGTATATAAAAGTTTAGTGTTAAGCATTATATAAAATCTATTAGCCATTGGGATAAAAACAAAAGGAAATTGATTCCCTTGAACCTTATGTATAGTTAAAGCATATCCAAGATCAATTATATCTTTAAATTCAGAAAATTTGTAAATTACAATTCCAACTTCAGGATAAGATACTGAAAATAATTCCTCATCAGGATTAATATCTAACACCATTCCAAGATTTCCATTAAAAATTCTACTATTTTTACATTTATAGAATACATCTGAAAGACTTTTTTCTTTATTGTATATTTTTTCATAAGATTCTCTGTCTATACATGGCATATTTTTATTTTCAAGATGAATTACCTTATCAAATGGTTTTAGTTTATAATTTCTAATTTTATATTCTTCTTGTGCTACTGTATTTATTTTTTCTTGTAAAATTAAGTTTAAATTATTTGTCCCTATTACAGTGTCTTTCATGGGAGAAATAACTTGAATATTCTGAATCTTCTCAATTCCTTGCAAGTTAAATTCTTCACAGGTTTCAGCTATTTTTAAAAGTAATTCTTGCTGAATTTCTTGATAAAGCTTTTCTCTTTCTTTATCAATTATTTCATCATCTTTATTTCGTTTTAAAACCCAATAATTTTGAATATCTTTTTTTATGAATTCAAAATCTTTATATTTTTTATTTATTCCATAAGGGAATTTCCCTTGCCTTATAAATGATGCAAAATAAGTGATTACAGAATTATCACTTTGTCTATAAATCTGGTCAAGTTTTACTTTTGGTATCCAATCTTTTGAAAGAAAATCAGAAAAAATATTCCCTTCCCCAATAGGAGGCAACTGAGCGTTATCTCCAACAAGTATTATTACTGCATTTTGAGGAATTGCTTGAAGAAATGAATAAAAAAGTTCCAAATTAAGCATACTGGCTTCATCAACAAGAATAGCCCTTACAGATATTGGATTTTCTTTGTTGTGAGTAAAAGTTCTTGTTGTTGGTGAATATCCTAAAAGACTATGTATTGTCCCCCCAGAATAACCTGTAAGATCTTTTATTCTTTTTGATGCCATTCCCGTAAATGCACAAACTTTTATTTTATCTTTTGGAATAAAACTAGAGAGATAATCAAGGATAATTTTTGAAATTGTAGATTTACCTGTTCCAGCATATCCACAAAGAATAAAAACAGATCGCCCTTCTGCAACTGTTTTTATTGCATTTATTTGTTGAGGGTTAAGTTTTATATTTAATTCTCTTTCTTTTCTTTCAATAAATAAAAAAAATTGTAAATCATCCATTATATAAGGTGTAAAAGTTTTTAGTCGTTCTTTAAAATTTTCATAAATATAAAATTCCATATCATAATATTTTTTAAGAGCTATTTTATCTTGCAATATAATAAATTTTCGATTTTTTTGAATGGTAGTATTAAATACTTCTTGAAATTTGTTTTCATCTACCTCTTCTGCTATATTGTTTTTAGCAAGTTCTATCAATTCTTGTATGGTTAAATATGTGTGTCCGTTAATTTCTGCTTCTGTCTGCAAAATATATGTTAATAATGCGTTCATCCTTTTAATACTGTAAGGATCTATGCCAAGTTTAAGTGCAAATTTATCTGCTGTTTTAAATCCAATCCCTCTTATTCTTGCAAGAATGTAAGGATTTGATTTAATAATGGAAATAATATCATCATTTGACTTTTTATCTTCTGTTTTATCTTCAGAAAAATAATTATAAATTTTTAAAAGCATTGAACTTGAAATCTGAATTTCGTTCCCGTAGAAAAAATCTGCAAGTTTTTTAATTTGCCTGAATTCTTCCCATGATGACATTATGTTTTGAAGTCTTTTTTCTTTTATTCCTTTAAAATTAAGAAGTTCTTGCGGGTTATTATCCAAAATATTTGTTAATCCTGTTTCTGTATAATGTTCAATAAGTTCTTTGGCAAGTACAGGACCTATTCCAGTAACAACATTTGTTAAAAAGAAAAAAAGCCCTGGAATTTCAATTGATATGTTGTCTGCTTTTACTTGAACTCCATATTTAGGATGGCGTTCTATTATGCCTTCAAAATAACATTTACAGTTTTTAGCTTTTTCTACAGAAGAAAAAACCTTTAAGTCAGGACAAACTCCCTTCAGTATAAAAGAAAAATCAGAATGCAAAACTTTTAGCACAGCAAAAGAATTTTCTGGATTGTAATATATTATTTTATCCACTATAGCATTGCTAATTTTTAAAGATTGAAATTGTGTTTGCATAATATATTTATGCAATTCGTAGTAACCAAATTTTTGGGAAGTTTATAAAACAGTAGTTTAAACAGGTTTAAGTAGTTTTAAATGATCTGTTATAGTGAATAGTTTGATTTCTCTACAGTGCTTTTTTCTAAGAGAAACAAAATCTTGGTACCAAGATTGTTGTTTTTGGTTTTTGCAAAAAATCAACCACTTAGAGAGTTACCCGAAAGTTACCTGAAAATTACCTTTGAATTACCTATTCGTTACCTGAAAGTTACCTTAGAGAAGTAAGATCCCATATATAACAGAACTAACGGTTTATTTTGTGATAAAGGTTTATTCTGCAAAAAACCGTTATTTTAGAAAAACCTTAAAAAAAGAGAAAGCCTTAAATTACAAAGGAGCCTAAATTATTTACTCCTGCTTTATTAAATTATCGCAGTGGCTGAGTCGCCGAAGATACACCTATGGTGTTAGGCGACGAAGCCACTGCGTACAAAAGTAACTTTACACAAACTTATATCCGAAGGGGTTAGATAAGTAACCTTATGCAACCATTATTAACTATATAAAGGTTTTTAAACAGTGAAAGCGTTAATTTTCTAGTAACCAAGTCGGAAATAAGTGGGATATAGGAAGAGATCTTCAAAATCTAGTGGGATAAAGAGGGATATAGAGTGAAATCCTTTAGGGTTTAGAAAGAATAAGAGAGAGATAGAGAGAGAACAAACTTCTGTTTTATTTAAATAAATTTAAATATAATTTAATAATTTTAAGATTTAAAGATTTAGGGAGCAGAAAAGCCTTATTTTTCAACTTGTTCCGAAGCCAAATGACAACTTTTTTAATACCAAATGACAACTTTTTTAATACCAAATGACAACTTTTTTAATACCAAATGACAACTTTTTTAATACCAAATGACAACTTTTTTAATACCAAATGACAACTTTTTTAATACCAAATGACAACTTTTATGCTTGACAAAGGTTGCTTGTTTTTTATATAATTTTTAAAAATAGAAAGAAAGGAGAAAAAATGGTAAACTTTTTAGAGGATGTAATGAAAAAAAGTACCGTAATAGTTCAAAAACCAAGTGTAGTTGTAGCAACAAGAGTTGATGTTACAGCAGAACAAAGAAAACTTTATAATTCCTTACTGTTTATAGCACAAGAAACAATAAAAAAAGACAATAACGCAAGGCAGTATAGCGTTAAATTATCAGAGTTAAAAACGGCTCTTGATAAATGTGAAAAAGACAAAAACAATAAATTTTATAAAGAAAGAATAAAAGAATTAACAAAAAAAGTAGCTGAATACAATATTTTAGAGAAAGATAAAAAGCTAAAAACAGACGGTGTATTTGTTCTTGTTCCTCATATAAGGTTTATAGAAAATCAGGAAACTAAAGAAGTAACTGTAGAATTTGAATTGCCTGAGTTTGTAAGGGAAAGAATAATAAAACCAACAGAATATCCTTATGCTGCTATAAACCTTGTGGCTATTCGTGGTTTAAAATCAAGATATGCAGTTCTTCTTTACGAAATTGCAAAAGATTATGAAAAAGTTGAAATTCCTGTTATGACTATTGAAAATTTTAAGAAATTGTTTGGAATTGATCAAAACAAAGCTTACGAAAGAATTGAGCGATTAAGAAGTAAGGTTCTTGATAAAGCAGTGTCAGAAATAAATTCAAATCCAAATATAGACTTTTTTGTAAATTACGAATTAATTCGAAGCGGGAGAATTTATACACATATAAAATTTACAGTTCAACCTAAGAAGAAAGCCTTAAAAGAAATAGACAATCCAGAACTTCAAAAACTGATTTCCATGTTGCCTGAAGATCTTCAGAAAAGCAAAAGAGTTGCAAAAGTGTTTAGGGAATATCTTGCACAATACGGATATGAATACATAAAGGCACAGATAGAATATACAAATCAAAAAAATCCAGAATGTTATATAGCATATATAGATTCTGCAATTAAGGAAAATTATGCAAAAGTGGAAAATATTGATAATACTTAGAGTTACCCGAAAGTTACCTGAAAATTACCTTTGAATTACCTATTCGTTACCTGAAAGTTACCTCAGGAGAATAAGAGACCTATATATAACAGAACTTACAACCGTTGATTCTGGTAAAAACCTTTAAAAAAGAAACCTTTAAATAGAAGAAAGAGTTTTTGTTAAATATTCAGGGAAATCAACCACTTAGAGAGTTACCCGAAAGTTACCTGAAAATTACCTTTGAATTACCTATTCGTTACCTGAAAGTTACCTTTATTCTTTAAAGATTTTATGCCTATGATATAGTTCATAAAATTCATTCATTTCTTCGTTGGTGTTGTAAAACATCCATTCTTTCATCTCTGTAATATGAAAAAGTTTTTGCTCATGTGGTGCACCGTCAAGCCAATTGTAAAGTTGAACAAGGCATAACTGCGAATGAGGGTCATAATCCAAAACCTGCCCTTGATATTGAACTTTTTGGTTAACAAAACTGTGAAACCATTTCCCTACAATTGCAAAAGTTGATTTACTTTGTGTTTTTTGGTTTTGTTTCATTTTTACCTCCTGTTTTTAATTTTATATAATATAGAAAATTTCAAGTAACTATATTTTAATTATTTTTATAAACATTTAAGACATAAAAAACATCCCCCTCCTCAAAAAATTTGGTTACTGCTTTGCACATATATATTATGACAGTCATCACAGTAAAACTAAACGAAGAATCATGGGCTTATATCATTACAGATACTGAAGATAGCCACTTTATAGAACAGGAACTTGCTAAAACCATAGACACAGCAAAGGCACTATATCCAGAATCCAAAGTTTCTGTTTATGGAGTCGGGATACAGCAAAACAAAATAAACAAAATAATGCAAAAAATAACACAAAAAAAGGAGGAAACTTATGTTTAACAGAATTATTTTGGTAGGGAATCTAACAAGAGATCCAGAAACAAGGTACACACCATCAGGAGTAGCAGTGACGACTGTTCCAATTGCAGTTAACACAAGATACAAACAAGGTGAGGAAACAAAAGAAGAAACACTTTTTATTAATGCAATTGTTTTTGGTAAACAGGCTGATAATTGCTACCAGTATCTTACAAAAGGTCAGCAAGTGCTTGTAGAAGGTAGGCTGAGAGAAAGAACATGGGAACAGGATGGAGTTAAGAGAAGTAGATTTGAAGTTATAGCAAGCAGTGTAAGATTCTTTCCAAGAAGAGAGAAAGATAAAGAAAATGCTATTTCAGAGATTGAACAAGCTCCTGAATTTGAGACTGATTATGAACCATTCTAAGGGAACAATATGCACGAAACTAAAATTAAATCAAAAAAGCGTAAACGTGTTAATTGTTGTAGATGCGTTAAGTGTGGGCTACCAACATACAATCCAAAAAGAGTTTGTGTTTTATGTGAAACAGGCATAAACAAACTATATAAAGAATTAAAAGAACTGTGCGAAGAGAAATCAAATGGGAAAAAATACAGTAAGCAGAAAACAGTTAAGGTTGCACTGCCTGTTTGCAGTTAGGCAGGGTTTATTTACAGATAATCATATTAGCTTATTTAAAAAGACAATGCACTTAATCCTTTTAAGTGCATTTGTCTTTTTTATTGCTTTTCTATCTGTTTCAGGCACAGCAGAATATAACCAATACAGCATTTCTCCTGAACAGATTTCCAAATGCTTTCAGAATGCAGGAGCATATTATGGAGTAAGTCCTGTTTTGCTTTGGGCAATTGCAAAGGTGGAGTCTAATTTTAATCCTTTTGCAATTAATAGAAACTCAAATGGCACATACGACATAGGGATTATGCAGATTAATTCTTCCCATATCCCAAACTTAAAAAAAGTAGGGCTTAAAGATGAACGTCAACTGTGGGAGCCTTGTTACAACATTTATGTTGGAGCATGGGTGTTAAGCCATTGCATTAATCAACATGGTTATACATGGGAGGCTGTAGGATGTTACAACGCAAGAACGCAGTGGAAGAGAGTAAGGTATAGCAACAAAGTTTATAAATCATTAGAACCTTATATTAGAAAGGAGTAAACAGTTTAAATCTTTCTAATTTAATCTAATATTTATTGTTTAACATAACAACAAAAAGATAGCAGAAAGGTTATTAAATGAGCAGAAAGAAAAATAGCAAAAAATCCTTAAATCAAAACACAGAATTAAGAGTTTTATCCATCAGGATAAACTCAGATAAAATTGAAAAAGAGATCAAAAACGCCTTATATACATATAGGCATTTTGAAAATATTTTATTACTACTAATCAAAGAAAATTGTCAACCACCCCAGCCTGAAGGCAGGGGCTTGCTCCGTAAGGAGTGAGGGCAACTGGTTGACAAGGGGGCATAGGAGACTATGCAGCAGTTATCAGGAAGAGATACATACACACCCCAGGATGTTCCGCAAGTTCTGGGCAACTGTGGTCTGTCATTAAACGTGGTGGAAACACCCAGTGTGGCAGGCTTAAAAACTCCTGATAACACCCCCGATGCGGTAAAAACTCCCCGTAAGGGGAAGAAAGGAGGCTTTATGTTAGCCTTTGTATTGAACAAACACGGTAAACCACTTATGCCATGTCATCCTGCTAAAGCAAGGATACTGCTTAAGCAGGGCAAGGCAAAAGTAGTAAAAAGAACTCCTTTTACCATTCAGC
>Ga0308398_1001331_pt1 | contig 13530 bp, 9 predicted proteins | sample Hotspr20SampleT9_FD_202360 | JGI IMG/M metagenome (GOLD analysis project Ga0308398, IMG submission 202360) | Hot spring phototrophic mat microbial communities from Mushroom Spring, Yellowstone National Park, Wyoming, United States - 20051001_T9 ...
GAAATGAAAATAGATAACAATATTGAACACCCTGAAAATAGCATTGTTAATAGAATAAAGAATAAGATTGAAAATAAAATGCATAACAAGGCCGGAAATAAAAATAGGCAAAACAAAAAAGACAGCTTGCCTAATAGCTTGCCTAATAAAGAAAACCATACTGACAAGGAAACACAACGTGAGAGTGGTGAAGTCAAAGATGTCAGAGATGAAGCAGACATTACAGGGATTTTAAAAGAAAAAGAAAAAAGAAACGATTTGACGAATATGCCTGTAAAAGAACTGGTAAAAAAACTAAAAAACAAACAAAAAGACCAGTCTGTAAACAATGAAGATGAAAGAATCAAGGTTAAAGACAAAACTCAAAAAGAAGAAATAAAGGAAAACCAGGATGAAAGCAAAAACAGAGTAAAGGATCAGGAAGTCAAGAGAGGTAAGAGAATAAATGAGAATAAAGAAAAAATAAAAAAGCAGAACAAATAATAAAACAAAATCCTGAAATGACTACTAAAATTAAAAAAAATTAAAAGGTACCCCAAAACTAAACAAAGCGTCTCCGAATACATATAATGAAAACAAAATTTTAAATCGGAGGTAGATCAAATATGAAAAAAACGATTAGCCTTATATTAGCAGGAGCTATTGCTTTTGCAGCATTTATGCCGTATACATATGCTGCCGGTGCTGCAGGCAAACAACACAAACCAAATCAATTTAACAAAATTGCAAATCATATGGCTTTGGTTGCACAAAAAACAGCTAAAGCAGAAAAAGAATTAGAAAAGCTAAAAAAAGAACTCGCTGCGTTTTACAGAAATGAGAAGAAAAAAACCGATATTGCAAAAAAAATATCCCAACTTAAAAAGAAGTACGGAATAAATGATATCCAGATTTTCATTGACGGCAAAGAAATAAAGCTTGATGTAAAACCTGAGATTGACAAGAACGGGAAGAATTATTGGGACAGGCTCATAGTTCCTGTGAGGCAGGTGGCACAGGCATTAGGTGCAAAAGTAGTGCTTGAGGGAGATAAAATAACGATAACAAAAGAAAATACTCCAAATGGGAAGATAGAAATAATATTCCAGAAAGGGAGCAATATAGCCCTTGTTAATGGCAAAAAGTTATATCTGGACAAGTATGTAAAGAAGAAAGGCAAAGAACTTGTTCTTCCTATGAGTGTGATTATTAAGCTTTTAGATTGCAAATACCAGGTAGATGAAACAGGAACTATTGTATTTATCGATAAAACACAAATACCTTCGCCTTCAGCCTCACCAACATCCACACCAACCCCTGCTCCAACGGCAACGCCAACCCCTTCTCCGACTCCTACCGCTCAACCTTCACCTACAGCAACTCCGAGCCCTACCCCTACATCTACTCCAACTCCTAGTCCCACCCCTACATCTACCCCAACTCCTACACCTACTTCAACTCCTGAGCCATCCACAACACCCACACCTACACCCACAGCAACTCCAACTTCAACCCCCACGCCTTCTGCGGAGCCTACAACTACGCCTAACCCTTAATCCATGAACAGAAAATATACAGCCTGGTTTGGCAGGTAAAACAAGAGAAATAAAGCTTGATGGCAACCATATCCATCAAGCTTTTTAATTATTGATTTTGTATTAGCATGCCAAACACAAGGAGCTTTTCAGCGAAAACTAATTGCATTTATAAAAAATTTTCAGCAATCTTAATACAAATAACGACAGATAAAAATAAAAATCGATATGCAAAAATCTTATATCAAATTCAATTCAAGTTCGAAACGCAAGCACTCAAACAATCTCAAATATTATATTTTGAAGGGAAATGTAAATAGAAATTATGTGAAAATAGCAATACTTGACAAATTATTCATTGATATTGCTGTATAATCTGTTCTACCAATAAAAAATAAACATATGATAAAGTTTTTAAAAAACAGGAGGAATATAAACATGAATATTGGTGCTGCGTTTGAACAAAAACAGCAAGAACGTCCGAAAGACTGTCTCTTTGCAGGCAATGACCTGGGATTAAGACTTAAAGAACTGTTCCCTAAAATTATTTTCATTGCAATATTTGGATTTTTGATGGGCAGAGTAGAATTTCTTAATGGAATAATGCCTTTTGGAACTGCTTTCTTTGTTGTCATCTATATTAATAAAGAGCATTATAAAAAAGCAGACATTTTTCTGGCTGCAGCGTCATGTTTGACAGGTACGGCGACTACAGGCAAATTTGAACAATTGCTGCTCTCAGCAGTGTGCATTTGCTTCTATTTGATAATATGTAATATATCTGCAAATTTAATTTTTGATTCAAAAGAGGCCAAAAAAGAGCATTCATTATACAATAATTGCTTTGTTCAGTCCTTAACGGCGTTCATTTCACTTGCAATACCTTCATGTATATTTGCTGTTATCAACGGAGGATATTTGTTTGATTTTATAAAAGGTTTTGTTTATTCATTAACATGTGCCCTGATGATTTTTATTTTGCCAAGGGCGTGGGAAGTTTTAAACGGTTTAAGGACTTCCAGGACAGTATATGGAGAAGATGCAATAAGTATTGCAATATTTATCTCAATCGCGCTGGTAGGCATTGGTGAGGCAAATGTGTTTGGGTTTGGCATTAAAAATATATTAAGCATATTTATAATTTTACTGTTCAGCTACAAATGCGGACCATCGGCGGGAGCGGCGACAGGTGCTGCAATAGGATTTATATCAGGAATTTCTTCTGTATTTACGCCGGTTATCATAGGAACATATGCATTATGCGGTCTTTTGTCAGGATTGTTGAGAACATTCGGCAAAGCAGGATGCGGGCTGGGCTTTGTTGTTGGAAATGCTGTATTAACGATATATTTGGAGCCTTCATCAGAAGCGATGATTTATATAAAAGAAATTACAGCTGCTTTAATAATATTTATTTTATTGCCTTCAAAGGTTCTTGACAGCATGGCCTCTGTTTTTGAATCGCTTCAAAGTCAGAGCCTTGGAAGTGGAAATGAAGACAGAAGGATGAAAAACATTGTTATTGACAGATTAATGTCATTTTCCAAATCATTTGAAGAGCTTTCAAAGACGTTTGAGCAAATGGCGAGTACAGATATGATAGCAGACAAACAGGAAATAGCGTGGATGTTTGACAGGGTTGTGGAAAGAGTATGCAAAGACTGTTCTTTGTGCAGGCATTGCTGGGAAAAAGATTTTTACCTTGCTTACCAGGTTATGCTTAAAATAATGGAAGATCTGGATCAAAAGGGGTATATAAGCATTCAAGACATTCCTCCTAAATTTATACAAAGATGTGAGAGAATATATGAGTTTATTAACGGTGTAAATAATGTATATGAAATATTTAAATTAAATGTTATTTGGAAAAATAGAATCTCGGAGAATAAAGAAATAGTGTCCGAGCAGCTCAAGGGATTATCTGTGACGATTGAGAAGCTCGCAAGGAGCATCAATCAAGATTATAATTTCAGAGGAGACATAGAGTTTGCAATAAAAAGCAAATTAAAAAGCAGCGGTATGCATGTGCAGGACTGTATTGTCATAGAAGATAATCAAACGGGTTTTGATATTACAATTGTACTGGAAAATTTTAAAGATTTCAGAGAATACTCCTCTCAAATAGAAAAACTGGTTTCAGCCATTGCAAATAAAAAAATGATGTTGGACATTTCCAGAAGCTATTCTCAAGGAGCCTTCTCAATTATAAAACTAATGCAGGAGCCTGCAATGAGAGTTATTACAGGAGTTGCCAGAAGAAGCAAAAGCAATTCTGTAGTATCAGGAGACAATTATACCTTTTTTGTTGCCGCAAATGGCAAATACGTTGCAGCAATAAGCGATGGCATGGGTACGGGTGGCAGAGCTTCTTCACAGAGTTCGACAGCGATATCCCTTTTAGAACAGTTTATGGAAGCAGGTTTCGACAAAAATACCGCGATAAAGCTGATCAATTCTGCCCTGGTAATGAAATCTCAAGATGAATATCTTTCAACCATAGATATGAGTGTTATAAATTTATATACCGGGGAAACAGAATTCTTAAAAATAGGAGCAGCTCCCACATTTATAAAGAGATCCGGCAGCGTGGATGTAATAAAATCCGCGAATCTCCCTGCAGGAGTGTTTAGCAGCATTGAAGCGGAATATTCAGTAAAAAAAGTATCAAGTGGGGATTTTATAATTATGGTGTCTGACGGTGTTTCCGACGCATTTGCCTTCTCTGTGGAAGCACCTGGTTTAGCAGGTTTTATAAGTGAAATTGAAACATTGAACCCTCAGGTTATGGCAGAAAAAATATTGGAAGAGGCACAAAAAAGGCTCACAGATAACGATGATGACATGCTTGTTTTGGTGTGCAAGATATGGAACAAATAATTGTTTATATGTTTATATGAATAAAATTGAAATGTTATGGAAAACTTAAGAAATGAAAATGCAGGTTCAGAGGAGGCATTATATGGTGATGAATGACAAGAAAATCGTTGTAATAAAAGAGATTCCTTCAAATCTCATAGAAGAAGCTATTTTCGTCTTAAGGAACAGCAGCAAATGCGATAAAGATTTTGTTGCAACTGAAGCGCGGAGTATTATAGAAGATTACATAAACCAGCAAAAGAAATTGTGTGTAAAAAATACCATTCAAAACTCCGGGAACATAATGCCAAGGATATTCAGCATCAGCGTGATTGCAGCGTTATTGCTGTTTTCATTAATCGCGGGGGTATTTATTTATTTGCTGGGGATTATTTGATATTTTTTGGTATATTGAGATGCAATTTTTACCACGTTTTTTTGCTTCATATAATGCTATATCTGCTGTAATTATGAGTTGTGAAATATCATCACATAATTCCGGATAGTTTGATATGCCCATGCTGCATGAAAAATCGACTCTGAATGATTCTTCCTGTCCTGCAGTTTTTATAGCTACGTTTGAAGCAGCTTGAAGTATTCTTTCTGCGATTTTATAAGCAGTTTCTGAAGAAGTATTAGGCAGCATAATTACAAATTCATCACCGCCATATCTGGAAACTATATCACTTTTGCGTGTATGAGCTTTCAATATTGAAGAAAATGCTTTGAGTGCCATGTCCCCATATATATGGCCATAATTATCATTTATGGTTTTAAGATTGTCAACATCGGCTATTATTACACTAATCTGGCCTGAATCGTGTTTTTCACGGGAAATATAATCAGTGATATAATTTTTAAGGTACTCTCTATTATAGAGGGCAGTGAGAGTATCGGTATTGGCATGTATCGTAAGTTGTTCTATTTTGCTGTTAATGAATAAAAACCGGCAGCATAGGGCTTTTATGATATTTACGGTTTCCAGCATTTTGTTTTTAAAAGGATAAAAACGGTTGAAAAGTACTGTGATTTGACCGTGCATAGAGCCGTCAAACTCCAGATAAAAAACAGCACAGTTTTTAAAAACAGCAGGAGAGGTATGCTCGTAAGATATAGGTTTAGGATCGCAAAGCTCAACTTTTGCATGTTTCACACCACGTATTTTGCACAGGCATTCTTCTGCAAACATGCATATGTTCTGCTTTGAAGGGAATAAGTCTGATGTATTAATAAATTGCAATAAATCTTTTAAAGCTCTAAAGTAAATTTTATATCCCGAACCCATAAAACAACCTCCAATGAAATTATACCATAGGATACAAATTTTGAACATATTTCCTAGCCTGATTATTGCTGCAAATTTATTTGTTGTTGATATCTTTGCGGTATTTTGAAGGAGGATATCCTTCAAGCCTCTTAAAAAACTGGTTGAAATAATACTCGCTGGAGAACCCGAGCAAAGCTGATATGTCTTTTATTGACAATTCAGGATTTTTTAATAAGTGCTTTGATACCTTGAGCTTGTGGCAGTTAATAAATTCTTTAGTGCTCATGCCTGATTTTTTGGAGATTATTCTGCATACTTGCTTCGGACTAAGATGCATGAATGATGAGATGGTGCTTACAGAGATTGTTGTAGAGATGTTGTCAATAATAAATTTTTCGATTTGAGTAAACCTGAATTCGTCCAAATCAGTTTTTTTAGGAGGTGAATATGTTTTCATAAGACCGTCCGGCATTTTGATTTGTTCTGTGATTGCTCTTGCGCTGTTTATAATTATCAAGCTTATATAATTTTTAATAGAAGTATAAAATCCCTGATAACCATTGTAAGCTTCTGCGAGACATCTGTAGAAAATATCCATGCAGCCGAACAAATCATCAAGAGGCTTGCAGGGGCATGAAGACAAAACATTTAATATATTGCATGTCTCCGCGTCAGCATCCTCATCTGCTTCAAGGCTGCAATTGAGACTGTATTCAATATGATCTGAACCGGGGAAATATTTTTGATGGTGGAAAACGCCGGGCGCAGTTAAATAAAATTGCCCTTCATATGCGTCAAAACTGTCTTCTTCTGTAATAATTCTGCATGCTCCGGAGGCAATAAAATGAAACTCAAACGAGGAGTGTTTGTGTTTTTCGATTTCCCACTGTTCTTTATTTTGCATCACACGAAACCAGTTTATTGATATTTTTAAACCGTTTGCTGAAAATTTAAAGTCAAGCTCGCTGAGCTTTCGCGATGCCGCAAAGATATCAATGTCATATTGCATTTGCATATTTCTCCTCATTTTTTTTGCTTTCCGACAGTTTATTAATCTTATTCTGATAATATAATATAATAATACAAAGCAGCAATACAAACAATAGCGGTGAAAGCACGATATTTATAAACACAGGAGCTTCTGAAGATAAGTCGCCGGGTATATATTCATCTATTACTAATTTTTTAAGCATTATGAATATAAAAAAGCTATTGTAGATTAATGAAATAAAAACCAGCCATACAATGATAATGTCATTTTTAAATGATTTTAAAATATTCATCAGTGAAGTGCTTTTCATAGAACCAGCTATTATGAAATATATGACAGAGTATTGCATGACTCTCGCAGGTATGGAAAGAGCAAAATTCATCCATAAAGTATCATTCAGCTTCTGCGTTGTCAAATTGAGAGCTCTTAGCAGAAAAGTCACATAAGAGACTTCGGTGATAAAAACAATTATCACACAAAGCAGATAAAATAATGTCAATGCAATCAATGACTTTTTTAAAGATTCCGGTTTTATGATTTTACTGCAAATAAGTATAGAGATATATATCAACAGCAAAGTCATATACGAAACATCAGAAATAGGAGATTTTGTATATCTGAGAATGTTAGATGCAAATGAAACCAGAAGGGCAGGTATAATAAGCGTATAAATCAAGTATTTGCTGCGAATCAGCGATTTTCTGCTGCTGAAAATATCGGCAGGGCTTATAATTTTTGAACATATAAGAGTAAAAAGAAGGAAAAACAGCTCTTCCGGGAATGAAACGAAAAATGTATTAATAAATATTTTTTTTATTATAATCCAGTTGGAATATATTAATTCTGTCATATTTTATGGTCTCCTTTTTTCTTTAAAATTCAACAAAATTATTTTACATAATATCAGGAGTGTTGTAAATATTGTGGTTTTATTAGGGTGCATTTTTTTCTGTATGACCTATAATATTATTCCAAGAACTCATTGCTACGAGTCTTAGAGCCTGTAAATTCACCTCGGGACAAATCAAACTCGCAAAATAATTCTAAAAAAAGAATCGGGAAATTATTTTGCTCAAACAATGATTTGCCTTATCCTCGGTCGGATTAACAGGCTCTACAGCCTCTGCGCAAATGTTCTTTCCATAATATAGGTCATATACAAAAAATGCATCCGTTTTATTAGATAAATTTGATGGAAGAAAAAAAGATTTTAAAAATTTTTATAAAAAAGAAGGATTTTACGATTTTATGTAGAATTAAATTAAAAGAATATGAAATTAAGCTGGGTTTTTGCATAACTATTCATGAAACTAATAAATATACATGAATTGTTATATAAAGGTAAAATCTTGCGCAGCACTTATTGCAAGGGTTTAGATTAGTTTTAAGAATGAAGAGGAGTTAACTGGGATGTATTGGAATGAATATGACGCAAAAGGGGGTTGAAAGCTTAGAGCCAGGCGGGCTAAAATGCGTACTGTTTTGAATGACTTATCCCCGTCAGGGGACGGAAACTATATTTTCCAAAGGCTTTTAATGGTTTTACTTTAAATACTAAGTTTTGAATGACTTATCCCCGTCAGGGGACGGAAACCCCAATTATCATAACTTTTATATAACGTTTTTAATCCTTTGTTTTGAATGACTTATCCCCGTCAGGGGACGGAAACCAGCCAATACCGTTTCTGTATATTGCTATATAATCTCCAGGTTTTGAATGACTTATCCCCGTCAGGGGACGGAAACAACTAGCCTATTAAATGATTCTTTATAATTTGTATCACAACAAGTTTTGAATGACTTATCCCCGTCAGGGGACGGAAACAGGTTAACAAAATTCCTATGTTCGGTTGGATTGGTATTTTCTGGTTTTGAATGACTTATCCCCGTCAGGGGACGGAAACTTTATACCCTCCAACTCTAATATCTTCATATATCGGGTCGTTTTGAATGACTTATCCCCGTCAGGGGACGGAAACTATAGCATAGGACAGGATTTTTAAGGCTGGAAAATCCTTTAAAGTTTTGAATGACTTATCCCCGTCAGGGGACGGAAACTTAAAATGACAAATTTGGAAGGCAGATTAATTTTTGACAGTTTTGAATGACTTATCCCCGTCAGGGGACGGAAACAAATAATCACTAAAAGACTCCCTTTGTCTATATAAACAAGTTTTGAATGACCTATCCCCGTCAGGGGACGGAAACCCAAGAGTTGTTTCTACCAAGGTAATCTCTCCTTTATAGTTTTGAATGACTTATCCCCGTCAGGGGACGGAAACTCCCTAAAGACAGCGGTTAATCCAAATTTTTTAAAATCCCGTTTTGAATGACTTATCCCCGTCAGGGGACGGAAACTTTTCTGCTCCTCTTTTTTCTTTATAAAATTTTGTACCTAATTGTTTTGAATGACTTATCCCCGTCAGGGGACGGAAACGGGGAACAATAGAAAACACTTCATCAACATATTTCCATGGGTTTTGAATGACTTATCCCCGTAAGGGGACGGAAACTGGCTTTTCGTAACATAAAAGTACAATATCATTTGCGCTAGTTTTGAATGACTTATCCCCTCGGAGGCAAGGAATTTTTTAATCAGGAGATGAGAGAATTGACAATACTTTACATTACTGAACCAGGTGTAAAAGCTGGAATACAAGACAACCAGTTTGTTATCATTACCAAAGATAATTTAAAGAGGTCAATACCCATTGAAAAGCTTGAATCTGTGGTTGCAATAAGCAAATGTACATTATCATCCAGTTGTTTATGCAAACTATTAAGCCAAGGAATACCTGTAACATATATTTCAAGCAAAGGACTGTTTTATGGCAGGCTTGAATCAACAAAGCATGTAAATATTGTAAGGCAAAGAAAACAATTCAGATGTGGTGAAAATAAAGAGTTCTGTATTAATATAGCTAAAAAGATTATATCAACAAAAATACATAACCAAATTATCATACTAAAAAGAAACGCGAAAAATAACTCAGACCTATTGTGCCAAATTCAACCAGACCTAGAAAGGATGGCAGAAAGTGAACATAAGATAACAAATTCATCAGATATAGACCAAATACTTGGATTCGAAGGAATCGCTTCCAGAGCATATTATAAAGTATTGTCTTTATTTATAGATCCTGTTTACGACTTTAAAGGAAGAAACAGAATGCCTCCGCAAGATCCTGTGAATTCACTACTAAGTTTTGGATATACTTTATTGTTATATGAGATTTACACGGTTTTAAGCAGTAAAGGACTAAACCCTTATGCAGGTTTTATTCATAAAGACAGACATGGGCATCCTTCTCTTGCCTCAGATCTTATTGAAGAATGGAGAGCGGTGATAGTTGATTCTCTTGTTCTTAAACTAATAAAAGCTTATAAATTTACTATAGAAGATTTTCAAAAAGAGCCGGAAACAGGTGGAGTATACTTGGACAAAAAAACATCAAGACAATTTATTCAGGAATTTGAAAACAGACTTAAAACCGAAGCAGGATATGGAGCAAACATTGGAACAGGGAGCAATTTCAGAAGACTTATACAACATCAGGCAGGTTTGATATGTTCAGCTATAGATAATGAAAATCCAGATTTATTTATACCATTAAAAATAAGATAGGTGATGGAAGTGAACCAAATTAACAGTAGTAATTTTCAAGTGGAAGAGCATATTAAGCGCAATGAATATTTTGTAGACATGGAAGCAGATCAAAAATATGGTGACAGCAAATATCTGGTAGTTGTAGTATATGATATAGTAAATGACAAGAGGAGAAATAAATTGTCAAAATATTTGCAATCATATGGAATAAGAGTTCAAAAATCATGTTTTGAGTGTATACTTGATCAAAAACTTTATAATAAGCTTATAAAACATCTCCCAAAGTTCATTTCTGCTGAAGACTTATTAAGGGTTTACAGGCTTACTGGAGCTATGGAAGTAATAACATGGGGCACAGTTGGAAAGTTGGAAGAGGAAGATACGTTAATAATATAAATTAAATAAAATAATAGCACAAAAAATAAAAAAAATTTCAAAAAAAGAAGGATTTCATAAAAAAATATAGAATATATATATTAATAATACATAAAAGGTACTTGTTATATTATCTTTAAAATATTTGGCAGGAGAGATAACATGGATGATATTTGCAAACAGGTAATTCTAGGAGCTTTGCTTCATGATATCGGCAAAATCATGTACAGAGCTTCAGAAGGCGAAGGACATCATGGAAGAAGGTTTAGAAGCATTGCAAAAGAGTTTATTGATGAAAGCAAATATAAGGAAGTATTGCATTGTATAGAATTTCATCACGAAAGGTATTTGCAACATTCAGAGTTGCCGTTCTCGAGCATTGCTTACATTGTGTGTGAAGCTGATAATATAGCAGCAGGGCTTGACAGAAGACAGATTGAGGGTGATTCTTTTGGAGAACAGTTCTTTAACCCATATTTGCCTCTCGTGCCTGTTTTTGAAACATTTAAAGCTAATAGTTTTTCTACAAAATCTTTTTCATATGCTCTTAGACTTGTTGATTTTAAAGAGAATTCAACTGTTAATATGCCCGAGCCTTTTGATAAAACAAGCAAAGCAGTTAATTCATCAAAATATGCAGCTATATTTTGCGACTTTATGCATGTATTAAAAAGTATGGATATTGAGAAAGACTCAGTAAACTCGTTTCTAAAATTGGCTGAAGTATTTCTTTCATATGTGCCATCAAGCACAAATATAGAAGAAGTGCCTGATATTTCACTATATAACCATTTGAAGATGACTGCGGCTATTTCTTCATGTTTGTATTTATATTTTAAGGATAGAGGGATTGAGAACTATAAAGAAGAATGTTTTAATAAAAAATATGAGTTAAGGGATAAAAATGTTTTTCTTCTTGTTACTGCAGACATTTCCGGTATACAGAATTTCATATATACGATATCTTCCAAAGGTGCTCTAAAATCACTAAGAGGAAGATCTTTATATCTTGAGATTTTAGCGGAAAATATTATTGATGAGATACTGGAAGATAGTGGGTTATCCAGAGCGAATTTAATTTATTCAGGAGGAGGGCATTTTTACCTTCTGTTGCCGAATACTGAGAAAAGCATACATATATTAAAGAAAGCCAGAAAAGTTATTAACTCCTGGCTGGCTAATAATTTTTCAAATAAACTTTATTTAGAAGTTGCATGGATTCCATGCACAGCAAATGACCTTGGGAATGAACTGGCAGCTCAGGAAAAGCATTCAGATATCATGGGAAGATTGTTTGAGAGTGTGAATGCGGCTGCTTCTATTAATAAGTTACGCAGATATGATAAAGACGATCTTGTTGCGCTAACGAGCACAGACTCTGAATACAACAAACTTTCACATTTGGACAGGGAATGCAGCATATGCGGAACTTCGAGTCATAGTTTAGTACAGTTAAGTGATTTTAATAAAGATACTTTGGTATGTGAAAATTGCAGAGGTTTTTATGAACTTGGGGACAAAATTTCCAGATTGTCAGGGAGAAATTGGTATAATGAATGTTCTTCAGACGTTAAAAAATATGAAGACTCATATTATAAAAATAATTATTTTTTGACATTAAAATTATCATCTTGCCAAAATAAAGGTACAAATAATTCCGAAGAAGACCAGGGTATGCATATTTTCAAATTGCCTTCTATAAATGGTGAGGATTATTATGTTTATTTTATGAAAAAAGAACAAATAGAAGGCTGCAAACAATATTATAAAAGAATATACTCAATAAATAGCTACTACACTGGTAGAGATTATAGTACAAATTTATGGGCGGGGACATATACGTGTTTTTCTGATGAAGATGAGTCAAAATGGATGCTGGCAGATTTTGAGGAACTTGCAAAAAGAAGCAGGGGGATAAAAAGGCTGGGGGTTTTAAGAGCAGATGTAGATAATCTTGGACAGGCATTTATAAATGGGTTTGTGAACTTTCATGACAATGAAAGCAAGTTTAAGTACTGTACTTTGTCAAGATATGCTTCCTTATCAAGCTTTTTATCAATGTTTTTTAAATTCGAGATTAATAAGTTTTGCAGCGGTACATCAGGCTGCAAGCAATTTGATTTGGTTAAAGGATGGCAAGATACCAGTGAAGGGTCGCAAGATACTGGAGGACAAAGAGATATCAGCATAGTGTATTCGGGAGGGGATGATATTTTTATAGTAGGAGCATGGGATCAGGTTCTTGAGTTTGGTGTGGAGCTTAGACAAGCATTTAAAAAATATACGCTGGGCAAAATGACGCTTTCAGCTGGTTTTAGTATTTTTGACCACTCATACCCTGTTGCTTATATGGCTCAGTATACCGGCTATTTGGAAGATTTGGCAAAGAATAATAACAATGCTGAAAAAGACAGTATTTCTCTGTTTGGGGAAGAAATTTTTAATGGCTGCATTCTTGACCACATATATAAGTGGGATACCTTTATAGAAAAAGTTTGTTTGGAGAAGTTAAGTTATTTGTATAAATGGTTTGACACAGAGGATAGAGAAACTGTGTTGCATAATGATAAACAAGCTGATTTTTCAGAAACGTCAATAAAAGCAAAGTTGAGATATTCTTCATCATTTATTTATAGGCTGCTTCATTTATTTAGAAAGATGGAGTTTGAAAAAGATAAGTTTTACCTTGCAATGCTTGCATATGCAATTGCAAGGGCAGAAGAAAGAACTGACAACAAAAACAATATTATCAAACAAACTTTAAATGAAATGAAATCATGTTTATATGAGTGGGCAAATGAACCGACAGAAAGAAAGCAGTTTATAACAGCATTGTATATTTTTATATATTTAAATAGAAAGGGGAATAACTCGTATGACTAACTATACTAATTATGTGGATGAGGCTCGACAAGTAATT
>Ga0308398_1001333_pt1 | contig 13520 bp, 10 predicted proteins | sample Hotspr20SampleT9_FD_202360 | JGI IMG/M metagenome (GOLD analysis project Ga0308398, IMG submission 202360) | Hot spring phototrophic mat microbial communities from Mushroom Spring, Yellowstone National Park, Wyoming, United States - 20051001_T9 ...
TTATCTATCGGCGCTACGAACTGCGCTCTCCAACTGTCTTCGCCGTCAGCGTACATCGGCGCGACCTGCGGCCAACGCTCGCCTCGCGCCTGTGGGATGCGCGCCAATCAGTTGTCCTGCTTCTCCCCGAAACCGACTTACGCCATGTCCACCGCCGCACACCCCTGTTTGCTCGCTAGCGATAGCTTGAATTTAATATTTAGGTTTTTTATTAAGAATAAAATATATGCGCTTAGGGTCTTTGACATTGATACCTTCTGGAATGAATATATATGTTCTTTGGCAATTTACATAATATTTAAAGATCAAAATATTAGCAAGGATTTTAGTGAAATTTTAAATAAAAATGACATAAAAGATTATAAAATATTATCAGATTTTAGTCAAAGATATTTGAATCAATTAAAAATAAAAAATATTGCTGTTTTTGCCTTATATCTCGCGCACTATAAGGCAATTTGGGCCTATATCCCAGTATTCCAAACGATCAATATCGGAGAGCAAGATGAGACGCCAGCCCGTAACACTCATTATCAGTGATGACCCGGACGCGATACTCTGCGTCAACCCCGATCCTGCGACTTGGCTGCCATGCACCATTGCCACGGCTGACTATATCGACGAGGTTGGCAACGAAATCGCCGTCAAGCAGGCTTACCTCCTCAGCACTACCGGCAGGCTGCTTGCTTGTCCATTGCTCCCGCAGCACCTTCAGCCTGTGCAGATTGCTTCCTTGCGCGACCTCGCCAACGCGCTTACGCATCTATCCCCAGACATGTGCGTCTTCTATCTCATCACGCCGGAAGACATGAGCGCCCGCATCGTCCTATACGGCGCATGGCACACGCTCATTTCAGATATTGTATGATTGGCCTGACATGATGATCGTGCTCGAAGACTTCGTAGTCTCCATCATTATCAGCCTCGTCTCACTTATCCAGATCGCTGGATGGGGTCTCTTCCTGCTTTATCGCATGCGTCGAGTCGGGAGGTTTGAAAAACGCTGGCTGTTCCTCATCGGGATCACTGGATTTCTAACTTATTATATACTTGAGAGAAATTTACACAAATGGTTATTTGGAATAGGCTGGTAATTTATATATTTCTTTTTATTTTTAATTATATAAGATAAATCTTGATATTACTTTTGTGTAAAAGTAATTTTGTATAAAAATATATATTAACATGAGTTCGGATTTCGCGAGGGGACGCGAGACGCGGAGATTTATACGCATCTCAGATCTCACAGCGAGAGAATAAAATAAAATTTCTTATTTAATTTTTGTCAGTTTATGGTTGTCTCATACAGATTGATATATTAGAAATCCCCATTGTAAGGATCTAGAAATGCTTTCTCGTATATTCTCCGCGTGAGAATCGATGAGCCATGTAAATCCGAACTTACGCTAAAATAACTCTAAGTGGGCACGCGGGCGACAAGTGACAAACTGGGATTGGATACCGCTCATACACCAGGGGCGCTGACGCGGTATTTTGCAAAGCGCTGGCTTAATAGGCGAGGCACTAAGGGCGAGCAGCAGCTCATCGCGTGGCTCTTGGAAGCTGCGCTAGGGCGAAATGCGATGTATTTTATCGAGAAGACCAAGGAGTACGTAGATGCGTGGAAAGGGAGCGGGGAGGTCATCCCTGTGGACGCCTTCAATGGTTTCGCCATCACTGGTGATCCGGTCGAGGACACTCTGATTCCGCATGCGGTCTTGGTCTGGACGTGCATGAATGACCGACCGTGGGGGGAGGAGGTGTATCATCGCTGGCTGGATAGTTTGCTGGCGGCTGGCAGCGCGGAGGCGGCGTATCTGGCGGCGAGCCTGTGGCCGGCGCATGACCTGATGGCGAAGGTGGCATACCGTCCGCCGGGATGGCTGGTGTACCGTGGTCAACTTGACGCGGCGGCAGAGCGCCTGATCTTGACGGAGATGTTAAAGGGAGATGATGGTCCAAGGACATCTTTGTATGGATCATTTGCACATGACGATTTGCTATTTCCCGCGATTTTACCAAATAATTATATTAAGAGGCATGGCTTTATACATCCGATTTGTGGGTTAGTTGATCTGAGAGCATTTAAATCGAATCATCACTTGAAGAATCGCATTCAGGAAGCGCTTGCTGCGCCGAGTTGGTCAGAGGGAGTGAAAGGGGCAGCGATGCTTTTATATTTATCATTGAACGCATTTAATGAATTAAAAAAGAAGAAAAAATACGAGCTAGTAGATTCATTAGCCAGTTTGCACTTATCTTTTGATGAATTTAAAAATTTAAATAAAAATCTGCAAGAATTGCTTAATATTTTAGAAGAAAACTTATTTAAATTAGATGAAAGGCAAATTAATATAATAAATTTTCATATGTTTAAAGTAGAAAAAATTGACTATAATATAATAAAAGATTATATAAACTATATGATAATTTTATATAGTAAAATAATAAATGAAGTTGATTTACCAATTAAAATTTTTAGTAAGTATATGTCAATTGGACTAAAAACAAGTGATATCCTTTATATTGGAAAAGATTTTAAGAATATAATTTTTAAATTAATGTTAAGAGAAAAAGTAAAATTGGAATCGTGGCTAGAGAAGCAGGTCGATGATTTACGCATTAAAGATGTATTGCTATCCGCATATATTTATAAAACAGATTGTTATAATTATATAGTAGATAAAAAAATAGAAGATATATATGGTAAAATAAAATATTTTGATAAAATAAGATTATTTATAGATCAAGCTAGAATATATTTTGAGCAAGATAGAGATTCAAATAAAATAATTTATTTTATAAATTATATCTTAAAAACAGGAAAAATAATTAATTTTAATTATAGTTTTATAGATGATTACATAAAAATTATAAATAGCTGGCACCCAAAAAGGAGTCATTTTTTGTTAAGAGATGCTTTTTTAAAATCAAATCATATTGGATTATATTTATATTATAGCATTTTAGATAAATGGAGCGGCATAATTCCAGATTTTATACATCATATAAAGGGAGAAAAAGAGCTTAATGTATATTTAAAAACAAAAGATAAAATTATTGAAAATTTATATACAAGCATGATATATAACATGGATATAAATATAAATTTTTATTTAAATAAAATAGATAATAATAATTTTCCGTACGAAGAAATAAAATATGAATTAATAATAGAATTAATAAATATAATAGAAAATTATTGTAATGAAAAATCAGAACACTTTAAAGATGAAAATAAACTGATAAATACGAGAAAAGTGATATTATCCAATATTGATTTAATAATGGATAAATTGAGATCTCCGAAGTTAATTGAGATATTGAAGATAGATTATAAATCAAAAAATATGATAATTTACTAAATAAAAATTTGATAATAATATACAGTTGTAGGCTTCTATTGATCGATAGCTATATACTCCGGATTCACCAGACGGTCGCTCTTCATCCGGATCAGGAAAAACCAGCCGAAGGAGGCGATGAGTTCCAGCTATCCATCAGCACATACTCCGGCCTAATCCTGAGCTTTCCACAACATCTGTTGTAAATACTCGTCCTTGGTCTTCCCGCCCTGGGGCTTGTCAGAATGAGGGCTTTCTCCTCCGTCCAGAGCAAGGTCAAACGCGCTATCCCTTTGACTAATGCTTGCCACAGATCCATCTTCTGGGCATAGGGCTTGTCCAATGTCGTATCAAAAGCCCCTTCCCCATGTCCACGTCGCCTCCTGCCACATGTCGGGAATCTGTCGTTGAAGCAGGCGGGTGAAGGCATGAGCCCTCTCCCCTTCTCGGGCCGCCTCCGTGAAGGTGAAAACCTTCTGGGCCGCGATCAGGAAGTGAATGAGTCATCACACCGGGGTGGATTCATCGGCCTTACCTCCTCTGGCCGGCGTGGGGTTCGACCGGCTATCATAATGGCACGGAAAGGAAGACTGCCTAACTCCTACAATGCATTTCCAGGCCTGGTCAGCTCCTGTTGAGCTTATCCCTTCCGTTATCGTGCCACTGACCTGCGCTGTGCCTGCTGTGCACAGGTACCACCTTCATTGACTCGACTACGCTTGCTGTGTGCAAGAATCCAATATCACATGCCGGACTTGCCAGATACAGCAAAACATCTACAGGCACTCTGAAAGCGCGGCGAACTCCTTGACCTCATGCTCACCCCTGGCAATGTTAAGCCTATTCCCAGGCTGACATGCCAACCCTCCTTCGGAGATACCTATCGACGACGCTACGAGATCAATCCCTTCATTATTGCGTAGGCTAAGGAAGCCGTCGCTCAATCTAGCTTCCTAATCCCTAGCTACCTAATCCGAACTCGCATTATATTAATTTACTCTATTAATTATATTGTAAAAATTAATAAGCTTATATCTATAACTAATGAATTATAAAATTTATTTTTAACCCCGCCACGCGCCTTCCATGACGCGCAACACCAATACCCAGCACAAGCATCATGCACAACATGCTTCACTCTAGCGCTACGCAGCAACCACGCTGGTAGCTGCCTTCTCCCCCCTCAAAAAAAAACAGGGCGCACCTAGTAATGGACAAACCAATCCATTTTCACAGGTTGCTGCAGGCGCCCTTACCCGACATTATACCACATCGCTGCTGCTGACGCGCACAGCTGGTGCCAGCCATGGCAACCCATTACCACAGCAGGCCCAGCAGTAAAACTGACAACACACATCCTGGTAAGTGAGTTCACGAACTAGGCCAGTCCCGCAAACCGTCAGGATGTCGGCATACCTATCCATCACGCTTCACGTCGGCTGACAGTTTGTCATGCGCATGTTACCCGCGCTCGCTATAATACTTAAATGATTGATAATGAGAAATCAAGGAGTATTGCCGACCTCAAAACGCGGGCAATTACCGCCTTGCAGGAGGGCAACCTCGCAGCCGCTGAAGCACTGCTCAAAAGTGCCTTGGAGATCTGCCACGATAAGAAAGAAAAAGCGAAACGCCTGCACGATTTGGGCAGATTGAAAGAAGAAGAAGCAGAACTCCTACACGGTTTGGGCGACCTGGCCGTCAGACAGGGCAATCTTGACCTCGCTAAGCAATATCTCGCCGATGCCCTCGCAAAGTATCGTACCCTCAAAAATCGCCTGAAAGAAGCGCACATCCTCCTGTACCTGGGACGAATCGCTGTCCTGACCGGTGACGACATACAACCCCTCTGGGATGCGCAGCAGGCCTACCAAGAAGTTGAAAGCAAATTTGATCGCCAAAGAGGCCTCGCCAACGTCCACCAAGCGCTGGGCGATCGCGCGCAACAGCGAGCTGACTACCCATCCGCCGAGGAGCATTACCGGACCGCCTTAAGCATTTACAGAGGGATCAACTACCATAGGGGACAAGCCCATGCCCTGAGCGCCTTGGGGAGCCTCGCGCAGCTGCGCGGTGACTTCGCCGGCGCTGAGCAGTATTATCAAGAGGGACTAGCCGCCTACCGCCAAGCCGGCGACCCCTCCGGCGAGGTGAACGCCCTGCGTGCACTGGGCGATCTAGCGACGAGCAGGCGCGATTTGCTGACGGCAGCTCGATACTTGCGCGAAGCCTTCGCGCTCTGTTTGAAGACAAAAAACCACGCCAGCAAAGCCAACGTCCTGATGAGCCTTGGGACGTTGGAGATGTCGATAGAGAAGCCAGATAGCGCGCAACAACGCTTCTGCGAAGCTTTAGGAATCTATCGCGCTTCTAACCATCGGACTGGGACCCTCAATGCCTTGCACCGCTTGGCCGAGGCAGCGCTGCTTACCGGTCATATCACCAATGCGCGGACGAACTGCCAAGAGGCGCTGAGGATCGCGCAGACAGTCGGGGATCGCTTGGGCGAAGCAAACGCCAATCGCATCTTGGCAAGCCTAGATCTCAGGGAAGGTAAACTGGATAGCGCAGAGACCAATTGCCGCGCCGCGATCGAGGCCTATCGAGCCATCGGCCACCGCCTCGGCGAGGGCAATGCCTTGATGATCTTTTGCGCGCTGGCCATCAAGCGGGATGACTTGAACGGCGCGCGCCAACACTATGAAGCCGCTGCCTCTACTTTCAACACAGCCGGACTGCAGATCGCAAAGAGCTATGCCTTGCTCGATCTCGTCAAGCTTGTGAGCGATCGCGACCTGCGTTCGATGACGACATACGAACGCCTCCAAGAAGCCCTCACTATCTGTCAAACCATCGGCCATCCAGACGCCATCGCCGTCGTCTCACTCGCCCTGTCCGAGGTCGCCCTGGGTGAGCGTGACTTCGAGGGCGCGCACAAGCATGGCACAGAAGCTCTGCGCGCATACCAAGCAACCGGCGACTTGAACGGGCAAGTCCGGGCTTTGATCAATTTGGGTTATGCAGCCATTGGTAAGGGAGATTTAGATGAAGCGGGTGGACATGCTCATGCAGCCATGTCGCTAGCCCAACATGCACATGATGTCCACTTGCTCAGCGGCATCATCGCACTGCATGCCGGTGATCTGAAGCAGGCTCACGCGCACTTTCTAGCCGCACAGGACGCCTTCAAGGAGATAAACGATCAGATGGGCATCGCACAAACCACACAAATCCTTACCAAGCTTGAAACCCAAGGCGCACAGGCGCAGGACCTTTTCAACGACATCCTCAGCGCTCATGGTGCGTATTGGCACCAACCCAGCGTTCATCGTGAGCTCGAAGCACTTGAACAGGAGATGTCGCGCAGCGGGGGATTGGCCGTCAGCTTCACTTAGCGCTAGTTGTCCCACTGCCCACGAAGGCGATTATCCTTCCGCCAGCAGTGCGTCGAGGATCTCCTGTGTGAGGCCGCGTTCCTTGGCCTTCTGGCTGATCTCGTCCATGATTACCTCAAGCGGGGGAGGTGATGCCATGATGTTATGTGCCAGTATGCTGAGCAACAGGACGATCTTTTGGCGCAGTTCGTCGGGCATCTGCTGATACAGCTTCGCCGTGTCTTCATCTAAGGGGATAGTAATGGTCTCTTTCACTTTTAGCTCCCAAACAATCGATTGCGCGTTTATCCTTCCCTGCAGCCCTATAACTATATTACGATGTGAGGCCAACGAACCAGACGAAGGCATCGCAGCGCCTGCACCCCATCGTCCTGCCACAAGTTGGCCAAGGATATGGCAATTGTGAGCAGATGAAGCGCGCTGCGCGATTCAACTGGCCGATGCGCCCAGCGCATTCGTGAAGCTAGGCTCGCTCAGAAGGTGAGAGTGCTGATGGATGCGCTTCCTGCGCAATGGGGCGATAGATGCCCTCGAACGCAAGGGGATTGATTACAACATAAAAGCTGCCTTCGCCATTTTTCCCCGCGCTGCTTGCCACATATACGCTCATCAGCCCGACCAATCGCTATCACGAACGCGCTGACGCTATCGCTAGGCAACTTCAGGTTACAGGAGTGTAGTATAATTTCAGTATGACAAGTAGATGGAAGCTAAAGTACGGATACAGCCTGCCGCGCTGGAACCTTCAATACGCCGTGCCACTGACAGCGTCTACGATCAAGGGTGCTGCCCGAAAAATCGAACACCTCTTTCACCCAGAACACACCGATGAACGACATGTTCAGCTCGTGGAAATCAAAGCAAAAGGCGAGCACGTAATCGTTGGAGAATGGCTGCCTTATGAGGAAACTTGGCGAGGCTTGCCAGAGGACGTGGTGTTGACTAAAAAACCAGCGCGCCGAAGACAGGCTAGTGCGCCTCGCGCTGAGCGTGAGCAATCTATCAATCCCTGACGATCCCTGCGCCCTGACCCAGTAGTCATCGCCCTGCCGCGCGCTTCCGGCGCGATATATCCTCGCAGCATCGGCGCGGCCTGGATCAGCGCGTCTGCCATCGTGCACCTACGCGCATCATCCACACAAAGCGCCTCTCCCTGCTCGCCTCGTCCAATTATCTTTGACTCCGCTGTGGTATCATCGCCTGCATGAACGCTCTGTTGACTTATCTTTCCTTCGCCGCGACGTTGACCTTAACGCTTGTCGTTAACTATCTGTTTATCTACCAACCGATCAACGCCACCTTGAACCTCCTCATCGGCAAGCTCGACGCAGTCCAAGCCAAGCTCGAAACCCCGCTGGTCGCCCGCGACGAGACACGCGCCCAACCCGTTCCTGGGCCGCTCGCTGCCCAGCCATTCCCGACTCCCCTTCCTGAGCCGCTCGCTGCCGAGCCAGACCCCACCCCCCTCCCCTCGCCAACGATCCCGCTGGAAGGGGTCTCAGCATATCAGATCTATACCCGCACGGCGGGGGACGACACCAAGCCAAGCGCCACGGTCGTCATCTTCGAAGACCCGCTCTGTCCGTGGTGTCGCTTGATGACGAAGGAGATCTTACCCGAACTGCTCTCGACTTATGAGAACGACCTGAACTTTACTATCGCGCATCGCCTAGTGAACATCATCGGTGGATCGCGCTCGCTTGACCTGATCGCTGGCGCGCACTGCGCCGGCCTAATCGCCGGCAACGAGGCGTTCAAGCGCTACCTCGAAGCTGTCTACGACGCGCAGTCGCAAGGGGGCGCTGCGAACTCGGCAATCCAAGAGGGCCAGCGCGGTGAATTCGAGGCCTGCGTCCGCGAGAAGCGCTGGGAGGGCGCGTTCAGGGAAGATAACAGCGCCCAACGCAGGTTTGGGATCACCGGCACGCCCACCATCTACATCAACGGTGCGGTGGTCTCGGGCGCGGACAGCGACGCCATGCGCACGATCCTAGATAGCATCAAGACCGGAAGGTCATGACTTACCGCGTCATCATCCTGCTTTTCTTGCTCGGCGGTATAATCTTCCTCTGGACGGGATTTATACAGCTCGATGTCGCTGCACAAGAGCTCGTGCGCCTCGATCATCTGATAGCACTTTTCAGGCATGCTCAAGGAAACTAAAAACCGCCGCATCCACGTCGTCGCTGGGGACGCCCTCGAATACGAGCCTCCGAGCCAGCTGCAGAATCCACAAGCCCGCTGCATATTGGTCGGGCACAATGGCTGGTTCAGCCTCGACGATACCATATTCAGCAAACATATCTTGGTGATCGGCTCAATAGGCAGCGGCAAGACAAACCTGATCTACCAAATCGTCCATCAGATACAGAAGAGCCTCCGCGACAACGACGTCCTCGTCATCTTTGACACCAAGGGCGACTATCTAGAGCGCTTTGAGAACGAAAAAAGCGTCGTCATTTCAAACGACGAGAAGGCGCACGGCCTGCACGGCCCGGACTACTGGAACATCTTCGCGGAAATCATGTTCCGCAACAAAGATCCGTTCACCAAGCGCGCCTATGAAGACGCCTCAAATATCGTCACATCGCTCTTCGCGGAGAAGCTGAAAAAGACCAACCAGCCCTTCTTCCCACAGGCCGCCAGAGACATCCTCGCCAGCACGATCATCTGCCTTCTGCGCGACATGTACAAGAAGACCAAGCGCCCGCAGGACTTCCTCAATAACGCCGTCCTGCGCGGGTTGCTCGACCGCATCGGCGGACAAGGGCTGCAAAATCTGCTGGCACAATACGACGACATGGGCAATGCCCGCAGCTACATCGCCATCGCAGAATCCCCTCAGACGCAAGGCGTGCTCTCCGAGCTCCAACAGTCTATGCGGGAGTTCTTTATCGGCAACTACAGCCAGCCCGGGTCGCTATCGATGCGCGAGCTCGTCTATAACAAGGGCGGCGCGACCGTCTTTGTTGAATACGACATCGCCTACGGCCACTCGCTCGGCCCGATCTTCCGCCTGTTGCTCGACCTCGCGCTTGAGGAAGCGATGGGCCGCAACCGCTCGCCCGGCAACGTCTGGATCGTCATCGACGAGTTCAGCTTGCTCCCCAACTTAAACCGACTAGAGAATGCCCTCAACTTCGGGCGCTCCATCGGGCTGAAGATCTTGCTCGGCTTTCAAAACTTCAACCAAATCATTGTCTCGTATGAGGAAGCCAAGGGACGAAGCATCGCCAGCGGCTGCAGCACCGTCTTTGTCTTCAGGATCGCAGAACCAAAAACCAAAGAGTACGTCCAATCCCTCTTTGGCAAACAGCGTCGCTTGGAGGGCTACGTCCACGAAGTCGTCCTCGCAAACTCCCCTGGGTCGCGCCTGAACGATGGCTACGTCGTCGAGGAGTGGGACTTGAACTTGCCGGTCGGCGAATGCATCGTGCAAATCCCAGGACATGCGCCTTTCCTGTATCAAACCCAGCTCTACGACCCGCAACAGCTCGACGCAGCAGTTACTAAGATTCGCGCAATGGGGCACACGAACATGACGCTTAACCCCAACAATTTACCATTCGCAAACCTGTTCCGTTGATGTCAGAGGAGTTCAAGTGCATCTGTCGGCCAATTCCCCAGCCGCCGCCGCCCTCCGAGTTGGTGGCGCATCGCCTGATCTTTCTATTTTGGTTCGGCGCGTTCTTCTTCACTTGCGCTCTGACGAGCGGCCTGTGTTGGCAATTGGCTATCTTCGTGCGCCACGTCGTCTTGATCACCCTGCGCACGCTAGCCATTGACTAATATCAGTTCGGATTTACAGAGAACTTATGCTGACAGCAAACAAGCCTCCAAAGAGCCCCAATGGATAGTTTACTCGAGCTGTTCTGTCACGTCGATGACTTTTGGGCTTCCTCACTGGAACAACTTTTTGCCCGCGCGTGAGCTAGCGAGATTACTCATTCACTTTCATCAGCCTAACTATCGTAACTTCTATATCGAGTACTTCATGACACACCTACGCAATGGCCTGGTCAGCTCCTGTTGATCTCATTCCTTCAGTTATCGTGAGCACAGGTCTCACCTTCATTTACGCTTGCCGTGTGCAAGAATCCAGTGTCACAAGACTTTTGCTGAACTTGCCAGACACAGCAAAACATCCACCGGCACTCTGATAGTCAATGACTGCAGCGAACTACTTAACTTCGTGCTAAGCCCTAGCAATGTCCCCAGGCTTGCGCGTCAACTCTCCTTCGGAGACAAGGGATACCGATCGAAAGCGGCGCATGACGAACTTTGGCATAGCGCAGTTGATCACCAGCAGCCCTGTCAACTTTGTGGTCAACGTAGCGTAGGCCAATGAAGCCGTCGCTTAATCTGGCTGCTGAATCCGAACTCACGTTAAAATAACCCCAAGTGGGCGCGCGCGCGACAAGTGACGAACTAGGATTTTATACCGCTCACAAGCCGGGGACGCTGACGCGGTATTTTGCAGAGCGCTGGCTTAAGAGGCCAAGTGCCAAGGGCGAGCAGCTCATCGCGTGGCTATTGGAAGCTGCGCTAGGGCGAAATTCGATGTATTTCATCGAGAAGACCAAGGAATACGTGGATGAGTGGAAAGGGAGCGGGGAGATCGTCCCTGTGGACGCCTTCGATGGCTTCGCCATCACCGGTGACCCGGCTGAGGACACCATCATTCCGCATGCTGTCTTGGTCTGGACGTGCATGAATGATAGACCGTGGGAAGAGGAGGTGTATCATCGCTGGCTGGACGAGTTATTGGCGGCTGGCAGCGGGGAGGCGGCGTATCTGGCGGCGAGCTTGTGGCCAGCGCATGACCTGATGGGAAAGGTGACATACCGTCCACCGGGATGGCTGGTTTACCGGGGTCAGCTCGACGCGGAGATGGAGCGTCTGATTTTGATGGAGATGTTGAAGAGGTATGATGAGCCAAGGACATCTTTATATGGCTCATTTGAATATGATGATGTGAAATATCCGTGGCAATTGTCAGAACTGTATATTAAGAGGCATGGTTTTACACACCCGATTTGTGGATTAGTTAGGCCGGTAGAATTCGAAGCGGATCATGGCTTGAAGAATCGCATTCAGGAAGCGCTTGATGCGCCGAGTTGGTCAGAGGGGGTGAAGGGCGCGGCGATGCTGTTGTACTTATCGTTGAATGCATTTAACGATTTAGCGGGGCCTACGCTAAGATTGCTTAATACATTGGAACAAAACTTATTTAAATTAGACGAAAAGTATATTAATATAGTAAATTTTCATATGGATAAAATAGAAAAAATTGATTATAATTTAATTAAAGATTATATAAACTATCTTATAATTTTATATAATAAAATAATAGATAAAAGTAGTTTGTCAATGAAAGTGTTTAGCAAGTATATGTCGATTGGACTAAAAACAAAAGATATACTTTATATTGATAGAGACTTTAAGAATATCATTTTTAAATTAATTCTAGAAGAAAAAGAGAAAGTAGAATCATGGTTGGAAAATCAATTAGATGATTTAAGAATTAAAGATACATTACTTGCCATATATATGTCTAAAAGTATTGGTCATTATTATGTGTATTTAAACAAAGAATTACAAGCTGATCATGTAGATAAAAAAATGGAATGTATATATAATAAAATAAAATTTGTTGATAAAATAAAGTTATTCATAGATCAATCTAGAACATATTTTGATATAGAGGTAGATTCATATAAAATGTGTGATTTTATATATTATATATTAAAAAGAGAAAAGAAGGTTAATTTTAATTGTGATTTTAGCAAAGATTATGCAAAAATTATAAATAGCTTTTATCTCAACTGGAGATATGTTTTAAAGGAACATATGTTTTTAGGCTCAAATCACATTGGATTATATTTATATTATAACATTTTAAATGAGTGGAGAAATATAATAGTAGATTTTAGAGATCATATAAAGGAAGAAAAAGAACTTGATTTATATTTAAAAACAAGAGATAAAATTATTGAAAATTTATATATACATACAATAGACAATATAGAAATAAAAATGAATTTATATTTAAATAAAATAGAAAACAATAACTTGCCGCACGAAGAAATAATTATGGACTTAGTAAATGAAATAGAAAATGATTATTATAAAATCTTAGAATATTTTAAAGATGAAAGAAAAATGATGAAGTTTAAAGAATTAATATTACCTATTATTTACTCACTCCATGGCAAATTGAGAAATTCAAGATTAACTGATCTGTTGGGTATAAATACTAAATCACAAAATATTATTATTTACTAAATAAAAATCTGAAAAAATTAGGTGACTATGGGCTTCTGTTGAAAAATAGCTATGTACTTCTGACCTGCCCATTAATCAGGTAGCACTTGTTTGTAACTCATCCAGTTCGGTCACCTCTAAGTTCTCGCTGACAGCATGAGTGGATGACTGTCTACTCATCTGCAGTATTCACGGCGCTGGCTCTTCGCAGCGCATATTGGCGCGTTGATTGTGAGTGCTGTCCACCGGATTGCGCATGCTTGGTGACATGCCTATCTCAGGCTTATTTGCACAGCTGTCGCTGCTCAGATAACATCAGCTCGAATTTACATGAATGGTGCACTCAGTGATTCTCACACGGAGAATGTAGGAGAAAGAATTTCTGTCCGCAAATATGATAATTTACTAAATAAAAATTTGTTAATAATATACAGTTCTAGAATTCTATTGATAAATAGCTATGTGCTCCCGAATTCGCAGCGCATATTTCCGAATTTTACCTGCGCATGTGCCTGCT
>Ga0308398_1001335_pt1 | contig 13506 bp, 12 predicted proteins | sample Hotspr20SampleT9_FD_202360 | JGI IMG/M metagenome (GOLD analysis project Ga0308398, IMG submission 202360) | Hot spring phototrophic mat microbial communities from Mushroom Spring, Yellowstone National Park, Wyoming, United States - 20051001_T9 ...
AAAGAATGGAGCGCAAGTTTCAGTGCTCTTCAACGAGCCGAAATTGCTGAAATCTTGAGCGCGCGCGCGAGTCGGCGGCCCTCGCGTCGTTTCAGTGCTCTTCAACGAGCCGAAATTGCTGAAATACCATAACATCCGCACAATTCTGAATAAAATCATAAGTTTCAGTGCTCTTCAACGAGCCGAAATTGCTGAAATCGTGATGGCCAAGCGTCGCAACATAGCGCTGCCTCGAGTTTCAGTGCTCTTCAACGAGCCGAAATTGCTGAAATTCATCAACTCGCTCGTTGACGTCTGGAATGGATGGAGTTTCAGTGCTCTTCAACGAGCCGAAATTGCTGAAATCGACTTCCTGCGTGTCGCCGGTGTGGTGTTGCCCGGTTTCAGTGCTCTTCAACGAGCCGAAATTGCTGAAATGGTGCGCGGCTGGTTGTTGCTGTATGACGACGTCGGGTTTCAGTGCTCTTCAACGAGCCGAAATTGCTGAAATCGTTCCGCCACGTCTGATACGAAAGTACAGAACGAGTTTCAGTGCTCTTCAACGAGCCGAAATTGCTGAAATGGTACCGAACTCATTGTAATGACCGGCGATCCCCATGTTTCAGTGCTCTTCAACGAGCCGAAATTGCTGAAATTGCAGGAGATCAGTGTTGCGCTTGCGATTTGCGCCGTGTTTCAGTGCTCTTCAACGAGCCGAAATTGCTGAAATGAAGAGGGTAACAATCAGCGCGCCCAAGCGATGCCAATGTTTCAGTGCTCTTCAACGAGCCGAAATTGCTGAAATCGGCTGGACGCCTACGCCGCGCTGGATTATCTGCTGCTGGTTTCAGTGCTCTTCAACGAGCCGAAATTGCTGAAATTTGGTGAGGTTTGATGTGCAGACGATTAGTATCGCGGTTTCAGTGCTCTTCAACGAGCCGAAATTGCTGAAATCGCCGAGGTCTTCCCGCCGCGCGGGGCGTCGTTGAGTTTCAGTGCTCTTCAACGAGCCGAAATTGCTGAAATCGAACTGACGCTGACGTTTCTGTACAACGAGACCACGTTTCAGTGCTCTTCAACGAGCCGAAATTGCTGAAATTGAACGTTGCGCTCGACATCCAGACGCCCGCCTACGCGTTTCAGTGCTCTTCAACGAGCCGAAATTGCTGAAATGACTACCTCTGGAACGCAGTGTTCGGCGCGATCGGCGGTTTCAGTGCTCTTCAACGAGCCGAAATTGCTGAAATTCCGGCGTTCGACCAACGACAACCCGCGTCTCGATCGTTTCAGTGCTCTTCAACGAGCCGAAATTGCTGAAATCCAACGCGAAAGACTACGTCGCGTTGGTAGATAACCCGCGTTTCAGTGCTCTTCAACGAGCCGAAATTGCTGAAATCCTACGGGGAAGACATTCTCAACGAACCGTATGCGGGTTTCAGTGCTCTTCAACGAGCCGAAATTGCTGAAATGCGGGTTGCAGGCCCTTTATCACGTCGATAGGAGATGTTTCAGTGCTCTTCAACGAGCCGAAATTGCTGAAATTCTGCAACGTCTCCTCGCCGAAGCCAGCGCAAAATCGCGGTTTCAGTGCTCTTCAACGAGCCGAAATTGCTGAAATTCGCCGCGCAGAAACACCAAATCTTCAAACTTCTTGGGTTTCAGTGCTCTTCAACGAGCCGAAATTGCTGAAATTTCTAGAACACTTGTGCTGCTACCGTGTTACAACCCGTTTCAGTGCTCTTCAACGAGCCGAAATTGCTGAAATTAGATCGCGCGCTGGAATGTCGTAATGATAGACGTGAGTTTCAGTGCTCTTCAACGAGCCGAAATTGCTGAAATTGCTGATAAACGATGTTGGATTGTAAGGTAAACCATCGTTTCAGTGCTCTTCAACGAGCCGAAATTGCTGAAATCGAGATCGGCGCTTCCGGTCGCGCGCGCTACGGCGCGGTTTCAGTGCTCTTCAACGAGCCGAAATTGCTGAAATTGAGGCGCGGGGTTTGGGTGGGTTCGTTGATTAGATGGTTTCAGTGCTCTTCAACGAGCCGAAATTGCTGAAATCAGTGAGTTGTTTCAGCGAAAGACGCCGGATGCGAGTTTCAGTGCTCTTCAACGAGCCGAAATTGCTGAAATCTCGGCGGCGACCCGGACTACTACGATCCGGTTTTGGGTTTCAGTGCTCTTCAACGAGCCGAAATTGCTGAAATGTAATCTAACAAGTATAATAACCCAGAAGCCCCGTCGTTTCAGTGCTCTTCAACGAGCCGAAATTGCTGAAATCAATCGCAAAGATTTTCGAGTACACCTCAATTGACGAAGGTTTCAGTGCTCTTCAACGAGCCGAAATTGCTGAAATTACAACGACGCCGAAAGCGACGCGCTGTTCCCGTCTGTTTCAGTGCTCTTCAACGAGCCGAAATTGCTGAAATAACGAGTTCCACGCAGCGAAAATAGCACCCGCTGCGGTTTCAGTGCTCTTCAACGAGCCGAAATTGCTGAAATCGCACCGACCGGCGTTTGACTTCCAGCGCCGCGATGTTTCAGTGCTCTTCAACGAGCCGAAATTGCTGAAATCAAACTGGAGTTTCACATTCATCTCCTTAAAAGCGAGTTTCAGTGCTCTTCAACGAGCCGAAATTGCTGAAATCGTATCGCGATCTCGCAAAGTTGCGCGAACTGGAAGGTTTCAGTGCTCTTCAACGAGCCGAAATTGCTGAAATTTGCGATGTTGAGATGACCAGCGCCAAGCGCTTCTATGTTTCAGTGCTCTTCAACGAGCCGAAATTGCTGAAATGGGGTTGGCAGCAGATTGTTGAGAACCCGAACTTGAGTTTCAGTGCTCTTCAACGAGCCGAAATTGCTGAAATCGATCGGCGCGGCGACGGCGTATCTCGCCGACAAAGAGTTTCAGTGCTCTTCAACGAGCCGAAATTGCTGAAATTTGGCTTGAAAGAAGTGTTATCCCCGCACTTCGCAGTTTCAGTGCTCTTCAACGAGCCGAAATTGCTGAAATGACTATACCGGTTTCGCTTGGTGGTCAACGCAACGTGTTTCAGTGCTCTTCAACGAGCCGAAATTGCTGAAATAAGAAACGACTCGATGCGCGCAGTACGACACGCGAAGTTTCAGTGCTCTTCAACGAGCCGAAATTGCTGAAATCGCGATCCGCAACAGCAACCCGTATCCGCTGCCGCTGGTTTCAGTGCTCTTCAACGAGCCGAAATTGCTGAAATTGCCGTTCGTCGGTATTCACGTCGCCGACGGTGTGAGTTTCAGTGCTCTTCAACGAGCCGAAATTGCTGAAATGTTGCCCGACTTCTACTGCCCGCGCGTCCCGATAGCGGTTTCAGTGCTCTTCAACGAGCCGAAATTGCTGAAATGTTGTCATCCGATCCGCGAAGGGCACCGGCAAAACCGTTTCAGTGCTCTTCAACGAGCCGAAATTGCTGAAATGAATTGTTTCCAACGTAACGGAATTATGGTCTTCGAGTTTCAGTGCTCTTCAACGAGCCGAAATTGCTGAAATCAATGCCGCGCAATGCACGTGCGGATGCGCAATATCGTTTCAGTGCTCTTCAACGAGCCGAAATTGCTGAAATACCAGTCGTTCAAGCCGTCCGTCCAGCGCGCGTAGAGTTTCAGTGCTCTTCAACGAGCCGAAATTGCTGAAATGCACAATTACGACTACGATACCAACAGCGAAGACATTGTTTCAGTGCTCTTCAACGAGCCGAAATTGCTGAAATAAACCAAAAAAACCGACAGATACTCGTTTGTCGAGATGTTTCAGTGCTCTTCAACGAGCCGAAATTGCTGAAATCGGTGTTGTGACACGCGCCGAACAAACAGAAACCGCCGTTTCAGTGCTCTTCAACGAGCCGAAATTGCTGAAATGGCGCGGGGGTTCGGGTCGGTTCGTTGATTAGATGGTTTCAGTGCTCTTCAACGAGCCGAAATTGCTGAAATAAACTGTCAACCATTTTTCTTAGGTGCGAAAGAAAGTTTCAGTGCTCTTCAGCGAGCCGAAATTGCTGAAATCTTCAGCGGCAACGGTACGCGGTACAGTGAGTACAGTTTCAGTGCTCTTCAACGAGCCGAAATTGCTGAAATCTTCAGCGGCAACGGTACGCGGTACAGTGAGTACAGTTTCAGTGCTCTTCAACGAGCCGAAATTGCTGAAATTGAACACTGCGATATGACGACTTGAGACGATGCCCGGGTTTCAGTGCTCTTCAACGAGCCGAAATTGCTGAAATACAGCACGCTGACGTGGCGCTTTCCAGAAACAGTGGTTTCAGTGCTCTTCAACGAGCCGAAATTGCTGAAATCCTTGGTCGTTCCGAAACACACTGACCGAATCACGCGCTGTTTCAGTGCTCTTCAACGAGCCGAAATTGCTGAAATGCCAACACTGCTGCCGGCGCTGATCGATAAGATCGCTGTTTCAGTGCTCTTCAACGAGCCGAAATTGCTGAAATCGTACTGCGCAGCGCGCGAAGCCCGGCGTTCGTTGAGACCGGTTTCAGTGCTCTTCAACGAGCCGAAATTGCTGAAATTCTGTTCGTTAAGAGAATTACCGATTTAGGTAAAAGGTTTCAGTGCTCTTCAACGAGCCGAAATTGCTGAAATCATATCACGCCGGGGTTCGTTACGACACTTCAAGGTGTTTCAGTGCTCTTCAACGAGCCGAAATTGCTGAAATGCTGTCCTCGTCCCAGTACGGCGCGTCTGCCACATCGCGTTTCAGTGCTCTTCAACGAGCCGAAATTGCTGAAATGACGCGCCGTACTGGGACGAGGACAGCGATCTTGATTGTTTCAGTGCTCTTCAACGAGCCGAAATTGCTGAAATTCTCCTTGTGCTCTTCTTCTGGAAATAATTCATCTTCTGTTTCAGTGCTCTTCAACGAGCCGAAATTGCTGAAATCACCTTTCCACTTCTATAACCGCGAAAACCATATAGAGTTTCAGTGCTCTTCAACGAGCCGAAATTGCTGAAATCGTGATTCCCAAGCGTCGCAACATAGCGCTGCTTTGTGTTTCAGTGCTCTTCAACGAGCCGAAATTGCTGAAATTAAATATTTTATCCTCTTGCATAATGACATTCCTAGTTTCAGTGCTCTTCAACGAGCCGAAATTGCTGAAATTTCAGATAGATAGGGTTGTTATCAGCAGTTACGTACCGGAGTTTCAGTGCTCTTCAACGAGCCGAAATTGCTGAAATTTGGTGGTTCTGATATTATTCCGGCAAACTTATGTAGTTTCAGTGCTCTTCAACGAGCCGAAATTGCTGAAATCAATCCAGAAAACTTGGCAACATACACCTATAATCAATCGTTTCAGTGCTCTTCAACGAGCCGAAATTGCTGAAATTCTATTACGTACCCGCTGCGATCTCAACGAACGGGCTTAGTTTCAGTGCTCTTCAACGAGCCGAAATTGCTGAAATGAAATGCAGACCTATCGCGTGTGGGAAGGAACTCGAACCGTTTCAGTGCTCTTCAACGAGCCGAAATTGCTGAAATTCAACCCGATCTGCGCCGCCAACGCGGCGACGGGATGTTTCAGTGCTCTTCAACGAGCCGAAATTGCTGAAATTTAGTACGCTTGTTGACATCGTTGAACTGCTGGCGGTTTCAGTGCTCTTCAACGAGCCGAAATTGCTGAAATTGCGGTTGGACGCTCGACAACACCAGCGACGCCGCGGTTTCAGTGCTCTTCAACGAGCCGAAATTGCTGAAATGCGCCCCAGCGCGCCGAGTTCGACGCTGTGCTGTTCGTTTCAGTGCTCTTCAACGAGCCGAAATTGCTGAAATTCATCCGCCGGATAGGGATTTGTCGGCAGTAGAATTCGTTTCAGTGCTCTTCAACGAGCCGAAATTGCTGAAATAGCATCACAGCGCACGCAGCCGGAACCCGGATCGTCGGTTTCAGTGCTCTTCAACGAGCCGAAATTGCTGAAATTTGGGAAGGAATAATGAGCGTCGTCGCCGCTGCCGCGGTTTCAGTGCTCTTCAACGAGCCGAAATTGCTGAAATGTAATAGCGGCAATCGTTTCGCTGTGGAACTCAACCGTTTCAGTGCTCTTCAACGAGCCGAAATTGCTGAAATCTTTTTTCGCAATGCGATAAGTTCGTGGTCGCAAGTGTTTCAGTGCTCTTCAACGAGCCGAAATTGCTGAAATGAAAACCTACAAGTTGTGCCACGACCTGGTGCACCGTTTCAGTGCTCTTCAACGAGCCGAAATTGCTGAAATTGAGTGCCGCCCGTCGCCCGCGTCACGCTGATCGACGCGGTTTCAGTGCTCTTCAACGAGCCGAAATTGCTGAAATGCCCGTCGAAGCGCCGACGCTCACGCTGGAAGAGTGTTTCAGTGCTCTTCAACGAGCCGAAATTGCTGAAATCTAGCCGCCATCAGTCCAAAGTCAACGTGAATGCCTGTTTCAGTGCTCTTCAACGAGCCGAAATTGCTGAAATGCGCGTCGAACAAACCCGACCAGCCCGCGTTTCGCGTGTTTCAGTGCTCTTCAACGAGCCGAAATTGCTGAAATCGACACCGGAAGCGAAACAACGGCAGGTGCGACATGTTTCAGTGCTCTTCAACGAGCCGAAATTGCTGAAATCGAGCGGCACTGCGGCACATCTGGTGGTGCGTCAACGTTTCAGTGCTCTTCAACGAGCCGAAATTGCTGAAATGTCAGCGACAAGCGGGACGATCACGTATACTATCAACCGTTTCAGTGCTCTTCAACGAGCCGAAATTGCTGAAATCGCGTCGTGTGCGTCGAGATCGAGCGACGCGAAGGCGGCGTTTCAGTGCTCTTCAACGAGCCGAAATTGCTGAAATTAAAAGAAGATGCTGTGTTGTGACGCTGTTACTGCGTTTCAGTGCTCTTCAACGAGCCGAAATTGCTGAAATGCAACTGCTGAAACGCGCGCTTGAGGTCGCGGTAGAGTGTTTCAGTGCTCTTCAACGAGCCGAAATTGCTGAAATTCAAATTGGATTTTCACACCCACCTCCGTAAAAAAGCGAAGTTTCAGTGCTCTTCAACGAGCCGAAATTGCTGAAATCCGTCCGCCTTCCGATATGCGCGGTAGATGAGACCGCGCGTTTCAGTGCTCTTCAACGAGCCGAAATTGCTGAAATGTGCGGCGCGACACACGCTGGTGTGGCAGAACGCAGAGTTTCAGTGCTCTTCAACGAGCCGAAATTGCTGAAATGCCCGTCGAAGCGCCGACGCTCACGCTGGAAGAGTGTTTCAGTGCTCTTCAACGAGCCGAAATTGCTGAAATCTAGCCGCCATCAGTCCAAAGTCAACGTGAATGCCTGTTTCAGTGCTCTTCAACGAGCCGAAATTGCTGAAATGCGCGTCGAACAAACCCGACCAGCCCGCGTTTCGCGTGTTTCAGTGCTCTTCAACGAGCCGAAATTGCTGAAATCGACACCGGAAGCGAAACAACGGCAGGTGCGACATGTTTCAGTGCTCTTCAACGAGCCGAAATTGCTGAAATCGAGCGGCACTGCGGCACATCTGGTGGTGCGTCAACGTTTCAGTGCTCTTCAACGAGCCGAAATTGCTGAAATGTCAGCGACAAGCGGGACGATCACGTATACTATCAACCGTTTCAGTGCTCTTCAACGAGCCGAAATTGCTGAAATCGCGTCGTGTGCGTCGAGATCGAGCGACGCGAAGGCGGCGTTTCAGTGCTCTTCAACGAGCCGAAATTGCTGAAATTAAAAGAAGATGCTGTGTTGTGACGCTGTTACTGCGTTTCAGTGCTCTTCAACGAGCCGAAATTGCTGAAATGCAACTGCTGAAACGCGCGCTTGAGGTCGCGGTAGAGTGTTTCAGTGCTCTTCAACGAGCCGAAATTGCTGAAATTCAAATTGGATTTTCACACCCACCTCCGTAAAAAAGCGAAGTTTCAGTGCTCTTCAACGAGCCGAAATTGCTGAAATCCGTCCGCCTTCCGATATGCGCGGTAGATGAGACCGCGCGTTTCAGTGCTCTTCAACGAGCCGAAATTGCTGAAATCGTACATCAGTCGCCCGTCGCGTGTCAACCACCCGCCGTTTCAGTGCTCTTCAACGAGCCGAAATTGCTGAAATTTAACGTCAGGCGCGCGGGCATACGCGACCAGCAACGAGTTTCAGTGCTCTTCAACGAGCCGAAATTGCTGAAATCGCCCGTCGCCCGCTGCTTGCTCCCCGTCGCGTCGGGTTTCAGTGCTCTTCAACGAGCCGAAATTGCTGAAATTCTGACGGCAAGTCGATCCCTACGAACTCACGCAGGTTTCAGTGCTCTTCAACGAGCCGAAATTGCTGAAATTCCAAAGCGCCGAACCGCGTGTACGGGCAGTATCGGTTTCAGTGCTCTTCAACGAGCCGAAATTGCTGAAATGCCGCTTGAAATCACGCTGACGTTTCTGTACAACGGTTTCAGTGCTCTTCAACGAGCCGAAATTGCTGAAATTCGCTTGCCGCGCCGCAGATTGCCCCAATTGCGCGTGCGTTTCAGTGCTCTTCAACGAGCCGAAATTGCTGAAATCATATGTTCGCGCCCGAACCGGCGCGCGGTTGAAACGAGGTTTCAGTGCTCTTCAACGAGCCGAAATTGCTGAAATGGAAGGTCGGTTCAGTTCAACATCGTCAATTTTGAGTTTCAGTGCTCTTCAACGAGCCGAAATTGCTGAAATCTCCAAAGCGCCGAACCGCGTGTACGGGCAGTATCGGTTTCAGTGCTCTTCAACGAGCCGAAATTGCTGAAATTCGGATGCCCCACAATCCCGCGCGGCTGTCCGACGCGTTTCAGTGCTCTTCAACGAGCCGAAATTGCTGAAATGGATTGAGCAAGGTATAGAAGATGTTGAGCCAGATCGTGTTTCAGTGCTCTTCAACGAGCCGAAATTGCTGAAATGGTGTTCGGGGATGATGTGCCAACCCGAACCGAAAAGTTTCAGTGCTCTTCAACGAGCCGAAATTGCTGAAATGCACATCCGTTCTGGCGCTCGCGCTTGATGGCGACGGTTTCAGTGCTCTTCAACGAGCCGAAATTGCTGAAATCGCGTTGGTGCGCAGCATCAGCGGACCGCGCCCGGGTTTCAGTGCTCTTCAACGAGCCGAAATTGCTGAAATTGGTGTACGTGATCGTCCCGCTCGTCGCAGATGAAAGTTTCAGTGCTCTTCAACGAGCCGAAATTGCTGAAATCGAACTGAGTGGGCACCAGAAACCCGCCGCTTGCGCGTTTCAGTGCTCTTCAACGAGCCGAAATTGCTGAAATCCCAGACCGCCAGCGCCAGCGCAATTACGCCGTCATCGGTTTCAGTGCTCTTCAACGAGCCGAAATTGCTGAAATCCTCGACGTTCACCCGCAGCACATCGCCCAGACGCGGTTTCAGTGCTCTTCAACGAGCCGAAATTGCTGAAATACCGCTACGGCGACTGGAGCGCGGGCGATTACGACATGTTTCAGTGCTCTTCAACGAGCCGAAATTGCTGAAATAGCACCAGCCCGCCGTCGGCGACCGTCGGGCGGTCGTTTCAGTGCTCTTCAACGAGCCGAAATTGCTGAAATTGAACGTCGCACTCGACATCCAGACGCCCGCCTACGCGTTTCAGTGCTCTTCAACGAGCCGAAATTGCTGAAATCGCCCGCCCGCGTAGCGGAAGCGCGCGCCTCCCAGCGGTTTCAGTGCTCTTCAACGAGCCGAAATTGCTGAAATCGGTGCCGACGGGCAGGGTAGGCAAATTGTTGTATCGGTTTCAGTGCTCTTCAACGAGCCGAAATTGCTGAAATCAGACAGTGCCTGCGCGTTATCATCTCCTCAACCAGGTTTCAGTGCTCTTCAACGAGCCGAAATTGCTGAAATTGGGGCGCGTGCTGGTCGGCGCGGGGGCGGGAGTGCGTTTCAGTGCTCTTCAACGAGCCGAAATTGCTGAAATGGGGGTATCCGACGTTAGTACAGGGTTATGCGTCGAGTTTCAGTGCTCTTCAACGAGCCGAAATTGCTGAAATTGAGGCATGGCGCCGCTGCGAGCGATGATCGAGCAGGTTTCAGTGCTCTTCAACGAGCCGAAATTGCTGAAATACGCGGGAAGGTCGCGCGGGTACGATCTGATTGTGGGTTTCAGTGCTCTTCAACGAGCCGAAATTGCTGAAATTTGTTACGCGGGAACAGTACGCGGATCGTTCTGAGCGCCGTTTCAGTGCTCTTCAACGAGCCGAAATTGCTGAAATGAACAACGAAACGAGCGTGTCCTCAAGCGCTTGCGGCGTTTCAGTGCTCTTCAACGAGCCGAAATTGCTGAAATCTGGTGACGGTCGGCAGGTGCTCGCTGTACGCGATTGTTTCAGTGCTCTTCAACGAGCCGAAATTGCTGAAATGTAGATGTCCCGACACAACACCAATTCGGTATATGGTTTCAGTGCTCTTCAACGAGCCGAAATTGCTGAAATACGCGGCTACAATAGTAGCCAAACAACTCGGCGTCTGTTTCAGTGCTCTTCAACGAGCCGAAATTGCTGAAATTGAAAATCCAATTCGAGCGACACCCGCATACCATCTGTGGTTTCAGTGCTCTTCAACGAGCCGAAATTGCTGAAATCGTTTGCACGATCCGGCGTGATGACGCAAATCATTGGTTTCAGTGCTCTTCAACGAGCCGAAATTGCTGAAATCAAGAAGTCGCCGAACGATCCGCCGTCTTCCGCTGCGTTTCAGTGCTCTTCAACGAGCCGAAATTGCTGAAATTTTACAAGTGCACAAAAATCACAAATTTGCACGAAAAGTTTCAGTGCTCTTCAACGAGCCGAAATTGCTGAAATCGTACCCGATCATCACCGTCAGCGCCGACTGCACCTGTTTCAGTGCTCTTCAACGAGCCGAAATTGCTGAAATGACATTGACGCGCGCCAACTTTTCGTCAGCAACGAGGTTTCAGTGCTCTTCAACGAGCCGAAATTGCTGAAATTCGTCTTTTCCCCGCGCCCGGCGCTCCTCGTTGATCGTTTCAGTGCTCTTCAACGAGCCGAAATTGCTGAAATAGGGTGAGGTCGTGATCAATATTGTGGAACAGAACTAGTTTCAGTGCTCTTCAACGAGCCGAAATTGCTGAAATCCTTGTACTCTTCCGCAACCGGCGCGCGCAACGTCGTTTCAGTGCTCTTCAACGAGCCGAAATTGCTGAAATCGGTTGTTGATGTTATCGAGTTGCTGGCGGGGCTGGGTTTCAGTGCTCTTCAACGAGCCGAAATTGCTGAAATCCCGCCGGTCGCCGCGACGCTGCTCATCAAAGCCTAGTTTCAGTGCTCTTCAACGAGCCGAAATTGCTGAAATCGTGCGTCGGAACAATCGAGCGCAGCAACGAAGCAGGTTTCAGTGCTCTTCAACGAGCCGAAATTGCTGAAATCGCTGAGCGCCGCGCTTGCGCCGTCTGCGCAAACTGCGTGTTTCAGTGCTCTTCAACGAGCCGAAATTGCTGAAATGTTTAATGAGGCGATTGCAAGCGCGCCTTCGCTCGGCGGTTTCAGTGCTCTTCAACGAGCCGAAATTGCTGAAATAAGATGACCACCAGCGCCGACTGCACCTCGGCGGGAGTTTCAGTGCTCTTCAACGAGCCGAAATTGCTGAAATGGTTTATGCAACCGATTGCAAACGATGTTTTGTCAACGTTTCAGTGCTCTTCAACGAGCCGAAATTGCTGAAATCGTTGTTGTTGTCTGCCTCTGCGATATACCCGAAGTGTTTCAGTGCTCTTCAACGAGCCGAAATTGCTGAAATTGTACTTGTAGCCTATGACAGGTACGGTCACTGCGACGTTTCAGTGCTCTTCAACGAGCCGAAATTGCTGAAATCGGTTGTTGATGTTATCGAGTTGCTGGCGGGGCTGGGTTTCAGTGCTCTTCAACGAGCCGAAATTGCTGAAATTCTGCTGGCTGCTCTTCCAGCGGATCAGGTTGCGGTTGTTTCAGTGCTCTTCAACGAGCCGAAATTGCTGAAATTGAACAGAAAACAGCACAGACGAACCCGAAATGCTGTTTCAGTGCTCTTCAACGAGCCGAAATTGCTGAAATTCGGTCTAATGATGCGCGCGGCTTATGATGTGGAAGGTTTCAGTGCTCTTCAACGAGCCGAAATTGCTGAAATCTGGTGATCCGTGGCCGTGCCATGGGGTCTCCAGTTTGGCGTTTCAGTGCTCTTCAACGAGCCGAAATTGCTGAAATCGGAACTCAGGGATGTAGTCGTAGAACTGGTGATCCGGTTTCAGTGCTCTTCAACGAGCCGAAATTGCTGAAATAGTGCGTATCGCTGCTCGCTCTGTGCCGCCTCTTCGGTTTCAGTGCTCTTCAACGAGCCGAAATTGCTGAAATCATCGCTTACCTCACAGCACGCGCGTCCAGTTCGAGTTTCAGTGCTCTTCAACGAGCCGAAATTGCTGAAATTCCCTGGTGTCGCATTGTCGATCGCCACACGTCAAGTTTCAGTGCTCTTCAACGAGCCGAAATTGCTGAAATCGTCGGGGGTGGCAAGAATTACGCCGCCGTCGTCAGTTTCAGTGCTCTTCAACGAGCCGAAATTGCTGAAATCGATACGATAAGCCCGCCCTCGAAAACGAGGTCTTTGTTTCAGTGCTCTTCAACGAGCCGAAATTGCTGAAATTTTGCTGGCAGAGGGCCGGCACAACTGCGCAAAGAGTTTCAGTGCTCTTCAACGAGCCGAAATTGCTGAAATGGTCGATACGACCGTGATTGGGGTGTTGGTGTACTCGTTTCAGTGCTCTTCAACGAGCCGAAATTGCTGAAATTTCGAGAACTTCCTCGACGGTGAATCCATATGCGAGTTTCAGTGCTCTTCAACGAGCCGAAATTGCTGAAATGCCTTTTCGAGAACTTCCTCGACGGTGAATCCATATGCGAGTTTCAGTGCTCTTCAACGAGCCGAAATTGCTGAAATGATTATCGTGCACCTCTCCGTTTGGTCGGGCATCGTGTTTCAGTGCTCTTCAACGAGCCGAAATTGCTGAAATCGTACATAGACATCCGCGAACCAAGTTCCCCTCCTGTTTCAGTGCTCTTCAACGAGCCGAAATTGCTGAAATCCTTCTCCTTCTCCCAGAAACCCCGTCGGCAACGGCGTTTCAGTGCTCTTCAACGAGCCGAAATTGCTGAAATCGACCGCGAGACGCGCGACTACGCGGTCGAGTTCAAGTTTCAGTGCTCTTCAACGAGCCGAAATTGCTGAAATCGGTTCCCGCTTCAAACAACCCGCGCAGCACTGCGAGCGGTTTCAGTGCTCTTCAACGAGCCGAAATTGCTGAAATCTGGAGCAGGTGGCGGTCGGCGCGCTACGGCAGATGTTTCAGTGCTCTTCAACGAGCCGAAATTGCTGAAATCGTGGGAAGGAGTTATGGGCGTCGTCACCGCAGCGGCGGTTTCAGTGCTCTTCAACGAGCCGAAATTGCTGAAATACCGACCTCCGCTCCCTGCCCCACCCGTGTCCCAGATCCCGATACCTGCACGTCGTCGC
>Ga0308398_1001347_pt1 | contig 13426 bp, 15 predicted proteins | sample Hotspr20SampleT9_FD_202360 | JGI IMG/M metagenome (GOLD analysis project Ga0308398, IMG submission 202360) | Hot spring phototrophic mat microbial communities from Mushroom Spring, Yellowstone National Park, Wyoming, United States - 20051001_T9 ...
ATAAGTATCCACATCAAAAAGAAAAATTAAGTAGAATCAAAAATAATACAAGGGTAGAAGTCAAAGGATTTGAAGGACTTTATGAAGTGGATAGGGATGGAAATGTATATTCAATGATACAGACAATATCAAGAAGAAAAAGAATTTTAAAATCATATTTGCATACGGGAGGTAATTGAGAATGTATGCACTTTATGAGAATGGTATGATCACTATTTATAATTCCTATTTATACCGGGAAGTCATCAAAGAAATGCAAGGACGAAATTGGGATCCGGGGCGCAAGGTTTGGACTATACCCTTCAGGCCAGAAAACATATCAACGCTTAAAGTTATCGGCTGCGAGTTCAAGGGTGTGCTGGTAGATATGGTCGCAAGCCTTACAAGCAGCAGGGACAAGCCCCAAATTCCTGTTCAGCCTGTGCAGCCAATGCCAATCAGAGTAAAGCCCTATCAGCATCAGGTGCAGGCATATAACTTTGTTGGAAACCTTCTCGGCTTGTTTGACGGAGGTGGTGCTACATGATTAGTGTTAGTGGGGCGGCGCTTCTAATGGAAATGGGGACGGGCAAAACCCTTACCACAATCGCTTTACTTGGGAGGGCGTTTCTTAACGGTCTAATTTATAGGGTGCTTATTGTAGCGCCGTTATCAGTAACAAATGTATGGGCAGAGGAATTCAAGAAATTTGCAGAATTTGACTATGTGCTGGCTATACTAGAGGGGAACAGTTGGAAAAAAGTTGATATCTTAAGACACATGACTGGAACAGGACTGCAGGTGGTGGTTCTGAACTATGAAAGTACCTGGCGGCTGGAGGAGGAACTAAGAAAATGGAAACCAGATGTAATAGTTTGCGACGAATCAAGCCGCATAAAAAACCCCAATGCCAAGCAATCAAAGGCTTTGCACAGGTTAGCTAAGCATGCCAAGTATCGACTAATTCTAACAGGAACTCCAATCCAGAATAACCCTCTTGATTTCTTCAGTCAGTACAAAGTACTGGATGAAAGGATATTTGGCCCAAGTTATTACGCTTTTCGTTCAAGGTATGCCACAATGGGCGGCTATGGAAATCATCAAATTGTCGGATATAAAAATTTACAAGAACTGGTTCAAAAGGCCCATTCGGTGGCTTACCGGGTAACTAAGGAAGAAGCGATGGACTTACCAGAAATGGTAGATGAAATAAGGTATGTGACCCTTGACCCGCAGGGAATGAAGATTTACGAAAGTCTGGAAGCAGCCTCTTATGCAGAATTGCTCAAGGGCGAGGTGGTTGTTAGGAACATCCTTGCACAGTTGCTTCGCCTGCAGCAGGTAACGGGCGGCTTTATTCGCGATGATGAGGGTGGTCCGATGCAGCAGGTATCAAAGGCGAAACTTATAGCTCTTGAGGAAATTATCGATGATGTGTTGGGTGAAGGCAAAAAACTAGTAATTTTTGCAAGGTTTATACCTGAAATTGATGCTATATCTAAATTGCTTTCGGAAAAGGGTATTAGGCATTCAGTAATATCGGGAGAGATTAAAAACCGGTCAGAGCAGGTGCAGCAGTTTCAAGAAAACCCGGAAGTTAAGGTGTTTGTGGGTCAAATACAAACAACAGGACTTGGATTGACACTCACAGCGGCCAATACTGCAATTTTTTACAGCATGGACTTTAACTATGCAAACTATACTCAGGCTCGAGCCCGCATCCACAGAATCGGACAGCGCAACATCTGTACATATATTCATCTGGTCGCTAAGGGCACGATTGATGAAAAAGTCTTAAAAGCCCTACAGCGTAAGGAAGATGTCGCCAAGTTACTAGTCGATAACTGGCATACTTTCTTCAGGAGGTAAGATATATGCAAAACGATATGTTTGAACTGGCTGACAGGCTAAAAAGCCTTAAAGAAAGCAAAAAGGAAGCAGAAGATGCACTCAAGGCCATCAATGCTGAGATTGAGCAGGTGGAACTTAAGCTGGCGGAGATGATGGTAAATGAAGAGACTCAATCCTTCAACAGATCGGGGACTACATTTTATCTAACTACCAAAATATATGCATCAGCGATAGGAGCTAGCAAGGAACAGCTGCATGAAGCATTGAGGCAGAACGGATATGGTTCACTGATCTATGAAACAGTCAATACAAATTCTCTGTCGGCATTTGTTAAAGAACAGATTGCCGAGAATGGAGACGAACTTCCGGACTGGTTGAAAGGCCTTGTGAATGTCTTCGAAAAGACAACAGTAACTATGCGAAAAGCGGCAAGGTAAATAAGTTCAATGTGCAATGCTCAAATATCAATGCTCAAGGAAAACGGTTCAAAGAACAATGATATAGATTACATTTCAAATTCATATTTATGGAGGTATAAAAGCATGAAAAACAATGAACTCGTAACTATTAACGAAAATACAGGTTTTCTTCAGCTCGCTGATTTCAATCTAAACGAAGCAATGGCATCAGAACTTGATGGTCTTGATTTGACTTTTGAACGCATAAAAATCCCGTCCGCAGGCAGCACAGTATTTGAAGTACCTGGGGAGAATCCCGGAGAGCCGGATACTGTGAAAGAATTCTCAGCGGTAATCCTTTATCATCATCCACTTTATGCATATTACAAGGACAAGTATACCGGAGGCAGTAACCCGCCAGATTGCGGAAGCTTTGACGGTGTAACCGGTGAAGGAGACCCTGGAGGAAGCTGTGCCAAATGTCCATATAATCAGTTCGGTTCAGGGGAAAACGGCAGTAAAGCCTGTAAGAACCGTCGTAGGATATATGTCCTGCGCGAAGGGGAGATTTTCCCGCTGATACTCTCTTTGCCAACAGGATCGTTGAAAGAGTTCTCTCGTTACATCAAAAGACTGCTCTCTAAAGGCAAAAAATCAAACAGCGTAGTTACTCGCTTTTCTTTGAAAAAGGCGACTAACTCAAGCGGTATCACCTATTCGCAGGCTCAGTTTTCTGTAGATCGGGATCTGACTGCTGACGAATATGCACTGATAGCCAAGCTTTCCGAGCAGGTCAAAGCATTCAGTACCCGAGTCGGTCATGATACTGAACCTGCCGGTGAAGAGGTAATAAATGTAGACCCTGAATCAGGTGAATTTACTGAGCCGCTTAAGTAATCAAAGGCCCTAACGGAGAGGAACTTTCTATCTCCGATAGGGCGGAAAGGAGAACCGCATGGGATACAAATGTGTTTATACGTTGTCTGAAATAAAAGAGTATCTGAAAGACACTGGTTTATTTGCTTTCGATTTTGAAACCTCGCCTCGCGATAAATGGAGGAACGAGAAAGATGCTGCTCTGAATGCTCATAAAGCAGATATTACAGGAATCAGTTTTTCAGTATCTGAGGGAACTGCCATATATGTTCCACTTCAACATCGCAGCGGGCGAAATGCAGAGAACCAGAAGGCAATATGGAAGTATTTAAAACCACTGTTCGAATCAAAAGACGTAATAAAGGTTGCTCATAACCTGGCTTTTGAGTCTATGTTCCTTTATGCAAGAGGTATTGTCCTTCAAAAGCCTTGTTATGACACTATTGCAGCATCACAGCTTACATTGAAGAGCAAGTGGGAGTTCAGAAGCCTTGCTAACAGCGGACTTAAAACGCTTGCACCTGCACTCTGCAAAGCGGAAATGACAGAATTTTCGAAGGTTACTGACGGCCGCTTTTTTGATGAATTAAACCCTCAGGATGAGAAGACCATCGGCTACGCTTGTGCTGACAGTGATTACACTCTTCGACTGTATCATGTTTTCAATCATTGGTTTGATAGGTTTTTACCCAAACATAGAACCATTGTGGAAGAGGTAGAATCGCCCACATCAGTGTATGTCGGGATAATGAGGTATAACGGCTTATTGGTGGACAAGTCAGCCATGCTGAAGAAACAAGCGGAAGCTGCAGAAAAGATCGACATTATCAGGAATGAGATAGCTGGGATAATCGGCAACGTGGAGATAGGGGCAAATGCTTCAACTTCGGCATTTAAGAAGTATCTTTTTGTGGATCTCGGTCTTCCGGTTATGAAAACGACCGCAAAACATCAGGAAGCTGCCGATGATGAAACCATGATCCTGTTAAAAGAATGGTGTGAATCTAACAGGCCTGAACTTGCTCGCTTATTTGAGCTGGTACAGGAATACCGCAAATGGGGAAAACTCAAATCCACCTATATAGACGGGTATCTCCGATTTATCGATGAAAACACCGGCAGGATTCATCCGGATCTTATGCCGCTAGGCACAGAGACAGGGCGGTTTGCTTCAAGAAACCCGAATATGCAGAATTGTCCGCAGAAAGACAATGACCCAATAGGAGTGAGAAAATTTATCATTGCACCAGTCGGAAAGGTACTTTTATCCTTTGACTTTTCGCAGATAGAACTACGCGTCGGAGCGTTTTATTGCAGGGATAAGCGTATGCTGGAAACTTACCGCACAGGTGGTGATATCCATGCTCAGACCACATCTGTTATTTACCGCATTCCTTTTGATGAGGCAGCAGACAAAAATGCCCCGTATTATAAAGAGCGCAGGACCATTGCAAAGAACTGCAATTTCGGTGTGTTCTATGGTCTGTTTCCTACTGGCTTACAGAGAACACTAAAATTTAAAGCTGGCCTAAACCCAACTTTGACCGAATGCGAGACCATCATTCAAAACTTGAAAGCCGGATACCCAGGTCTTGCCAAATGGCAGGATGAAGTTAAAAAGCGAGCTGCTATAAGCTGCTATACAGAAACATGGCTGGGCAGGCGAAGATACCTGCTGGGAATTCGATCATCCGATTGGGGTAAGAAGTCGTTTGCCGAGCGATGTGCATTAAATACACCTATTCAGGGTACAGCAGCAGATATTTTAAAGCTTGCTTGCGGGCGCATCATCAGCGGACTTCCCGAAAGGCTCTGGCTGAAACCGCTGCTGCAGATACATGACGAGCTGATTTTTGAATTGCCGGAAGACAAGGTGGACGAAGCAGTTGCCTTTATAAAAAAGTGTATGGAAACACAACCCTTCTCTGGATTTGATGTACCTATCGTGGCAGAGGCCTCTGTAGGGAGAAATTTTGGGGAAATGAAAGAAATGGAGGATTGATATTATGATTAATTTACAGGTTTTTAAGAATACAGAATTTGGAGAACTTAAAGTACTCGTTATTGATGGAAAGGAATATTTCCCTGCAACGGATTGTGCAAGGATGCTGGGATATAGTAACCCTCGTGATGCGATACAACGCCATTGCAAACCAGACGGGGTCGTGAAACACGACGGGGTCACCTTAACTATAAATCAATATGGTGTCTCGACTGAACAGCATGTTGAACGGACTTATATTACAGAAGGAAATCTATATCGCCTTATTATACGCAGTAAACTTCCTGCAGCTGAACGCTTTGAAAAATGGGTCTTTGATGAAGTCTTGCCTACGATAAGAAAACATGGAGTCTATGCTACGGATAAAGTTATTGAAGAAATGATTTCCAATCCAGAGTATGGCATCAGGATTTTCTCCGAACTGAAGGCAGAGCGCGATAGAAGGAAAGTTTTAGAAATAGAAAATGCAAAGAATAAACAGATTATCAGCGAGTTAAAACCCAAGGCGAGCTATTATGATCTTATATTGCAAAATAAAAGCCTTGTGCCGATCAGCAAGATTGCCAAGGATTACGGAATGTCTGGCCGCGCTTTCAATAAGCTGCTTCATGAGCTCGGAGTACAGTACAAAATGGGAAACTGCTGGCTTTTATATCAGGAGTACGCCGATCAAGGATACACGCAATCCAAGACCCATGCTATTGATGCAGAAAGAAGCGTAATGCACACATATTGGACACAAAAAGGAAGGCTATTTATCTATGACCTTCTTAAAAACAAGAAAGGTATATTGCCTGTAATCGAACGTGAACAAAAAAGCGCATAGGCAGGGGGTAATACCATGAGTATCAGCAAGTTTAACGCGGAAGGATATTACGACCCCACACCCTATGAAGCACTGCTTAGGATTGAGCGGGAAGCCAGGAAAGCGCCTTACAGACCGATGGTGTTCATCTGCAGCCCTTATGCCGGTGACACTGAACACAATATCCGTAAGGCTCAGGGGTATTGCCGCTTTGCAGTGAGCAAGAATTGCATACCTATTGCTCCGCACCTCTTGTTTCCGCAGTTTATGGACGACGATGATGAGCAAATGCGGGATCTGGGCTTGTTCTTTGGCATGGTGCTGATGTCAAAGTGCTCAGAAGTGTGGGTATTTGGCAGAAAAATTACTAAAGGAATGTCCATTGAGATTGAAAAGGCGAAACAGCGCAGCATTACGATCCGGTATTTTAATGAACAATGCGAGGAGGTGCGGTGTCAGTGAGCATCTCATTCCCTAAAGAACTGGCTGAACGGAAGCAATGGATCTGCTGGCGTTTGGAACCTAACACGAAGGACGGAAAAGACAGCAAAATCCCTTACAATCCCTTAACCGGCAGAAAAGCCTCAAGCACTAACCCAAACGACTGGTCGACCCTTGAAGATGCGATTGCGGCCAAAGAACAATATCTCTATACCGGATTGGGTTTTGTATTCGCAAAAGGTGGAGGCTTAGTAGGAGTTGACATCGATCACTGCCGCGACAAAAACACTGGGGGATTAAACGATACCGCCAAGGCTATCCTTGAGCGGTTTCCGTCCTATACGGAAATCAGCCCCTCAGGAACCGGGCTTCATATCTTCTATAAAGGGGAGATACCTGCCAAAGGCAATAAAAACACAAAAACCGGCGTTGAAATGTATGCCCACAGCAGATACTTCACAATGACCGGCGATCAATTGCCCGGGACTCCTGATAGTATTGCTGAAGATAACGGAGCGCTGGTTTGGATACATGAGAACTATATCAAAAGCAAGAAGCGGAGAGAAAAAAGCAATAAAAACCGTAAGAATTATAAGTTAGAGCCGCTCGCAGATGAGGAAATCCTTGAGAAAGCCCGGACAGCTGAAAACCATAAGGAATTTAACCTGCTATGGGAAGGAAAATGGCAGGAAGCTGCATATCCCAGCCAGTCCGAAGCTGACCTAGCCCTATGCTGTATGTTGGCTTTCTGGTCAGGCAAAAACAAAGAGCAGATGGATAGGTTATTCAGAAAGTCCGGTTTATTCCGGGAAAAATGGGATACGGTTCACCATGCAAGCGGAGCAACATATGGGCAGGAGACACTGGACAAGGCCATTGAAGTCACAGAGAACGTATACAGTCGCGAAAGCGAGTCGGTTATCTTTGAACATGAGGGCAGGTATTACCGCACCAGAAGCGAAAGCGTGTACCCTATAACAAACTTTATAATCCAGCCGGTGGAGATGATTGTATCAGAAGATGAAACGCAGATGACCGCCGATCTTATTACAATACGTGATGAAATATACCGCCAGACATTTATGACTACCGACTTCAATAACATCCAAAAGTTTAAAAATATCTTGAACCGCCGTACAATATCCTTAGGCTATTTTGGTTCAGAAGGAGATTTGGAACTGCTGAAAGGTTATATATCCGAAATGGAGTGGGTAAGGAAAACAGGGGTCAAGGCTCTTGGAATATACGAGCATGGCGGGCGGATGGTCTATGTTTCAACGGATGGCGCCATTGAAGCCGGAGGCAGCATTATTGAAGATATCGTGCAAATAGATAAGTATAAAAGCATAACAACCGATATCCTAACCTTTGAGCCATTGACAAAGGAACAGTTTATTATGCTTGGAGAGTGGCTCCTCAGCTATAACGAACCCATAAAAACGGTGTCAGTGATGGCCTGGGTGGCCGGATGCTTTATTAAACCGCATCTTAAAAAATCAGGCATTAAATTTCCGCACTTATTGCTTGTAGGAGAACAGGGCAGCGGAAAGAGTAATACACTGGAGCGGGTTATTCTGCCGGTATTTTCATGCAGTAAAATCCGCGCGGCTACACAGGTTACTGCATTTACACTAATGAAGGAATCTGCATCATCGAATCTGATACCGCAACTGATGGATGAGTTCAAACCTTCAAAGATAGACAAGTTAAGGCTAAATGCCTTATACAACCATCTTCGTGATGCATATGACGGGCATGAAGGTGTCCGAGGTAGGGCGGATCAAAGTGCTGTTACTTATGAACTGTTGGCACCCATCATTGTAGCGGGTGAGGAATCCCCGGACGAAGCGGCTATCAGAGAGCGGAGCATAGAATTGCTTTTCAGCAAGAAAGACTTAAAACCGGCCATCCATAGGCAAGCATTTTATAAGTTGTGTGCAAAAGGTGATCTGCTTGGCAGTTTCGGCCGGAGCCTGCTGGATATAGCACTCGGAGTATCGGCCGCTGAGGCGGAGAAATGGTATGAGGAGGCAAAATCAGAGATATCTGATGAGTTTCCATCCCGTATCGTCAATAACCTTGCCTGCTGTTATGCTGGATTGAGCCTAGTTAACAAGCTGTGTGAATTCCTTAATGTTACATGGTCTGAAGTGTTTCCTATTAACAAAGGTGCATGTATACGTTATCTCCAGAATGGTGTGCAGGAGTACTTGCTGGATGGCGGCAGCAATAATAAGACTATTGTTGAACAGACGCTGGAAATCATGGCCCGGATGAAACTGGCTCCAAACCAAGATTACACTTTTGATAAAGGTGGCAAGGTTATCGCGATACGTTTTTGTGATGTATATGACCGCTATACCAAGTACAGGCGCGATTATGCAGTCACAGGGGAATGCCTTCCGTATAACCAGTTTCTGAAGCAGTTGCGGCAAAGTGACTTTTTTCTGGAGAGCAATAAAACGATGCGTTTCGGGAATGAAACTAAGAAAGCCTGGGCTCTTGATTTTTCAATATTAAAAGAGCGATGCGATGTGAGTGGCTTTGAGATCACAGATATTGAGCCTCTTTAACCTCAAAAAAGGTAACAAGGTAACAAAAAGGTAACGCCCGAAACGCAGATGAATAGCCACTTGTTACCTATGTTACCTCTGTTACCTCAACTTTATATATACGCGCGAGAGACAACATTATTTTTTGAAAAAAATAAAATAAAAAAAAAAAATAAATATTTGTGTCTATACCTATGCAAAAAAAGAGGTAACAAGGTAACAAAATCCGCAAATGCGCTTGTGAAGCGGGTTTGAGAAGTTACCTTTTTAGAAATAGCGGGGTAACAAGAAGGGAAAAGGTAACATTTTTGGAGGATGAGCAGATATGTCCGAAAAAAGTATTGTAACTAAAATCCTGCGGTACTTAAAGACTGTGCCGGGGTGTTTCTGTTGGAAGGAACATGGCGGTCTGTACGGGACAGCCGGAATACCGGACATTATTGCCTGTGTAAACGGACGGTTTGTAGCTTTTGAAGTAAAAACTCCATCGGGAAAGGCAACAAAACTGCAGAAAGCTACCATCAAAAAAATCCTCAATGCCGGAGGCGTGGCAGAGATTGTCCATTCGGTAGATGAGGTGAAGGTTATTCTGAAAAAGCATGGCCTTCTATAAAGAACGAAGACATAACGAACAAGGAAACTAGAACTGAGAAGCAATGCAAAAAAAGCACAATGCTTCAAAGATCGAGGTTTTTTATCTTGATTTTTTGGAGGTGCGATATGCTGATTGCATGGCAGTATTTAGATAAAAAAGCGGCTGCTGTTGAAGCATTGAAAGATTACAGCAGCATGCAGTACATTATCGAGCACAGTGATGAGGATATATATGAAGTTGAAACCCGTATGACCAGCGCACATAGTGCAAAGATTACCGGAGTCCCGGGAAAACATAATCCCAAAAGCGGCGAAGAACGTCTTGCTGCTTGCCTTGACGAGATTGATGTGTTGAAAGAACGTTATAGACGGGCATTGGAATATATGGAGTGGTTCAAGCCTGCCTGGGAAGCCTTGACGGAGGAAGAACAGTTTATATTGACAGAATTTTTTGTTAATGATGTGAGCAAGACGGAAGCCGTAGCAAACATCGGAGAGAAGCTGTTTCTTGAAAGAGCACAGGTGTACCGCAAGAAAGACAAGGCACTTAATCATCTGGCACTGCTTTTATACGGGAAGTAGTTTAAGATAACATTGTTTTGAATATAAATAGGGAACCCACTTAGATAGAGAAATCTACCTAAGTGGGTATTTTTTATGGCCTACTGTATTGCGCTTAATATAAGCTCGTAGGATCTGTTATTTATTAATATGCATTATTAGTATGAATTTATTACAGTATTTCTTGCCAATTTTCGGGGAATCCATAATGCCTAAAGTCAACCAAAGGATATTGTTCTTTTATCTGAGTTATGTGTTCAACAACCAGCTTAAAGTCTTGAGGAAGAGTGATTGATTTAAGTACTAATATGTATGAAAACAATTTATCGTAAACTATATTGCCGTTTTCGACTCGGAGAAGGCTTTTTTCCTTTTTTGAAAGCCAAGGCTTTCTAGTAAATAGACGGTTATATAAGCGTCCACCGTGCGCACAAATATTTCTTAGAATGGTAATACAATGTAATAAATTTTCAACGATCTTATGTCTATTATTCGATTTAAAGCCCAAATGGAGAGCTATAGTTTTTCGCAATTCTTCGTCTAAAATCGTATATAGTTTTGAGGCATCAGTTATAGTGAGAACCTCGACATAAACCCAAAATGGTAGAATATCATTTTTGTTTTCTTTATGATGTTTTAGAAACAATTCTGATTCAGTCATTGCATTTTTTTGAGAATCAGCTTTTCTCGAAATGTAAAGGTAATTTTCTATTATCGGTAGATCGATTTTACCATTATTAGTACAGCAGAAATTATTTATATCGAGATAACCTAAAGGGCCATATTTTTCGCTATGAAAGTAAGCAATCATAGATTTTATTCGAACTTCAACTGCTTCAACAACTGCTAACATTATATGTCGCATCCGACGATCGGCTTCATATATTTGCATCAATGTTTCTAATGAAGCACTCTCAAAAAAAGTATCGTTTTGACGTAGCGTTAAAGAGTATCCGCTTATTCGATAATAGTTGTTGTTTAAAAGAAACTCTTTCGCCTTTTCGTATTGATCATCGTTAATAGTCAAATTCCTCTTTTTCAATAACTTTATCTGATCGTCAATTGATAAGAATGGTTTTACTGTATCCATATTTTTCTCCTTAAAGGCAAAAAGCCCACTAAGTGTGCATGTCAACGACAGAGGCCTGTGGGATTTGTTAATATTATATTACACCATGGCACATGATTTGTCAATACTTTACGGAATGCATTCGAATGCTTTCAAAGAATTTGATAATGAAAATAGATTGATATTTACTAAATATTTTATAGTCTGTATAGAATAAAGTGAATTATGCATGAGATTTTTATGAGATGCATAATACTGATATCCAATATATAATGATATCGTGGAAAAATGACATAACGATTCATAAGCCCTTCGGGGCTTTTTCTTATGCCATAAAACGGGAGGAAGGAAAGATGTGCGATAAATGTTTTGGCAGTAATGGAAGAAATGGCTGCAATATCCTGACTGTACGCAAGTGTCAGCAAGATAAATGTTCCTTCTATAAAAGCACCCAAGATTTAGAGAAAGACAGGAAAAAGGTTTATCATATGCTGGCGGCTTTACCACCCGATATACAGCGATATATTTCGGATAAGTATTATAACGGCAGGATGCCATGGGAGAAAAGCAATTGTGCTGTTTAGTATTCCCGATGAGATTTTTATGAGATGAAATTCAGTAAAAAACCAAATATAATGGTATTGTGAAAAGTTATGGATAAGCCTTCATGGGATGAACCTGTGAGGGTTTTTTTTATACCCGTAAATGAGGTGGCCAGATGCCAAGAAAACCCAAAAGGCCTTGCTCCTTCCCTGGTTGTCCTGAGCTAGCGGACGGAAGATACTGCGACACGCATCAAAAACAAGTTGATGCTTATTACAACAAATACGAACGAGATCCCAAAACAAGAAAACGCTATGACCGGAGATGAAGACGCATCCGGAACAGATATATCTCAGAGCATCCGCTTTGCGAGGAGTGTCAAAAGTACGGAAGGCTTACACCAGCTGAAGAGGTACATCATATCATCCCTTTATCCAAAGGCGGAACCAATGCAGACAGTAACCTTATGAGCCTGTGTAAGCAATGCCACTCATCAATTACTGCCCGCGAAGGGGTGCGATGGGCAAGACGATTAGGGATTCCTGTGAGGTATTTCGCTGATAGATGTGAGGAAAGAAGGGATGTAGAGTTATGGTAAGAGCAAGAAAATGCAGTAAAACTGAATCAACAAGAAAAAGACTTAAATCCGTAAAATCCGATAGATCAGACATATCAGTAAAAGAGAGCACAAACATTACACACAGCACAGAAAAAACAGATTGTTTTGCTTACAAACCAAGGGAGTGTGCGGCTCTTTTGAAGAGAAACTGTGACGGATGCAAGTTTTATAAAACCATGGAACTACTGGAAACGGAACGTCAAAGGGCCATTGAAAGGGTATTTACTCTGGATGAAAAAAGCCGGAATAAGATAATCAAAGTTTACTTTGGCGGTGATGTGAATGGACGCTTATGAAAATCTTGCAAATGCGATTATATTGCAGGCGGTGAAGGACTACAGAAATGCAAGGCATAAGGGAACCAAAGCAGAAATTGAGCAGTTTTTCCGCTCTGAATGGTTTGAAATTCTGACAGATTTGGATGGAAAGAAGCTGATAGAGGACCTAAGAAGGGAGAGTGGCTGGAAGTGACTGCAAAAGAATATTTATCACAGGCATACAGAATAGACCAAAGGATAAACATAAAGCTAAGGCAGGCATTACGACTAAGGGAAATTGCTGAAAAAGCGACGTCTGTAACAGGCAAAGAAAAAGTTAAAGGCACAAGAAGGAAAAGCCCTATGGAGGATGCAGTTGTGAAGGTTATAGACCTTGAGAATGAAATAAATGACGACATAGACAGGCTTATAGACCTTAAGCGTGAGATAACGGATGCAATAAAAAAACTAAAGATTCCTGCCCATCAAATGGTACTTGAGATGAGATACCTTGAGTATAAAAGCTGGGAAGAGATTGCAGAAGTGATGAATTTTGATGTAAGATGGGTTTATCGTCTGCATAAGAGAGCGCTTAAAGAAGTTGAGGATAATTTGCCAGACCATTGAAAGCCATCTTGACGGTATGTTAATATTAAAATAAGCCAAAGAGTAAATCTTTGTGTGGAAAAAGAGCACCTGCGGAAAATGAAAACACAAAGGTATTTGTGCAATACCCCGGAAATCCGCTGATGGTGCTCTTTTTGAGATAAAAAACAAAATTGCAAACTCGCCAGTAAAAGCCACTTGAGGCCAGTCTTGACAAGTGATAGAATGTAAAATGCGGGGAATTTATGGATATGGTGAAGAATAGCATTTGCG
>Ga0308398_1001355_pt1 | contig 13373 bp, 9 predicted proteins | sample Hotspr20SampleT9_FD_202360 | JGI IMG/M metagenome (GOLD analysis project Ga0308398, IMG submission 202360) | Hot spring phototrophic mat microbial communities from Mushroom Spring, Yellowstone National Park, Wyoming, United States - 20051001_T9 ...
CATACCAACCCCCAAAATTAACACAACGACGATACGTAAAAATAGCTACAGATATATTATATCTGCATATCAAATTTTTTTCAAATAAAATATTTTTAATTATTATACCGTTTTTGATAAAAAGCCACAAGTCTTATGTAAGCCATAAGACTTGTGTAATACTATGGTATTATTTATTTTTAAGCCACTCTTCCAGCTGTTTGTTTTGATCTTCCAATAATCTGTCAATTCCTGCAGCCTTTAGCTTTTGAAGAAACTTTTGATATAATCCATCCTTATTCATATCAACAGCTCCGGAGGATATAACAGGATCGTACTCTAGAACTATATTAGTTAATGCAGCAATTTCGTTTTTCATAGCTTCAGGATTGTATGAAAAACCTAAGGCTGGTGACTTTACAGCATTCTGATTAAAATTATCCAAATCATTTGCTGCATTCACATTTTCTTCTCCATATGCATACAGTAGAGATTGGTTTCCAAACATCCATATAAGGTTAAAATATGGATTTTTTGAAGGATCAATACCAGGAGCGGGTTCTATTATTTGACGGGAATCATCCTTGAAAACATAGTGTTTACCTTCAATGCCATACACAAACATGTTAACAAGATTTTTATCTGTATGGAGACGGTTAAGAAACATTAATGCTCTTTCACGGTTTGAGGATTGCCTTGGTATAGAAAACATCGCACCTCTTGCCAAGGAAGTTGATATAATAGGCTTAATGAGTGGATACATTACAATCTTATAACCTACGGCATTTTCAATGGAAGATTTTTCTGCTGGATTTGTCTGCCCGCTGAAACAGAAAGCCTTTCCTGCTGCAAATATAGAACTTGCATCTTCTTTAGTTGTAGCAATATCACTGTTTACCAGCCCATCTACAAACCAACGTCTTGCAATTCTTGCACATTCTCTGTAAAAATCGTTGTCATAGAAATTTACATAACGAGGATATTCATCATAGCAATTTATTGCAGTCGGCTCTGTAGATCCCTGTCTATCCCATGGTCCCATAAAAGAAAGAAGTTTTGATGGGTTTCCATAATATGGTATAATTCCAGGTTCATTTTTCTTTATTACTCTTAATAAAGGCTCCAAATCCTCAGGCTTATTTACCTCTTTTACTGTAAAGTTTACTTCAGGTCCATACTTATCAACAAGGTCTTTTCTTAGAATAAATCCTCTTGATTGAGCCAGAATCTGATAAGTAGGAATGGCGTAAATTTTCCCATTAATTTTCGCAACATCTAGCAACCATGTGTAGTTAGTTTTGAGCAGGTCAGGTGCATACTGAGGGATGAGATCATCTAATTCGTGGAAAGCGCCTTTGACTGCATTAACTTCATACTGTGTCCACGGAGCTGTGAAAAGAATATCACACTCCTCCCCTGAAGCGATGATAAGATTGCTTTTATCTCCCCAGGATGCCCAATCAATTTGCTGAAGATCGATAGTTACATTCAAATCGTCTTTCAAATATTTGCTAATGGCATCATTTACAAGACTCTGATCTTGCTGGGGTGTTCCAGGGACAGTCATAATAAGTCTAACAGGGTCCAATTTAGATGCATCCAACGGTGATTGTCCTTCTTGTGTTTTTTTAGTGTCTGAGTCTTTAGATCCTCCCTTGTCTGTTTGCCCTGAACATGCTGTAATAAACATACTCAAGATCAAAATGATAGATAAGAATAGAACACATGCACTTTTAATACGTTTCATACTTATTCCCCTTTCGATTGTTTTTTATCGCTAACCGTTAAAACCGGTCTTAGCCTTTTATAGCTCCTATTGTCAATCCTTTGATGAAGTAACGCTGGAAGAATGGATAAGCAAGCACAATGGGTCCAATACCGATTATGGCCATTGCCATTCTCGCAGTCTCACCAGGAATTTCAGCTTTTGCCATTGTTCCGCTTATCGAGGGGTTGCTCAATAAAAACTGCAAGTTCATTATTATTTTATACATATAATATTGAATAGTAATATTTGAAGATTTTGAAATGAATATGAGACTCAAAAACCAGTCATTCCAATATACCAAGGTAGTAAATAAACCAATAGTAGCAAAAACCGGAAGAGACAACGGGAACACAATCTTTCTCAATATATAAATTTCTTTTGCTCCGTCTATTTTGGCAGATTCTATTAAAGATTCAGGAATAGTAGTACTAAAAAATGTACGCATCACTATTGCATAAAATGGATTTAAAAGATATGGGATGATTAATGCTAGTATCGAATCCTTCAAGCGCAAATATTGTGTATATAGAATATAAAAAGGTACGAGTCCACCATTGAAGAGCATGGTAATAAATAAAAACATAGAAAAAAATCTTCTAAATGGAAAGTCTTTTCTGTATAAAGGGTAGGCATATAAAGCAGTAAGCATCAAACTACCTAATGTACCAACAATAGTTACAATAATAGTCACTCCATAAGACCTCCCAATCTGAGAAATATCTCTCATTAGAAGCCTGTAGGCTGCTAAACTGAATTTGGTTGGAATGAGCCTGTACCCTTCTCTGATTACTGCATTTTCAGAACTGAGTGAGACTGACAATACCAGCAAAAAAGGTATAAGACAGCATAAGCTTAAAAAAATAAATATTACATTTATTCCAAAATTCGCTCCGACTGATATCTGGTTAAGTGATCCTTTTTTCATATTCACATTCACCTTTCGTTTTAAAATAAAGCACTATCTTTATCTATTTTCCTTATAATTGTATTAGTAGCCAGAACTAGTACAAATCCTACAATTGCTTGATAAAAACCTGCTGCAGATGCCATTCCCAAATCGTTCGTCTTAATCAATGACCTGTAAACATAAGTATCAATTACATTTGTAACTGGGAAGAGAGATCCGGACTGGAGCGGAACCTGAAAAAACAATCCGAAATCAGATCTGAAAATTCTTCCTATTGCAAGTAATGATAAAATTATAATAACTGGTCTTAAGAAAGGAAGTGATACGTAGAGAATCTGTTTCCTCTTCCCTCCACCATCTATAGCTATAGCTTCATAATATTGTTTATCTATTCCTGATAATGCTGCTAGATATATTATTGTATTATACCCGGCAGTCTTCCATATATATACTCCTGTAAGAATAAACGGCCAATATTTGCTCTCATTGTACCAAGGTATAGGTTCCACATTAAAAATAGGAAGTATTACGCGATTAATCATACCCTTATCATGAGATAATAATGCAAAAACAAGATAGCTTACTATTACCATTGAAATAAAATAAGGAAAAAGCATTGTGGTTTGATAAATTTTTGGCAGTATACGTTGCCTAATTTCATTTAACATAAGTGCTAGTGCGACAGGAATAACAATATCTAGTATTATAAATAAGAAATTATACCCTACCGTATTGCGTGTAATTATTAACGCATCCTTGGTAGCAAAAAGATAACGAAAGTTTTCTAATCCAACCCATTTGCTAGCAAAAATGCCTTTTGAATAATTTACATCTTTAAAAGCTATAAAAACACCGGCCATTGGCAAATAATTGTTGATTAAGAGGTATAATATTGAAGGAATCATAATAATTATTAGTTCCTTATACTTGATAACATTTTCAATTAAAGAATTTTTAGTGTAGATACTACTTCGCATATTATTATCTCTCCTAATAAATTTTTATAAATATTTTTGCAATAGGTATCCGTTTCCTAAAACCAAGTTATAATTGATATTTGAATTGTCTAACCTTTTCAATGCTTATTATAATATTGAAATTCTGATGAGTCTATTAACAAATTTTTTATCTATTAACCTATTTGGTATATTTACCGGCAAATTGGCTTTTTAAAGTTATAAAAATATTATGCATTTTTAACATTTATATTTTTATTATTAAATCCATTCAAAAGATGACATATACTCAAAATTTGGCTGGCAAAACCGAAACATATTATCAGGCTGAAGCGCGACTTTGTTATTATTTGACATGAAAGCATGTAAATGTAGTAAAAAATCAAGCAGTGCATATGAAGTGCAAAGCTTGATTTTTCCCCATGTAAACTTTTTTAGAATAACATTGGTTTAACTAATATTGTGAAATCTTTCATTATTGCACAATGTACCTTTAATATCACTCCTCAACATCAACTCTTATATTCCTTCTCTGAAGTTTTACCTCCTGAGTCTTTCTTATGCTGTCGAGAAATACTGCGAGAAAAATAATGCCTGCTGAAATTAAAGGCTGAATATATATGTCTACCTGAAGATAAACAAGCCCGGCTTGAACCATCTGTATCAACACAGTGCCTATTACAGTCCCTGGAAATACACTTCCTATCCCCCCATACAGACTTGTACCTCCCAGTACGGCTGCTGCAATAGCATCAAATTCATCTCCGCTTCCAAATCCTGCATTTATTATGCCTATCTGTGAAACAGATATTATGCCTCCTAATGAAGCGAGCAAGCCACTTATAATATAAACCCAGAAAATAATGCTATTATGCTTTATTCCACCTTTTTTTGCTGCTTCAATATCATTCCCAACTGCATATATCTGTCTTCCTACAGTAGTCAGATTCAAAAAAACATACGCAATTAATACTATCAGGCTGAAAATAATTATTGGCAGAGGAACTCCTAAAAATCTTGTACTGCCAATGCTTGTAACACCTTGCGGCATTGTAACAGCTCTTGACTGGGTAAGTAAAAGTCCTAGTCCTCTACCTGCAACCATAGTTGATAAAGTGACTACAAAAGGCAAAATCTTAAGCCTGGTTATTGCAAAAGCATTGAAAGCTCCAAAAGCAATTCCAATAATAACAGCAATCAGCAGTCCAAGCCAAACAGGAAAAGATGCATCTCTTATCAATAACCCTCCTGCAGAAGCAGAAAGATACATAATTGACCCAACAGACAAATCAATACCACCCGTTAAAAGTACAAAAGTCATACCTACCGCTATAATTCCTATATATGAAGCTTGTGTTACAATATTTTCGAAATTTTTATAGTCAAAAAATTTAGGAGATAATATGCCAAACATTATAAAGACAAGAATAAAAAGAACCACTGAGGTGTTTTTTAAAATTTTTATTAATATATTGCTCTTTTGAGATGTCATATTATAATCATCCTTCCTATAGCTAGAATATTATTTATACTGCTGTCTCAACATTCTGCCTGAATGCAGCTCTTATTATCTGTTCTTTATCAAACTGATGTCTTGCAAATTCTCCCGTAATTTCTCCTCTGCTCATTACAAGTATCCGGTCGCAAATACCTATAAGTTCTTCAACCTCTGAAGAAATAACAAGTATTGATGAACCCTGGAATGCCAGCTCATTAAGAATTGAATACACCTCATATTTTGCTCCAACATCAATACCTCTTGTAGGCTCATCAACAATAAAGATTTGGGGTTCAAGCATAAGCCACTTGCCAATTACAACTTTCTGCTGATTTCCTCCACTTAAGCTTTTTGCCTGACTGGCAAGATATGAATGGCATTTGATTTTAAGAGCGTCTCCTATTTGCTTGATACATTCATGCATATACTTGCTATCAATAAATTTGAATATATATTTGCTGAATTTATCCAGGCTAACCAGACTAATGTTGTCTGCAATGGTGCTGCTCATCAACAGCCCTTCTTCTCTTCTATTTTCCGTTACAAAAGCTATCTTATTTTTTATAGCCTCTTCAGGCTTCATTTTATCAATTGTTTTGCCATTTACTCTGATTGTTCCTTCTTCAAATTCATCAAGCCCGAAAATTATTCTCGCCAGCTCAGTTCTGCCGGATCCCATAAGGCCAAAAATACCAAGTATCTCTCCTTTTCTTAATTTTAAGCTTATGTTTGCAACTATTCCTTTCTGTGAAACATTTTCCAGCTCAAGAACTACATCTTGCCGAGGATTGGATTTTTTTTCAGGATACATCTGGTCCATATCTCTGCCAACCATAAATGAAATCATATTATTTATTGTTAGATTAGCATTGCATCCTTTGCATACAACTTCACCATCTCTTAGTATAACTATATCATCAGCAAGCTCCTTAATATCTTCCAATATATGAGAAATATAAATAATGGAATGCCCTTCTGCTCTTAGTTTCTTAATTAAACCAAAAAGTTTTTCCGTTTCTCTTGAAGTAAGAGAAGTAGTTGGTTCGTCAAAAATTATTATATTTGCATTCGTACTTAGTGCCTTAGCTATCTCAACAAGCTGTCTTTCTCCTGGAGATAGTCTCTCAACTATGGTATCAGGCGAAACATCAAGATTCACTGACTCCAGCAATTGTTTTGTTTTCTTTCTAATAAGCCTTTTATCTATAAGAGGCAAAAAAGATAGCTTTGGAAATTCATTAATAAATATATTCTCTGCAATACTTAAATTTGTAAAAAGATTGAGCTCCTGATGTATAAATGCTATTCCATTTTTTATAGCATCAATTGGCCCTTCAGGACAATATGGTTTGTCATATAATTTCATTGAGCCTGCATCAGGTTGGATTACTCCCCCTATAATGTTCATTAGAGTAGATTTACCTGCTCCGTTCTGCCCTATCAATCCGAGCACACAACCTTTTTTCAATTCAAAATTCACATCATTAAGAGCTTTTATCCCAAAAAAGCTCTTTGTTATATTTCTTAACTCCAATACATTACCGTCCATATCCCATGCACCTGCCTTTATATCATTTCATTTGCCATGTTCACTTGCAAAAATCCTTGTTCTCATAACATCAAACAATGCTGCCAGCAATATAATAGCTCCCTTAACAATATTAATAGTGAAATAAGAAAGATTAAGAAGATTTAGGGCATTGGCCAATAATACAAAAAAGAATACTCCGAACACAGTCCATATAACCTTGCCCTTGCCTCCAAACATGCTCGTGCCTCCAATTACGGTTGCTCCCACAATATCCATCAAAATATTTGAGCCCATGGTGGGCCTGCCCATCTGAAGTCTTGAAGAATATAAAATTGAACCTATTGTTGCGCAAAAACCGCTAAATACATATGCAAATATGATAACTTTTTTTGAAGGTATGCCTGAAACTACAGAAGCTTTTACATTCGTTCCAACCGCATATAAATATCTTCCAAGAACGGTGAAATTTAATATAAAATGCGCCAAAATACACAAAAGCACAGCTATTATAAATGAATACGGAATAAACAGCAATTCGTCATTGCCTAATGAAATAAAGGATTTTGGCAATCCCATTACATTTTCAGATTTTGTTAAATATATAGCAAATGCGCCAAAAAACATTTGAGACACCAAAGTAACCATAAAAGGAGGCATTGAGAAATGTGCAATAAATACTCCGTTTAAAAACCCTATCAAACACCCTGTAGCTATCATAATCAAAATACTGCATATAACCGCATACCCTCTTCCTGCCAAAGGTCCACCGCTCTGGCTTAAAAACCATCCCCACAGAGGACTTTTAGAAAAAATATCGGGATTAACGTTCTGTGTCATAAACACTGAACCGATAACACTTGTGAAAGCAATAACCGAAGTTTGTGACAAGTCTATTCCTGCAATTATAAGAACTATTGTCTGACCTGCAGCCACACACAATAAAGGCCACATATTAGAAAATATATTGCCTATATTCTCCAAAGATGCAAATCTTGGAACGAAAGGTGCTAATACTGCAAAAAATATTAAACTCAAATAAAGTACAAAATACTCAGACATGAGGACCTTCTTTGCAGTAATTATAACGTTTTTATTATTTTGAATTAATTTTCGAGGCACACCTATAATATAATTTGATTTTGCTTCTTTACATTTCTGCATCACTGTACTATTCCCCCATTTTATGTTTAAAAAATCATGCTATATGAATTGCAAATAATATTATATTTGTATTTGAACGGAAAGGAGGATTATATCCTCCTTTCTCATTCATATCTTATTTAATTGCAGTGCTCATTTTATTTCTCCCTTATCTTTGCGCAGCTTATTACCCCACATATCAAACTTTCTTTCTTTCATATTTTCTTGAGTAAGTGCAAATCCAGGGTCATCTATCCATTTTTCAGGTGTTTTTTCTCCTTTTCCTATTGCCTCAATCATAGCATCCAGCAAAGCCTGTGCTTCAAAATACAAGTCTTGCACACCTGTAGCATCAACATATCCTTCATCCATCAAACGGCCTGCAGTAGAGTCACCGTCAAGTCCCCCTAATATTACATGGTTAGGATCTCCTATAGGTTTCCATTTCCCTAAAGGTTCAAGTACTGCTTTAATCTGGGGATATAGAAAATCTGATGATGTAAATATAAAATCAACATTTGGATTTGCCTGCATTGCACTTTGGAGGTTGGCCAGCGCTGTTGCAGCATCCCATTTGGTAGGAACTTCGATAGGCTTATTGAATAGCTCAGGATATTTCTCAATTACATTAAAGAATCCTTTTCTTCTTCCTACCGCATTAGGATCCCCAAGATCCCCCACCATGATAAGAGGTGTTACTTTTCTGCCAAGTTTTTTCGCCTGCTGTGCCATAAATTCAACTGTTTTTTCTGCAATAGCCTCGTTGTTTGCAACCACCACGAGAGCTTTGCTGTCTTTATTTGAAGGCGGCCTGTTGAAAATCCCTATAGGGATTCCTGCTTTATTTGCAACTCCTGCAATCGTAACTGCGCTCTCACCATCTTGAGGAATAATTATTATACCATCTACTTTTTGAGCAATGGCATCCTTGACCTGTTCCAGCTGTTTGTTGGCATCTTCATTTGCATTTCTTTCAATTACTTCGATGCCCTTTTGCTTTAATGTCTCAGTTATTGCTTTGTGACCCGCAACCCAGAATTCTGTCTCAAGATCCTGGAAGCAAAAAGCTATTTTAAGCTTTTTGTCTTTTGATGTACTTTTTTCATTTTTAGAACACGATACAAAAGAAGTGATAAGCAATCCGGCAATCAATAGAACTGCCAAAAACCTTTTCATACAATTTTCCCCCTTTGATTTAAATTTTGAAGTTGCCTACTTAGTTTTCGCTGAGAAACTCTTTATGCTTCAGCATGATAAAATGTTTCAGTTTTGCCGGCCGATTCAGCAGCTCGCCTTAAAGCACAATGCGCCTTTTCAACGAAAACTTGAGTTTTTGAGTAGTAACTAATTAGATTATAAATACTTAATATACTAAATGTAATGACGTAATTTTTAGAAGTGTATTCCACTATTTTTAGATTTTATTTGATTTTCGCCTCCTCAGCAAAAACTTCCGTTCTTCACAATAAGCAATTTAATATCTTTTTATCTTCAAAAAATTTTGCTTATTTTGCAGCTCCTCACAAATCTGTTTATAATTTTTTTCTCCGCTAAATATCTGCTTTATGCTTGCATTGAGCAACTTAAGCATTTCATATTCCATTTCCGTTATTTCTGCTGATTCAATTTTTTTAGTTCTTAAAAACGTCCATAATTTTTCATGAGAAGATTTATCTATTGATATACCTTTAAGAGGCGGAACAATTTTACTAAATTTGTAAAACCTATTGCCAATATCATTATTGCTAATGTATTCCAAAAACAAATCAGCTTCCTGCTTCTTATATGTTCTTGAAAAAATTCCTGTAAGCCCGTCTGCATCATTTCCTAATACAATACTCCCATTTTCATTTGAAATCGCGAAAATCCCAAAATCCTCAATATTTGGCATATATTGCTCGGCTATTTTTATAGAACTGTCATCTGCTATCATCATTGCCGCCCTGCCATTTATAAAATGCTGCAAAGCTTGCAAGTGAGATATTTTAAGCATATCTTTGTCAATATATTCCTGTTCTATAAAATTATTTATATCTTTAAATATCTCCTCAACCTTGGGATCTGTCCATTTAATCTCACCTGAATTAATTTTCTCAATCCAGCTGTGCCCATTATATTCCTTAAGCTGCGCAAACCATGGAAGCAAGAAATAACTCATTGTAAATTCATCACCTGCTCCGCCAATAAAAGGTGAAACCCCGTTTTGCTTTAAAACGCCGCATGCAGATATAATATCTTCAAGAGATTTAGGAACTGAAATACTATATTTATTAAAAAGAACTTTGTTGTACCATATTGCTACAAGCCATTTATGGTAAGGAATAGCATATTCTCTCATGCTAAGAGATTTGTTCCGGATTTTTATCCGTGAGCCATCCTCATAGTTTGATAAATATTTTTTTTCAGAAAGATCCACAAGATATCCTCTTATCACAAATTCTTCATAATCATTGGGCAATATGCCCATAATATCAATATTATGAGCTGATGCTATCCTGGCCTTTATAATTTCATGATAATTGGATTTGCTGATTTTTTCAAAGTTTACCTTTATGTCAGGATGTTCCATATTAAAACTTTCAAAAATATCTTCCGGGAAATCAAGCCAATGAACAAAATTTACAGTGACAACATTTTGTGCCGATTTTTCCGCATCCTTCGCAATCTCATTTTTTATCCTCTGCAATACAATACTATAAATAAGTACTACCCCTATAAAATAAATAGCAATGACAATCGGGAGGATATGTCTTTTCATATTCAACACACCCTTACTTTAATTTTATGCTTTCAATTATATTATCTACATTCCCTGCATCAACTTCAATGAATCCTGTATCAATGATATAAGGTACGGCAATAATGCCATTCTTCTTATCGTCTCCGGTAATGCTTATCGACGGGTTGTTGATGTCATAAAGAAGTCTGGCTCCGTAATAAGTAAATAATTCTCTTTTCTGGCCAAAAAGCTTGTGTATAACCCCTTCTTTTAAATATTTCAAATGAAGCGGCTCGATATCAACGCATGTAATTTTTATTTTCCCTGCCATATCAGCAGCTTTAACTGCAGCAGCTATGCCAGGACCGCTATTTGTATCAAAACCTGCTATTCCTGCAATATCAGGATGCCTGCTTATTATCTCTTCAGTTATTCTCCTTGCTTCATCAACATCAGCCATATCATCAAATTCACCTATTATCTTTATATCAGGATAATTTGCCATTACACTTTTAAATCCTGCAAAGCCCTGTTCCATATTATCAGCTCCAAAAATACCCATAATCGCAACTTTACCCTTGCCACCTATAAGTTTTGCCAGTGTTTCAGCCTGCCTGACACCAATATTGTACCAATTTGATCCAACAAAAGCTATTCTCTTGCTTTCAATTAAATCTGCATCTACTGTAATTGTTGGTATTCCTGCTTCAATTGCCTTATTGACAAGCGGCACAAGAGCTCTTTCCATTCCAAGAACCATTATGCCTGCAGGTTTTCTTTTTATTACCTTTTCTATGGCGGCAGCCTGTCCCGGAATGTCATAATCTGCCGGACCTTCGACAGTTACTTTTACTCCCATATCTTTCCCAAACTTCTTTAAAGCTTTCTGATCATGATTTACATACATAGGGTGAGACGTCATTGTACCAATCCATACATATTCCTGCTGTGAAACATCTGCGTTTGACTTTGCTGGTAGTGGCTCATGATTGTTTTGCATGCCCAAATTATCAGTATAAAAGCTATAGACTAAAAAACCGGATGCAACACCGAGGAGATAAACGAGCAAAAACAATACTGCAAAGTAAACGTTCTTTCGCAATTTTATACACCACCCAAACAAGTTTTCAATATGAAACTGCAAAAGCTGCAACTGCTGGAACAAAATACTGCTGTAGTGTTGGAAGGTTATGTATTCATATAATAAATATCAATCGTGCAATGATATTCTATCTATTATCATACTTTATTGCATATTAACTTGTAAACAGTAAAATAATGCCTTTATTTGCCATACCTGTGTTATGATATTTTTTTTCAGCGAGAACTATTAACGGAAAATCCCAATTGATAATCAAATGCCAATTTGTTATTATTAGAGTGAAGCTATTGTATGGTACAATAAATGTTAAGATTATTGGCTGATATTTCAAGGGAGGTGTGGAAAAAATTGAATTCTTTGAGCCTTCCTCATGTAAAGTTTAGTTTGCGTCTTAATCTGTATAAAAAATTAGTACTGACTTATTTTTTCCTCATGCTGTTCCCAATAATGATGATTGGAATATTTGCATACAGCATCACATCATCATCTGTAAAATCAGATGTTTCAAACTATGTATCTGAAGTTCTCCAGCAAGTAAACGACAACATCAACAACACTATCACCGAGCTGGATAGAATGTCCTGGCTCATAAGTGTTGATAAGGAAATTCATAATATTCTTGAAAAAGACAGACATAGGCCATTGCAAGAATATATAAAGGATGATGAATATATCAGCGGCAAATTGGACTCAATTGCTATGCTCCAGCCATATATAGAAGGATTTTATATTTTTAGTTTTAACGGGGAAATATTTAGCTATAAAGGCACAAGCAGCAGCATAGACCTAAACTACACATTCACACGAACCAGATGGTTTTCATATCTAAAAAATCTTGATAAAAAAGAAATACTTGTCCCAACTCATTTGCAGGATTATGTTATCAGTCTTAACGAGAGAAAAAAAGTTTTTACTTTTGTAAGAGAAATAGTTGACCCTGATACAAAAAAATCATCGGGGTATATAATGATTGATATAGACAGCAAAATATTCAAAAATATATTGCAAAAAATGAATGTTAAGAATTATGAGGAATTGCTTATAATAGACAATAATAAAACCATTCTTTACCATACAAAAGAAGAAAAAATATCTACACAGTTTAGAAGCAAATTTGTGAGTGAACTTCTTAAAATTAAAAACGGAAATTTGACAGCGCATGTAAACTCATCTCCTGCTCTTGTTACTTTTAATACATCGCCGGTTACAAATTGGACAGTAATTAGCATAATACCAATAAACATTCTCTACAAAAAAGTATCCTTCATGGAATATATGATTGGTTTCACAGTTATTTATTTCCTTTTACTCACTTTTATAGTACTTGTTATAATCAGCTACAACATCACAAAACCAATCTCAGATTTGCAAGCATTGATGAAAAAAGCTGAATCAGGGCAGTTTGATGTTAGTTTTGATGTAAAAACTAATGATGAAATAGGTGATCTGGGGCGCAGTTTTAACAGCATGATAAATAAAATAAACAATCTTATACAAACAGTATATGAAACTAGAATATTAAAGAAAGAAGCCGAGCTAAATGCTCTTCAATCTCAGATTAACCCTCATTTTCTTTACAATACTTTGCAAATTATTGATATGATTGCTGAAGATGAAGGTGTGGAAGTAATAAGCTCCGTATGCAGATCACTCTCAAGAATATTCAGGTACAGTATAAACAAAGGCAAAGAAATAGTCCCTTTATCAAGTGAAATAGAACATGTCAAAAATTACATTTATATTCAGAAACTCCGCTTTGGGAACAGATTTGAT
>Ga0308398_1001359_pt1 | contig 13352 bp, 9 predicted proteins | sample Hotspr20SampleT9_FD_202360 | JGI IMG/M metagenome (GOLD analysis project Ga0308398, IMG submission 202360) | Hot spring phototrophic mat microbial communities from Mushroom Spring, Yellowstone National Park, Wyoming, United States - 20051001_T9 ...
TCTATATGGGCTTTCAGCAAGTGATTCTCGTCGGCGTTGATCACAATTTTTCGACCCAGGGGAAGCCAAACACGACCGTCATTTCCCAAGGGGAAGACAGGGATCACTTTCACGCCAATTATTTCGGCAAAGGCTTTCGCTGGCAATTGCCAGACCTGGAGACTTCAGAGCGTGCCTATCGCCTGGCAAAGCAAGCCTTTGAAGCGGCCGGAAGGGAAGTGCTGGATGCTACCATTGGCGGGAAATTACAGGTTTTCCCAAAGGTGAACTATGATCGGCTTTTTGGTTAAAACCAAGAATCTGTTCAATGCAGAACTCCCATCGTAAACTTTCTCCAAGGCTGATTTTCTTTGCTATGGGATTTTTGCTCCTCGCCTCCGTTGGCTTTTGGATGGTGCTCTATGCAACGGTTTGGGGAGCCGGTTGGGTGGCCGATTCTTATCAATATATCGGCACGGCGCGCAATCTGGCTCAGAAAGGCATTCTGGCGTATCCTGGTTCAGGGAATTCTCTGATTCCGCTTACGCATTATCCACCTGCCTTTTCGGTCGTTTTAGCCGCCTTCGAATGGGTAGGATGGGATGCTTATATCACGGTGCGCTATTTTCATGCCTTTCTGTTTAGCCTGTCGATTATCCTGGTGGGAATAACGACCTTAAGAATTACTCATTCTCCCTGGAGCGGTTTATTTGCCAGCCTTTTAACTCTTTTCTCAGCGCCTTTGTTGGAGCGCCATGCCTGGGCAATGAGCGAACCCCTCTTTCTTACTCTGATCCTAAGTGGGTTTTTGCTGGTTGACGTCTTTTATAAAACCGACCGACGGCTTTACTTGATACTTGCGCTTTTTTGTTTAGCTATTGCCTGGCTGACCCGCTACATTGGCGTTGTGGCTATCATCACGCTAGTGCTGATCTTAACCATACTTAGACAACCGGGATGGAAATCTTTGCTGATCAACCTTGGGCTGACCATGTTGATCTGCGGTGTGCCCATGTTGCTCTGGACGTTCAGAAATTTCCAAATCGAGAATCAATTCCTAAACCGTCAGTTGACGTTGACGCCACTCGGAATGAAAAACTGGCTCTCGATCATTCACACTCTGATGGGATGGCTGTTGCCCGGTAGAGTCATTTATGGGCGAGAAAAATGGCTGGTGATCGGCGCAGGATTATTTTTCCTTTTTGTCTTGGCTTGGTGGTTGTATGAAGCAAAGAAAAGGAAGATTTCACCCATTCAAGCTCTTCGCCCCATACCTTTGGTGGCTCTCTATATTCTTTTTAGCATTCTTTATGTGCCCTTTGTCATTTTGAGTAAATTGTTTTTTGATCCGATGATCGGTTTTACCGAGCGAATGCTTATCCCGACGCAACTATCGGTAATTATCCTCATTTCTGCGTTTCTGAGCTTCTTGTGGAGAAGTCGAAAATGGTTAGGGAAAGTGATCGGTATCGGGATGGCTCTCCTGTTGCTTTTCTATTACACAAACGAGAGTGTATCTCGTCTCCAGACCCTTCACAAACAAGGGCTTGGGGTCGCTAACCGGCGATGGCACGAATCCCAGGTGATCCAGACCCTCCAGACTCTTGAAACGAATAAGCTCTATAGCAATTCTCTATCAACAATGTACCTGTGGACTGGAGAAACCGGATATTATTTTGCAGAATTGACTTCGGAGAACCGAATGATCACTGAGCAGCCAGCTTATCTGATAATTTTTCATTTCCTGAAATCCGACACCCCATCCCGCGCTATGATTGAGAAATTCGTTGTAACCGAAGAGGACAATATCGCCACAATCTATTTTATTCCCCCTAACGGGCTCAGCCGATGAACATAATGAAACGGAATTTATCGATTGAGTATTTACTTGTTTTTTTCCTGCTGATTTTTGGAGCCTTGCTAAGATTTTATGATCTTACCGATCCACCCTTGGATTACCATCCCTCCCGCCAGTTGCGCGGTGCCATCATTGCGCGCAGTATCTACTATCAAATCCTCCCCAACGCAGAGGTGAACAAACGAGACTTGGCTATTTCCCTTGCCCGCTCTACCGGCCGTTTTGAAGCGCCGATCTTAGAGACGCTCACAGCTTACACCTACCGCCTTCTCGGCGAGGAACAGCTTTGGGTAGGACGTGCTTATAGCATTTTATTTTGGTTAATTGGAGCGTTTTTTCTTTTTCTACTTGCCAGGCGGTTTACCACTCCTTTAGCAGCATTATTTTCTCTGGGCTATATGCTTCTCCTGCCTTTTGCCGTCCAGGTAAGTCGGGCGTTTCAGCCCGACCCAGCGATGAGCATGTGGATCGTAGTGACTGGGTATGCTCTCGTGCGCTGGCAGGAAACCCCTACCTGGCAGTGGGCGATCTTTGCTGCCGTTGCAGCGGGGATGGCGGTGTTGACCAAGCCGGTTGCGGGCTATATCGTTGCTGCGAGCACAGTCTCGGTGGTTTTGGGCGGCTACAAATTTAGACAGATCATCAAAAATCCCCAATTATGGGCAATGGCTCTCATCATGGCAGCAATTCCCTTTGCATATTATTTCCCCAATCGACAGGGAAATATTGGGGCTTATCTTGAAAACTGGACACTCTCGCTGGCTTACCTTCTAAAAGAGCCAGCCTTCTATGTGCGCTGGTTATCTTTTCTCAGCGATTTAGTAGGATTCGCCTCAATTGTTTTGGGGTTTTTGGGTCTCTGGTTAGCCTCCCCACGCTTCCGTTCGCTCTTGGTGGGTTGGTGGATTGGCTATTTCATTTACGGACTAACCGTTCCCTATCAGATGTACACACATAGCTATTATTCCATCCAGCTTGTGCCAATTTTGGCGCTCTCGCTGGCACCTGTGGCAGAAGTTTTGCTCGAACGGCTGAAGGATATTAAGGGGTTCTGGCGTCTGAGTTTCGCCTTTTGGGTACTCTTGCTTGTGGCTTATCCAGCCTGGATCAGCATAACGACCGCCCGTGCCGAAGATAATCGCGCCGCACCGCAATATTGGGCGAAAATCGGTGCGTTGTTGCCAGCCGAGGGGCGCATCATTGCCTTGACCCAGAGTTACGGCTATCCGTTGATGTATTATGGTTGGCGAAAGGTGACCCTATGGCAGACGAGCGGTGAACAGGAGCTAGCTGCCTTACGGGGACGCGAAAAGGACTTTGAGACCACTTTTACGAATCGTCTCGAGGGGATGGATTATTTTTTGGTGACCGCTCTGAATCAATTTGAAGCCCAGAAAGACCTAAAAAAGGCTCTCACTGAAAATTATCCCCTGATAGCAGAAGGAAAGGGATATCTGATATTCGACTTGACTCATCCGTTGCAATAACATGTGCCCACGTCCGCTGGTTAGTATTATCACCCCTTCGTATAATCAGGCTGCCTACTTAGAAGACACGATCCAATCGGTTATTCGTCAGGCTGCTCTTAGGGATTTGTTCGATTTGGAGTACATCATTATCGATGGTGATTCGAGCGATGGCAGCCAGATGATTATTCAACAGTATCAGTCCTACCTAACTTATTGGGTTTCCGAAAAGGATCATGGTCAGGCTGAAGCGATCAACAAGGGATTGCGCAGGGCAACGGGGGAAATCGTTGCCTGGCTGAATTCGGATGACCAATACTTACCCGGCGCAATAGCCCAGGCTGTTCGGGTGTTCCAGGAAGACTCAACCCTGGGGATGGTGTTTGGGGATGCAATCGCTGTAAATGAAACAGGCAGACCAATCAACCGCTGGTCATTTGGGGATTGGGGTTTGAGAGACTTTTTGCGTTTCCGGGTAATTTGTCAACCGGCGGTCTTCTTGCGTCGTTCGGTGGTCGAGGAAGTTGGTTATCTGGATGAGAATTATCACTATATGCTGGATCACCATTTATGGATTCGAGTTGCCGCCAATAGCCGCTCTCGGCATGTATCCTCTGTGTGGGCGGCTGCGCGCCAGCATCAGCGAGCCAAAAACGTTGCCCAGGCAGTGCATTTTAGCGAAGAGATTCAACGCCTGTATGAATGGGCGCTGACTCAGCCATCTTTAGCCCCAAAGATAGCCGCGGATCGCCGCAAGGTTTTAGGAGGTATGTATCGTCTGAAGGCACGTTATTACCTGGACGGCGAGGAGCCTGCGCTAGCCTTGCGCGATTATGCCAAAGCACTCTATTTCGATCCGCCTTATGCCCTGAAACACTGGCATCGGATCATCTACGCCTTTATGGTGTGGATTGGCGGCGAGCGGCTAAGGACGTTGGTGGAAAATTTGAACCGTAAGCGGAGACAAAAGTTTGCTAAGTACGTTGAAAATTTGTATATTCCAGCACCGAACAGTGAACACAAAAGATAGCATGATATAATAACGGATGAGATTCGGCCTTTAATTCAGCGGATCGTCAGCGATAGTGAGTTGCAGACAGAGTTTCGGCGCTATTTTGCCGCATGAAGAGTATAACTTGTTGAAGGCAGTTCGGGAACTCAATGTCAAAGTAACCTCCTTAACCGTTGCCGTTAACAATCTTGTCAAAGACCAAAAATGCACTGAAGAGCGATTAAAGTAACTTGCCGAAGCGCAGAAGAGCACTGAGCAGCGGGTGGGCAGCTAAAGCGATTTTCTTTTCGGTTTCCTAAAAACTACTGTAAAGGGGTTCCTTCAGGTGTAATCATATTCATACTGAACTTTGCTTAGAATTTGCTCGAAAATGCCTTCCAAGGTAAACAGACGAGCAACGCCGCTGTTCCTCTCTCCCAAGATGGCGAGGGGTAGGCGGCGTTTTTGTATCCTGTGTCGGAGTTTGTCAATCCGTTTAAATTCAGAAAATGGGCTAGCCGAGCCAGACAGCTCAAAGGAGTGTCTGCGCAGTTGCGCCTTTTAACGGGTGCTTTCCACCTCCCGAAGGCCGCTTTCCCAATCCAAGCGCAGAGAAGAGCCAAAAGCTTGAACTTCTACTTTCGTTCCACCAAACTCAACCTGCATAAAGGGGTTGTCGTAGCGGGGGTAGGCGTCTAACCGCACCGCTTGACCGTTGACCCGCAAGTCCCCTTCCCAACCGAATTCAATCTTACCATTGCCTGGCGAATCAAAACAAACGCTTAAACCTTTGAAACTTAATCTCGCGCAACAAATGGCTGTCATGAAAGCCTCGAACGAGCCATCCTCCGCTTGCCTGCCTAACTGACACAGCCAGATATTTTGGGCGCCATCCGCCAGAATTTCTCGCCCTTCATCCTCTGCGCGAGTGATACGCAGTGCATCCTCAGCCCCATAAACTGCACGGGCAGAAACAGGTTGTTGCCTGTTTCCTTTGAGTTGTCTACTCTCACGCCATTGATAAGGGTTACGGGAGCGCAGGGCAAGGTATGCCTGACCTCGCCGAGCAAAAATCCACTCGTCCCGTTCCACTACTTGGTCAAATTTATCCCTCGCTAACCAGGCATGAGTGTAAAAGTGACGAATTGGAACATATAAAGCAGGGATTTTCTGTAAATTGTAAACCACAATGACGACATTGCGATATTGTGCAGCCCTTGGCAGTAAACCACTCCCTGCCCAATAATTGGGTGTCTTTCCTTCAAATTTTGCCGGATGGGTCGTAAAACAAACTGCATCTTGTCCCAATGTGGCCTGCCAGATGTGCTGCTGGTCGCCGCCATAGCCTTTGCGATAGTCCTGAGCGGTCGAAAGCATATAGTCGGCGGTCTTATAGGTGTAAATGTTCACTTCCTCGCGGGTATTGCGGCAGACATCCCGCTCCACGATTGAAGCTAATACTGGCAATAAATCTAACTTGCGCAATGGTTTTACGAATGGCCGAAACGCAGAGAAAGGACGGAGAAAATCATTTTCCCACCAGTTGCATTGATCAAACATGCTGATCGTGTTGTTAATCGTTCGAGGATGAGCATAGGCTTCCAGGGTCAAATAGTGCATACCATCCTCGAAGTTGTCTGGCTTTAGTCCCCATTTTTCCATTTCTGCCAACCGAATGCCCATCCGCTGACGATTGATCATCCCATCTGGAGGATCGTATTGGGCTATTTTCTCAATCACTTCTGGCAGTTGATATCGGCTAAGGGCGAAGGCTGCAGCACTCATGTTATCATAACCAGAGAAAATTCCCCTCCCAAACAACAATTTCACAGTATCGGTCGTACCTTCCTGAGCAGCCCATTTCTTGGTGTTCTCATAGGCTCGACCATGAGTCGATCCAAACACCCCGCAATACGAATTCAACGCCATATCTAGCAGCAAAAGGTCAACGATCATCTCAGCACGGCGGCGCAACTCGTCATCGGTGGCAAAATCTACCAGCGAGAGCAAGGCGGTCAAATCCTCGTCATAATAGACATGGGAAAGCCACTCACTAAAGCCTGTGCGAAAGCGCAATTCCATCCAGCGCAAAATGCGAGGACGATTGAGGTTCATCTTTTGTTCACCGCTCTCACCGCTGTTGGTGAAAACTGTATCGGGATACAATTGACCGGCCAGATAGGCACCTGTGGTGTAGAGGATATAGTGATTTTCAGTCCAGGTACATAATGAGTCCACTCCTGGCTCATTCGGAAAATACTTGAATCCCAGCACTACCTGACGGGCATAATCCAGCAGTCTAGGGCTGAAACACTCTGGAAATTGGTAGAGCAGCCGTAAAATGGCATGCAAGACAAAATCGGAGCAGTCACGCCGCGCAGCAATGAATTGGAGCGCAGCCTGGACTATTCCTTCATGCGGTTGTTGTCCTAAGGAGCAGCGGATTAATTCGTACCATACGGGTTTGGTATTCATCGGTGCTGGGTTGCGCAGCACATGTGCCAGAAAAGCTTCTTTTCGTTGTTCAAAGGTTGGTAAAAAAGGTTTTTCAGTAAAGCTATCCGCATGTTCAACGGCAGGATAGCCAGGTGGAGGAGAAGTTAGGGATTTGATCTGATACTCATCTTGCGCATGAACCGTCATTGACTTTCTCCCATTTAGCCAAGCAGGGTTTTCACCAGGAATTCTTTTTCTCTTTCATCCACCGGGAGACCAGCGCGTTGGCGGCTCAGGTGTGCATTCAACTGCTGATGCAATAATGGCGTCAGGGGAAAACGCAGGGCAAATAACAATGCCAGCCCCAGAAGAATCACAGGTAGGAGAACGAAGATCAGACGGAGGGCTAAGAGGAAAGTCGGGCTTTGTGACTGTTCAATCAAGCGTAACCCTCCATCTATGGTTTCCTGGAGCGGAGGGATATAGCCTGCCCATTCCAACACCTGAGATACAGCAAAAATTGCCACAGCAGAGCTAAGTTTGCGGATGAAGGTAACCAACGCTGAATAAATAGCTTCACGCCGTTGACCGCTACCCAATTCGTCTACATCCGGTATATCCGGAAAAATGGCATAAATCATGACAACAACACCGCCAGTGCCGAGTCCCACACAAGCAGCAAAGAGATACATCCATAAGCGGTCCGAATGCGGTCCGATTAGCCAACTAAACACCATCGTAATCATCCAAATCGTCAAACCAACCATATAACCCCGCACTTTGCCAACTTTATGGCTAAGCCGCACGTAAAAGGGTAATGAAAGAACTTGTGCAATCAGCAAAGTGCCGTTGACAAAACTGACCTCTCCGCTCCGCTGTAAATAATACTTGATGAAATAAGCAACAATTGTGCTGACAGTATCGATAGCAACAAAAGCAAATAAGTACATGGCTAAGGTATAAACGAAGGTTCGGTTTTGAAAGGGAGTGATAAAAGCCTCCCGCCAGTTAAAAGGGCGCGGAGGCTTTTGAAATTCTGGCCGCTCGTGCACAGCGGCAACAGTCGCAATAAAGGGTAATGCAAAGAACAACCCAAAGCATGCCGCCATGGCGATGTAACCACTCCGAACATCGGCAAAAGCTTTGACAATCTCCAGCGGCAGTAGCGCTGCCAGGATGGAAGAAATGGTGGAAAAGAAAATGCGAATTGAACTCAACCGAGAGCGTTCATGGTAATCCAGGGTAATTTCGGAATGGAGGGCATTGTAATTCAGCATGACGATGCTGACAACCGTGGAAAAAAACAGGTAACTCAACACTACTGCTGTAAAACGCGCGAGCTCTGACTCCATTGCATATGGGTAAAACAGCGTAAAAAAAGAGAGAAATATGAGGGGGATACCAGCCAGCAGGTAGGGACGGCGCCGCCCCAACCTGGTGCGTGTGCGGTCACAAAGAATCCCTTCAAAGGGATCGGTGAGACTATCGTAGATTTTACTGATCAGAATCACAGTCCCTGCCAGCGAAGGCGATATCCGAACTACATCGGTGAGGAAAATCAGATAATAAAAACTGATGATGACCCCTGATCCGCCTCCGAAAATATCCCCCATTCCGTAGCCAAGCCGTGTCCACCAGCTTAACTTCGTTTCGTTTGGGGTGGGTTGTCCTGGGTTTAAGTGTCTATTGTCCATTATGACCGCCTTCTGGGTTAAGGTAAATCTTCTTGATGGAGACTTTCATATATATTCGAATGAGGAAGGCCTATAGGTTTTGGATATTGCGTATTTTTACCACTGCTTCGCGCTGACCGCTGCGCGCCGAGCGATAAATAGCCTCCACTGCTGCTAACACTGGTAACGCCTCTGCAGCCGGGGTCAAAAATGGCTGATTGTCCAGAATCCAACGGACGAATCCGTTCAGGCTACGCTGTAAGGCATGGACACCTGCCACCGGCACAGGATAGCGGTGCAGATGAACCCCACGGACTTTTAGATGGGGTATCGGCGAATCAAGATAAATTACCTGACCGCGTTCACCATACATTTCAATCCGCACGGCTTCTTCGACAGCAGCGCACATTGTGGAAGTCAGGCTGACCAGGGAACCACCTTCGGTTTGCAAGATAGCCTTTGCCAGAGTCTCGACTTCGACCTCAAAGCATGGGTTGGCGGTCCAGCCCATGGCCTCCAACGCTTCTTCCCCCAAAGCCCATAGCGCCAGATCCAAAAAGTGGCTTGCCTGGGTGATTAACGTCCCTCCACCAGCCTGGTCCAGTCGGCGATGCCAGGCAGCCGAACGAAAATACTGTTCGGTACGCCGCCATGCGACGTTGATCCGCACACTAAACACTCTACCCAATTCACCAGCCCGAACAGCTTGTGCCATACGGTATGCGGCTGCATCATAACGGTACTGATAGTTAACTCCTACCTTGACTGTCTTTCCCCTCAACCAATTTACCAGTCCAACTCCCTCGCTTAAGGTACGGGTGAGTGGTTTTTCAACCAAAACAGCTTTCCCCGCCTCAACTGCCATACGGATTATCTGCTCATGCAAATGATGCGGAAGCGCAAGATAAACCGCGTCAACTCCGTCAGATTGTATGACTTGTTCCACCTCTGTACAAGCAAACGGGATTCGGAATTGGCGAGCAAATTGAAATGCCCTTTCGCTATCCCGATCACAACAGGCTGTTAGCACCAGACGGGGCAAGAATCTCGCCAAAAGCGCCGTATAACGGGCGATCTCACCGCATCCAACCACTCCCAACCGCAACTTTTTCTTCATGTAGGGTTTAGCTGAGGGCGCCCCATAACCCAGGTTAATCCTCGCTGAATAATTTCCTGCACAGCGGGATGACGTAAACTGCTGCCGAGGTGGCCGGGCATTAGATAACAAACCCGTCCGGCACCGAAGCAATAAGTCCAAACAGCCGGAGTTTCTTCACCCGCAGCAGATGCCAGCCAGTGAACTTCTACCTTTGGTTGAAATTCGTGGCGATACAATTCATCCTTAATTGTAAAGTCATCAATCCCATCGAAGAGGTCCTCTCGCAAGGGGCGGAATTTTAGGCGCTGTATCTTACCATGACCAACGAAACGGCCACCGAGCAGCTCAAAAAAGGCCGATTCCCTTTTGAAAGACGCACTAGCTGAATGGACTGCCAGCATTCCTCCGCCATTGCGGACATAATCAATCAGCCGCCGAAGTGCACCTTGTTCTACGCTTTGGCGATGAATGTACAACACGATTGCTGCTATGTCGCTCATGTCCTGAGGGAGCTGCTCTAGCTGACGGCAAGACTTTACTTGCACCCCGCAGCCATGTAAGGCGCGCCGCAGCGCGAACCGCCCATCAATGGGAGGATGAAAAATGCCCTCGCTTACCACCCAGATGGTTTTCATGTGAGCTTCCGCTTTATGGCTGCCAATTGCTTGGCTTCCGGGCGATTTTTATAGAAATCATCGAGCGGAAAACAACCACTCACGAACCCCAAGCGCGGTGCAGTTGTACAGTCACTAAACGTTCGGCAGATGCGCTTGCGTTGCAAGGGTCTGCCTGCCAGAACATCGGCACACAGCGTTGGATAGGTCAATGCCATCCGCCCAATTCCGACAAAATCCACTCCGCCCCGGCGTACATTCCACTGAGCGATATGGGGCAGCCATTCTTGTAAATACGAATAAGCTGACCCCACAAAGATAAGGCGAGGATGACGAGCTTTTAGCTCAGCGGCTACCTGAATTTGCCGCGCAACACCAACCAGAGGGTCTTCTGGAGGAAGGTAGCCATCTATCGGTGGAAAGAGCGCCGGGCGTTGAATATGTGGACAATAGTAAGGGCTACCAGCGCTCAGATTGACCAGTAAAACCCCCATTGATTCAAGCAGGGAGAGAAATTGATTGGTTTCATAAAGGTCGATTCCGCTGCCGCTGCCGTCACCGCCAAAAGCATATGGATAGACGCTCTGACGTGGCCATTCTTCCGCTTGCCCAATTCCATCTAGTCCGCGTTTATATGGAATAAAGTCAAATGCCGAGAGACGCACGCCAATCAACAGATCGGGTCTCTCTGATCGAATACCCGCTACGACCTGGCGCAAGAATCGAGTGCGATTTTGCAAACTACCGCCATAATCGCCGGGGCGTTCAACTGCACTGAGCATTTCATGCAGCAGATAGCCGTGACAGTGTTTGATATCGACAAAATCAAAGCCGGCTTCCTGTGCCAGTTTAGCTGCCTGAATAAACTTAGCCGTCAAGTCATCCAATTCGCCATCGCTCAGCAAGGGATAATCGGGTGGCAGACCAAGTCTGCGATCCAGAATGGGGTGGTGATAAAGGATCAAAGGTTGTGGCTTTCCTGTTGGACGGGAAAATCGTCCTGAATGAGTCAATTGCAGCCCAAGGAGTAATCCATCTATCCCCCATTTCGCAGCATGAGCCTGCACCAACGTATGGCGTAGGCGAGCCAGATCAGCTACATTTTGCTGGTTAATCACCAATTGGTTAGGATTGGCGCGCCCGTGGGGGCACACTGCAACCGCCTCTCCGCCCCAAATCAGCTTTGCGCCGCTTTCACCAAATCGCTGCCAGCGACGCATTGTAAGCTCAGTTGGCTTACCATCGGGTGTGCCATCCCAGCCTTCCATTGGCTGAATGCACCACCGGTTGCCAATCCAACGGCCATCTTGCGATAGCCTCAACGGTTGAGCTAAGGGAGATTGGGGAGCAGGCAGCAACTCCTCGTCAAGGTCTAAGTTGACCCCCAGTTCATGCAAGCGAGCCCGCAAGGCGGTCGGGCTATTCAAACGTGCCAGACGGGGGTAGTCAGTCATCGCTAAACTGCTCCAGGCGGCGCAAAATTCGGCGTAGCACCGGCAAATCGCTTTGCGGCCGGCGGGGACAATTTGGGTGCGGCTGACTGTCTGTTATCCAGCCTCGCAGCCAAAGGAATTGAGCCGCTGAATGACGGTAAGCGGGCACCGGCTCACGAAACGCAAACCAACCGAGATACTGCAATACATCATTTAATTCGTAAAAGCGAGGATCACCCGTGTGCCACCAACGATCTCGCAGGGCAAAGTAATCCGGTGCAAAGGTGGATAGTCCTAGCAGGTAGTCCGATCCATAGATCACCATGTCAATCGCCAGGTCGTTGCCGCTCAGCAGTTGAAAATTGGGGCGAAGGCGGTTGCGCACCTTTAGCCGCTCCCATTCCAGTTGGCGGCTGAGCGAAGAATGCTTGGCAGCTACACATTGGGGAATGCTCAACAACCCTTCAAACACTTCCAAATCGTATATTTGCCCAAAAGGAGCAAACATCTTCCCTAATTCAAAGACGATGAAACGATCTGCAATATGCCCAAACAGGGCATAGCCTTTCAGGAGGCGATCAGGTGGCAGAGCAGTTAATCCGTAGGATTGGAAGATAACCGGAATGCCTCCAAAAGAGAGAACTTGTTCAATTTCGCGTTGATAAGCAGCGGGGTTAAACCCGTCACCCGGCTGATCCAACACAACTGTGCCGGCTGCAAACATAGCGCCGTCCATCACTTGCCGGGTTAGAGAAAGTACTTGACGGCGTATCGAAGAGTCCAGGAAATGCGCGTAACCGGTATCCATATTAACGGCTGGGATCAGTCCAGCTTGGGCTGTGCGATGCACATGCGCTGTGAAAGCCTCCCAATTTACTTCACCCTGCGCAGTGAATGGCAACAGGACAGCCGAATAGCCAACAATTTTTCGGTGCGACAAAATTGGAAGCATGGAAAAACTCGCCCACAGTGATCAAAGGTATTATACCCTTGTTTTGGACAGTAATTTCCTCGATAGAATAACACCTGTAGATCTGATTCAAGGGGATAGGTGTAATGTTTTTTAGACCATTGGGCATAAAATGGACTAGAGCCTCCCAATCATCAAAAATTAGACAGCGTATTGAGGCAAACCAAGGGCGATTTTTCTCCACCCGATTTTTTCGATTCGGAATCGCTGTGTACCGAACAGGGAACACAAAAGATAGCATGATATAATAAAAACGATGCTATCAACGGATGAGATTCGGGCTTTAATTCAGCGGATCGTCAGCGACAGTGAGTTGCAGACGGAGTTTCGGCGCGCCATTTTGCCGGATGATGAGTACAATTTGCTGAAGGCGGTTCAGAAACTCATTGTCAAGGTAGCGGATTTAACCATCGCGGTTGAAAATCTTGCTGAAGCTCAGAAACGCACTGAAGAGCGGATCGAGCAACTAGCCGAAGCGCAGCGGCGGACGGAAGAGCGGGTAGAAGAGCTAGCTGAAGCGCAGCGGCGGACGGAAGAGCGGGTAGAAGAGCTAGCCGAAGCGCAGCGGCGGACGGAAGAGCGGGTAGAAGAGCTAGCCGAAGCGCAGCGGCGGACGGAAGAGCGGGTAGAAGAGCTAGCCGAAGCGCAGCGGCGGACGGAAGAGCGGGTAGAAGAGCTAGCTGAAGCGCAGCGGCGGACGGAAGAGCGGGTTGGGCGATTGGAAATCGCCATGGAAAAACTTGCCGAAGCGCAGGAAAAAACCTGGTCGAAGCTTGCTCGTCTTGATGAGCGCATTGGGGTTTCGACCGAACAGGAAGCGGCTGACATGTTGG
>Ga0308398_1001360_pt1 | contig 13339 bp, 9 predicted proteins | sample Hotspr20SampleT9_FD_202360 | JGI IMG/M metagenome (GOLD analysis project Ga0308398, IMG submission 202360) | Hot spring phototrophic mat microbial communities from Mushroom Spring, Yellowstone National Park, Wyoming, United States - 20051001_T9 ...
TCCATCGTCCTGCACCATCTATAAGCGCCGCTTCATTTAGCTCATTTGGAACATTGGCTAGTGCTGCCAAATATATAACCAAATTAATTCCACAAGAATTCCATAATGTTATGCCTGCAATTCCAGGTATAACATATTTCATACTTCCAAGGGGACTGTTTGCTCCAAAAACATTCTGAAAAACTTCTCTGTAAATAAAGCCCCATGTAAAAGCTGCAAGTACGGCACTTAAACAAGTAGGCACAAAGAAAATAGTCCTAAGTATATTTCTCCCTCTGAATTTTCTATTAAGCATAACTGCCAGAAATAGAGTTATTATATTGTTAAAAACAGTTACAAATAAAGCATAATATATTGTATTTCTGATTGGCACAATAAGATTTTTATCAGAAAGCATTAATCTGAAATTATTAAATCCTACATAATCATAACTTTTAGATAAACCATCCCAATTCGTAAATGCCACATTTAATCCCGTCAAAAAGGGTATAAACATTGAAATGCCAAAGAAAAACAGAGAGGGTATCAAAAATATATATTTTGAACCTTTTACCAATGAATGCTTCATCTTGTTTTGCAACCTTTCTCAAAATATATAATATAATATTTGGGCTGAAAAATTCCTTGTGTTACAGTATTGCTGCAATTGGCATCGGCTCACCTTGCATTTTATCAGGCACGCACCGAATCGCTATCCAGGCTGAACGGCTGCTTTACTCGCCATCCATGGCGCTTCAGCCTGATAAAATGCTTCGGTTTCGCCGGCCAATTTAGCAGCTCGCCTTAAATCACATTTCGCGTTTTCTGTTAAAAAGCGAAACCTTGCGTTTTTCAGTTGGAATTATTTAGATAACGATCTTATTCTGTTAAATTCTTCATCCATAGTTTTTAAAAATTTGTCTGGATCAAATTCTTTTTGCATTAGCAATACTGTAAGGTTATCTCCGAACACTTTCTGATATTGCTGTGTGAAATCTCTGTTTATTACTGAAATGTTAAAAACTTTACCTTCATTCTGATATTTGATTATATCATTTAATGCAGGCTCAAAATCAGCACTTAATCCTTTAACAGTAGACAAACCTTTTCTATATAGCTGAAATTTCTCTGCCATTTCTTTAGTAGTTATATGTTCAAAAAATTTAAATACAGTCTGCAAATTAGGAGATTTTGCATATGCGATGAGCCCTCCGGCAGCTCCCATCGGCATTTTAACATCTTCCGGATTATCACTGAAAGGCATGGCGAATGCTCCCAATCTTGCATCCGGATTCTTTTGCTTTACAGTATCTATAGTCCAGTTTCCATTTAATATCATACCTGCTTTACCGGTTGCCAATAGTTCAGTTGCCTTGTTCCAGTCCGTACCAAACGGATCAGGATTTGTATACTTTGATCTTTCATAAAGTCTTCTCAATTGTTCCTTAAATCCTGCCACGTCTTCTGACCATGTTGTTTTGCCTGTTTCCAGGTCATCTGACCATGTAGGAGCCTTGCCATACGTATATGGAAGATGATCAGTAAAATTATCACAAATCAAAGTCCAATTTTCTTTATATCCTGCTGCAATAGGAGAAATACCAATGCCTGCTATTTTATTGCATGCATCTATAAACTTGGACCATGTATCTGGCACTTCAGTTATGCCTGCTTTTTCAAAAACATCTTTATTATAAAATACCGCAAAAGATATCTGCTCTATAGGCATTGCCCATCTTCTTCCGTCAATTAAAGCGGCATCCTGGCAAGCAGGAGAAAGATTTTGCATAAAAGGCTGATCTGTTAAATCTGCCACATATCCGCCCTGCATAAATTGCCTTATGTCAGGTATTGATGGGAGGTCATAAATGTCCGGTGCGTCATCACTTGCAATTTTAGCTTTCAAAGTTGTAATATAATTGTCTGCGCTTAATGCTTCTGTTTCAATTTTCACACCTTCATTCTTCTGCTCGAAGTCTTTAATAAGCAGATCAATCCACTTTCTCATTCCTTCTTCACCATAGTGATGAAACCACTTTATAACAACTTTTTGTTTATTTTGTGGTTGTTGCTGCTGTGCAGACCCTTTTTGCTGAGAATCTGAAATTTTTTCCTCCTTGCTTTGGCATCCTGCAAATAATCCTAAAATAAAAACGCAAGACAGAACTAGACTTAAGAATCTCTTCATATCTTAGTTACCTCCTCTTAATACTATTATTTAATTATTTAATACAACTTAATTCTATATTATTTTCTTATTAGCTTATTTTGAAATTTTGTGGAGTTGATTTAAGTTTTATTGTGATTTTGTTTATTTGGAATTTCAATATTTGGTTTTTGCTGAAAACTCTTTATATTTTCTCTATATTCAGAAGGCGTCATGCCTGTGTATTTTTTGAAAAGCTGGCAAAAATATTGATGATTTTCATAACCTACAAGCAGTCCAATTTCATTAACTTTCAAGATTGAATTTTTTAACAGATTGCATGCTTTCTCCATTCTTACAGATATAAGATATTCAATAAAATTTTTATTGGTTTTGGTTTTAAATAATTTGCTAAAATATGTTGGCTCATAATGATATCTTGTGGCAATATCCACCAGGCTAATATCTAAATGGTAGTTTGTCTCAATATAATCAATCACTTCATTTATAACATCATCAGAACTTTCTTCTTCAACTATTTTAAAAGCTTCTTCAAGAATATTTGTTAATCTATACAAATTATATGCTATACACTCTATGTTAAAAATACTTGCTACATGGCCAAAATCATTAAAATATGAAAAAGCTTTTTGGAATTGCATGTTCTTGATTTTTTTAACATTTGTTTCAACCATCATGAAAATTTTAACATAAATTGTGTGGCATTCCTTTATTGTTGCATTATTAGCTATAATCTTATCTTTGATTTTTTCAAAACAAGCATTAACTTCACAAATACTCCTGCTATCTAGAGCTTTTTGCAGAATCCTTAACTCATCTTCTACATGCATTAATGGATAGTCGATATTTCTTATGTTCTTAAAATAGCAAATTGAAAATCCTCCTGAAATAGGATTAAAAAGTATAGCTTCCTCTGCCTGCTTATAAGCTTCGTATATATTCTCAAGCTTAATAAACGGAAGACTTGAACCTGCAACAACTGTCAATCCCAAACATGAATTTATGTAAGAGTTTATTTTGGCAGTATATTTACTGATTTCCTCCTCAAAAAAATCTTTGAAATGAGTAATAATACATACTCTTGATTTATCGTCTGATTTGAACAAAATATCAAATTCTATAATCTCATTCAAAATATTTTCTATGCAGAAAACAAGCAAACTTACATTCCCATCATATTTTTTGTGTGCAATATCCCATAATTGCCTAAAGCCCAAAATTATTAAAACACTTTGCATATTTATCTCTTCAATTCCTATATCATGTGCAGTTCTTATTATTTCAAGCCTATCAGCAATCCTGCCATAAGCAATATCTTGAAAAAAGTGCTCTTTTTTAACTTTGGTTTTTTGTTCTTCATGTTTATCTTGGTTTAATAATTTATTTTCTTTATCAAGAGCATCAATAACTTTTCTTAATACATCATTAATCTCAGAAAAAGTAACAGGTTTTAATAAGTATTCAAATGCATTAAATGTTATTGCTTTCTTCATATATTCAAAATTTGAATATCCGCTCACAATAATTATTTTAATGTTCGGATACTTAAAATGTATATGCTCCATAAGCATTACACCGTCAGCCTCCGGCATTTTCATGTCGGAGATAATAATATCAACATCATGTTCATTAATATAATTTATAGCTTCTATTGCATTCTTTGCTTCGAATACAATATCCAACCCCAATCTTGTATCTTCAACTAACTTTTTGATGGTTTTTCTTATTATAGGTTCATCATCTACAATCATGACCTTGTACATTTCTTACATCCTCTTTCTGTAAGGTATAATAATAGTAACCTTTGTTCCTATGCCTTCTTTGCTGTTAATTTTTAAACCATATTTTTCACCATAATAAAGCTTAATCCTTGAGTTTACATTTCTTATTCCAATATTCTTTTTACCTAATCCTGAATAATGCTGAAAAGGTTTAAAATCTAATAAGCCCTTTATCTCTTCCAATTTGTCCGGATGTATGCCCGGCCCATCATCCTTTATTTCTATCAATATTACGTTCAGCTTTTTTCGTATTTTTACCCATATATTTTGATTTTCCAAACAATGTTTATCAATCCCATGAATAATGCAGTTCTCAATAACAGGCTGAAGTATAAGTCTTATTATGTCACATTGTTTAACATTTTCATCAACATCAACATAAAAATTTAATGCATCACCATATCTTATCTTTTGAATAAACATGTAATTGTTTACATGTCTTACTTCATCATCTATCGTGGACTCATTTTTGATATCGCTTATGCTATACCTGAATATATCACTTAAAGCCCTGCACATTGAGTTGATTTCGTAATCACCGTTTAAAATTGCTTTACCACCAATTATTTGAAGTGTATTATACAGAAAATGCGGATTGATTTGTGATTGCAATACTATTAATTCAATTTCTTTGTTTCTTAACTCCATCTCATATTTCTCTCTGATAGTGGATTTTATCTTATGAATCATATAACTAAAAGAATTATATAAAAGTCCTATTTCGTCTTCTCTTTTGACAGGAGTTATACTGATATCAAAATTATTGTCTTCTACTTTTCTCATTGTTTTACACAAACTCACTATAGGATTTGAAACACTTCGTGAAAGCGTAAGCGATAGAAAAGTAACCAAAACCAGCATGGCAATCATTACTAGTAATGTAACAACAAATGATCTAACTTTGTTTTTCTGAAGTTCATGCATATAAAATATATTGAATAATTTAAGGTTCCCCGACAGCAGAGAAGAGCAGCTTACAATACTTTCTTCGTTAATATTCTTTGTAACGGTGTTTTCATCTGTACCTGCATCAAATAGATTAATCCATTTTTCTTCACATTTCTGTCCTATTTTCTCAGCATCTGTATGAAATAGTATTTGTCCCTGTTTATTTATAATAAAAGCAATACTATTCATACCACTGTATTTATTCATTATCTGCTCCATATTAGCTATGTTAATATGGTATACTGCTGTTCCAGTCCTCTTTTTCGTAAAAATATCATATATGTTTCTACCCATTACTATCATATTTTGTTTTATATTATTATCATAATATGAAAAAAATACAGGATCATTTTTTTGATTTGAAAATATACTTATATATAAATCATCTTCCTTATTTATTTTTATTGCAGAGTACTTTATCTCTCTGTTCCACTCATCAACTAATATATTTTCCGGAGAGAACAAAGAAACCTTAACAATATCTCTGTTCTGCTCCCTTATGAAATAATAGTAAGAATTCAAAGTATCCCTTTGAGCAAAATATTCATTTGCAGAAGATGACATGCCTTTTTCAATGATTGTAGATATTTGAGGAATTGTATAACCCCTATTATAATTAGCGTTGTATATTTCAAAAAAAGCGCTCTCTACTCTTTTAAAATAATTCTCCATAAAATCGCAAAGAAAATCCACATTCTGGCTAACTACGTCAACAGTCCACTGCTTAAGAGTATTGCTGTACATTGAATAAAAAATAAAACTTATAATTACTGTAGGTATAAAAGATGCCACAATCCCTACACTGGCAATCTTTACCCAAATATTCAGATTAGTAAAGTTTTTTTTAAATTATTAATAAATTTATGCAAATATCATTTCCTCCCATACTTCTCCTTAAGTTTATATCCAAGAACCATGAGACTGTCGCTCAAGTGGACATTTTCAACTATAACATCGCCACTTAGCTTCAAATCCATGGGTGAAAAATTCCACAAACCTTTTATGCCCAATTCAACGAGTTTTTCAGCCACCACCGGCGTCTGATCATACGGAACTGTGATCATAGCTATATCAACTTTATTCTTTTTTACAAATTCATCAAGCTCGTTCATATGCATGACCGTTAAATTATTTATTTTTTTGCCTATTACGTTTGGATTTACATCAAAAATACCTACATGTCTGAATCCTCTTTTTTCAAAATTGCTGTAATTGGCCAATGCCTGTCCCATGTTTCCAGCTCCAATAATTATGGTATTAAATTTTTCATTCACTCCTAATATGTTTGCTATTTCATTAAATAAAGACTCTACATTATATCCATACCCTTGCTGTCCAAAACCGCCGAAACAATTTAAATCCTGACGTATCTGTGAAGCAGTTATTCCCATACGTTCACTTAGCTCTTTTGAAGAAATCCTTGTAATTCCTATTTTCAAAAGATCATACAAATATCTGTAATATCTAGGCAAACGCTTCACAACAGCAATAGAAACTTTTCTTTTATCTTCCATCTCTATACTCCTTTTATCAATTAAATATATATGCTCTGAGAATAAGTTAAAAAATTGCAAAATACAAATGTGCCGGCAATAACTACAAAGCTATAGCATCCATAAATGTAAATTAATTACATGTATGAATGCTCGCAACCTCCTTTTTGTATATCACCAGCAAATTATAACATTAATAAGATTTTTTTGTCAATATTGCACAATGCCGTAAAGACGCATTTTCTGCATAAATGTTCTCCCCATAATATGCGTCATATACAGAAAATGCGCCCATGACGTCTCTCCTTGCATTTTATCAGGAAGAACAACTTAGTTTTCTTCCGTTTGGGCAATATCGCTTGCCATATCCGCGTTGAGCAACCGCAGGTTGATTTCAAGCTTGTTAATGTCCAGAACCCCATACCCGTAAGCGATGTCATACCCTGGCTCGCCAAGGTCCCGGCTTGATAGTCTTATCAGATTTCTGAACTGGGCCGGCGTTATATCAGGATATTCCCGCACAATGTCGGCGGCTATACCACACAACGCTGCGGCAGCGTAGGACGTTCCGCTCACAGTGACACTCCGTTCACTGTTTTTGATGCCCGGGACTTTTATATTGACACCGTACATTACCGTCATGACACTTTTGTTCCTTTGAGAGAAATCAGCAATTTCCTCTTTTACATTTATTGCACCCACCCCTATGACCGTATCGTAGGCGGCAGGGTAATATACCCTGTGTGCTGCTGTGTTATTATCATTTCCAACAGCGGAAATAACAATGGCATTTTTTGTCTCCGCATAATCTATTGCAGCTTTCAGTTCGTCGCTTCCAGAAATAATCCCCGAGCATATGTTTATGATTTTGCATTTATAATTATCCACAGCGTCGCAAATAGCCTTGCATATTGCCTTTACCCCTCCGTTCCTCGGAACTCCTGAGGGATATGCAGTAAAATACATTAAAGGCACTATAAAGGTATCCGGGGCATATTTCTGTATAATTCCCACAACGGCGGTGCCATGGCCTATTTTGTCGTCGCACGAGATTTCTCCTTGCACATAGCTTTTGGCCTGAAATATTTTTGTATAGTCTATAAAAGGATTAAGCGTTATGTTTTGATTTGTATATTCCACTCCATTTGCTATAATGCTGAGGTTGACCGATCCCTCCTTTGAATAAACCGCCTTTAAATAATACACGCTACTTGGAAGGTTCGACGGAATGGAAAAGCTTCCGCTCCCATACGAATTTCCACCTCCCTGGGTTATTTCAGCGGTCCTTGTTAATATGCCTATGGGTTCACCGGCATCTATTCCAGATGAATCTTTTGTCAAATAGAAGCTTACAGAATCTAGCTCATCAAGCTCGGTCCCGGTCCAGGATGCAGAAACGGAAGCAGAAATATCTGGATTGCCAGGAGTGCCGGGGACACCGGGGGTAAATAAATCAATGCTTAATGACGATATTTCCGGCAGGCTGCCAACCTCAAAAAGTACTATATCGGACGGCGCGGCTGAAGTGAGTATCTCCCATTCCTTCCCGAAATCCCCGGGTCTTGTAAGAGTTATGGCCAAAGTTGCTTTTTCAGCCGCCATATCATAGGTTACGTTTGCGTTAGCCGTATTAATGTTGCCATTTATCAAGGTTCCGTCCGCAGCGCGTCGAGCCCCATAAACCTCAATACCAAATTTTCCCGAAGGATTGTTCTTGTTTCTTATGGTAAAACCTGCCGCAACAGCCTTTGCATTGACCAGGCTGGCCTCCAGATCCTCACGATCCGTTCCCGCCTCTATTCTTGGAGCGCTGAAACTCATGGTATAAACATACTTTTTGCTATTGTAAGGAGCTGCGTTTGGAACAAATACAATGTGATTTACCAAGTATGGATCCGACTTGACCGTTGGAACCGCCGGAAGTTCGCTTCCGAGAAGCCTTGCCATATCAGGGTCCTCAATTATTGTCGGAGCGGCAGCTTTGAGCGCCCATGCTGCACGCAGCATTGAAAGAGGATGCTCGTTTTTTATCCCAGCCGGACAATTTTTAGTAATATCCAGCGCGACGGTCCAAAATGGCATACTTCCGATTTTATCAAAGATTAAAGAGGAAAAATCAAGGCCGAGTATTCCTCTATAGTCTTTAATCTGCCAATAAAAAGCAAGCGCTTCGCTATTTCTGTTGTTGTCCCGGCACAAACCTCCGGCACGCGCAAAGCATTCGCGTTCGAATGCTGTTCCCCGCTCCCTGCGTTTCTGAACAAGCAATTCTAATAGAATACAGTGAAACTCATACCGTGATTCGGCCCTGTCATAACGAATGAAGGGGCTCTCCAGCGCCTCAAGCGCGTACCCAGGCATAGCATCAAAGCAAGCAAGAGCACATGCCTGCTGCATGGTAATCGTTTTAAACGGCGACAGCCACAGAAGAAATGTCTTCTGATCCTCCTTAAGCCTTTCCCACACCAAATGCTCCATGAGAGAAAGTATGGCGGTGTCGGAAAATGTTCCGGTCTCTTGAAACGCCTTAAGCTGCAAATATACCGCAATGACCCATCCCTCAGTGTAGTGTGCCACAATTTGAGCGTCCTCCCGAGTGATATCCGCACCCGCAAGCGCGTAATATCTCATTACATCTGCGTCAAAATAACGATATGCAGGTCCAAGCCCCCATGTTCAAGCAGCCCGGTCAGAAATGAAGGATGCAAACTGTCGTTCAGAAACTGGAAATTGTCTATTACAAGCCAGCTTTCTCGGTCGCACCTGATGGAACGAAGCGCCTCGCAAGCTTCTCCTATAGTGACGGCATTTGGAAAACCTATCCGCAGAAGACGTTCTGCCGCTCGGCCATCTATTTTTTCGATTTCGCGGCAGAGCCGATGAAAAGCTGTCTCCGGCGATTCGTCCGTAGCTGTAAACCAGTATACGGAAGATTTCTGCATGTGGACATTTCCATCCAAATAATCTCTCACAGCGGTGGTTTTGCCATAGCCGGATGGCGCTTCAACGATGGCAGCGCGTGCGGTTCTCAGGTTATTCAATTTGTTTTTCAGACGGTCGGAATAATAGTGAATATCAATATTTTTGGGTTTGCGGCATTCCATTGTATTACCCTCTTTACAATCTGCAACAACATAGATAACTCAGGTTTAGAGGCAATCAGGAATATTGCCGCTAAACCTGAATATGTGCTCCATCTAAATCTTTAAAAATTATATATTAACAGAATCATAACTGCGCTATAATTAATAATAAACAAACTCATTATCATTCTAGCATACCTTTAACACAGACACAATACTTACAAAAAAATTCAATACTGTTAAATAAAAGTTGCGTTGGCTTTCCTCATTTCCATGCCTTTTTTATCAAGCGCATCTTTAATTTTCAAATACTGCTCGGTTCTTTTTATTTTTAATGTAGTTGTAAGAATAAGGTCGTCCCATGTTAAAACAAAGTATCTTATAATTTTATACTTAGGCAATAAATCGTTGACTTTTCGGATCTCTTCCTGATAAAGTGCGGACAATTCATCTTCTGAAAGCAATCTGCCGTATTGTTCAATTATCTTTTGCTTGTCAAGCACAAGAAGCGCGCAAACCTGTATATCTCCGTCAGGAGCTTTATTCCCCCATGCAAAAGAAGATTTCACACCGGCTATGTTATTCAAAATAGTTTCATATTCTTCAGGAAATGCTTTTTTGCCGTTTGTGAATACTATCATTGATTTTTTCCGTCCAGTCACATAAATAAAGCCTTGCTTGTCAATCTTTCCCAAATCTCCTGTTTTGAACCATCCATATTCATCAAAAGCCTCTCTTGTAGCCTGTTCGTCTTCGTAATAACCAAGCATAACGTTTCGCCCTTTTACTAATATTTCTCCAACGCCATTTTCATCCGGCGAATCTATGCAAACTTCGACATCTTTAATAGGATGACCTATTGAACCTGGTTTGTTGACAAAATCATTATTTGCCGCAACGACAGGGGATGTCTCTGTCAATCCATATCCCTGTATCAGATGCAGCCCTATCTTTTCAAAACCCTTTACAACCCCTGGGTCTATAGGAGCGGCTCCTGAAACAGCAAGTCTTAATCTTGGACCTATTTTATCAAACACATTTTTAAAGAATTTTCTTCTTAAATCGATCCCAAATTTTAATAAAATCGATGATGCTGCCAGCATTATCTTGTATACGGCCTCTTTCCCCGACTTTTTTATGCCTTCCTGCAGTTTTTTATATATTGCTTCAAAAATAGCAGGAACGGCAACAAGTACGGTGACTCCAAATTCATTAATGTTTTGGGCGATATACTTTACACCTTCTGAGAAAGCCACACACACACCGTTATGAATCATGTACATAAGCCCGATAGTGTTTTCAAAAGTATGGTGCAGCGGAAGAATGGAAAGGTGAACATCTCCCGGTTCAGCTTTGATTACAGAAGTTATGGACGATACATTCGCACAAACATTTTGATGTGAAAGCATTACACCTTTTGAAATGCTTGTAGTTCCCGAAGTAAACAAAAGTATACTCATTTTGCTTCTATCTATTTCAGCATTTAAGAAATCTGTATTTCCTTCATCTAAAAGCTGCCCGCCCATTCTCAGCAAGCGAGGAATATCGGTAAATCTCTCCAAAACATTCTCATGATTGTTGCTTTGCATATTTGGGTCAATACTTTCCATGCAAATGAATCTATCAACTTTTTCATTTTCTCTTGCTAATTCAAGCATTGTTTCATGAAAAGCCGGGCTGTACACAACTGCTTTTACATTAGCTCTTTTTACCAGATTATCAATCTCATTCTTTGGAAGATATTTATCAAGCGGCACTACTATCCCTGTGCCGTTTACCACAGCAAAATAAGACATGCCCCATTCATATCTGTTTTCACCTATAATTGCTATTTTTTCTCCTTTAAGGCCTAAAGATATGAAAGCCGTACCAAGGCAGTCAATATCACGAGAAAACTGCCTGAATGATTTTGTTGCTACGCTTCCTTCTTGAGACTTGAATTTGAATGCTGTCAATTCTCCATATTTTTCTGCGCTTTGTTTTATTAGCTCCCTCAAATCCTGGATCTGTTGAGATTTGTAATATCCTATTCCTTTTACAACTCTGCGCCCGTTGTCTTCATAAACATCTATTCCTTTATTTGACATATCCAGCCCGCCCTTCCCAAATATTTTAATTTTTTATACGACAAGCAATTAGTTTTTGCTGAAAAACTTCTTATGCTACACCTTGGTTGCAATTGGCATCAGCTCACCTTGTATTTTATCAGACACACATCTATTAATTAATATATATCCTATTTTTTATATTTTATATAAAAAAAATGATAAATTATATGCATAAGTTGAATGAAAAAATTAAATAAACAATAAACAGTAATTATTTTTACTCTTTTTTATTATGTCATGTGTGTGTTTTATTTTGAATAACTCAAGTCGCAAAATATGATTTGTATCAATGCAAAAACCGCAACAGCTATAAAAATATCCCCTACGCTGAAAAGGGCAGGAAACGGATACCAATCAGGCATGCGTATAATGTCAGACAAAAACAATAGCCTGGTGTTATCCCCCGACACAATATGTCTGCCATCCAATATGTCATTAGGCTTAACGTGAGAATATTTATTCACAGAAACAACAACCTGATATAAAACAGGCATATATCCGTCGTTTGCAAATATTGCAGCACTGTTCAGGAATGTTCCCAACATAGCCATAAGAGCCCAAAAAGACGGAAGATTGCTTACAAGACAGGCAATTATTATAACATAAGACACAAAATGTATGTATAAATAGTATTTTGAAATAATCTCCCCGAGGCTATGCCCAAACACATGAGAAATATCTGCCATTCGCTGCACAACAAAAGCAAAAACAAGCAGATACCAGTACTTTATGTTTTTGTATTGCCTGATTTTCTTTGATTTTTTGTTAAATAAATATTCTTTTCTGTTTTCGTCAACAAATATTATTATTCTCCTTATAAGGACCACAATCATAGACAAAACTGCTGCTTCAAGCATCATAATATATCAATCCTTTTAAACTGATTGGTATTTATATCTTTTCTCTGTGTAGCCCATAATATCCAAAAAAGCTTTAGCAACCTCCGGATGGAACTGAGTGCCTGCTCCCAGCCTAATCTGCTCAAGAGCAGTCTGCTCATCCAGCGAATTTCTATATGGTCTTTTAGAAGTCATGGCGTCATATACATCAGCAACTGCCAGAATATACGATTCCAAAGGTATGTCATCCTTTGACAATCCTCTCGGATATCCTGTTCCATCGTACCTTTCGTGATGGCATCTTACTATTTCTGAAACCTCCTTCAAAAAGCTGACACTTTTTATTATATCAGCTCCTATAGAAGGATGCTTTTTAATTTCATCATATTCTTCCTTTGAAAGAACAGCATTTTTTCTTAGGATGCAGTCATCTATCCCTATTTTGCCAATATCATGAAGAATAGCAGCCTTTTCGACATTGTCTATTTGTCTTGGAGAAAGCTTCATCGCTTTGGCAAGCCTTACAGCATATTCCTTCACTCTGGAAGCATGTCCGCTTGTGTATGGATCTTTTGCCTCCATTGACTTGGTAAAAGCCTCAATCGTTTCAATATATGTATTTCTCATATCTACATAAAGTTTAAACGAGTATCTGGCCAGTAAAAGAGGTCCGAAAAACAGCACAACGCCAAATTGTCCTCTGCTTATATTTGCAATAGCTATTATAATGCCTATGCTTCCAACAGCCAGAGAGCTTGGCACCAAACCTGCAAAATTGTATTTAATCACTGTAATAATATTTTGTGCAGACAAAATAGAAATCATTGCAGAGAGCAAAGATGTATTAAAAATTATGTAAACTGCTACTATAACTATTGAAGGCAAAATTGATAAATTTCCAATCTTGCCTCCCGCGTACAAATATGCTAATCCTGAAAACC
>Ga0308398_1001363_pt1 | contig 13327 bp, 11 predicted proteins | sample Hotspr20SampleT9_FD_202360 | JGI IMG/M metagenome (GOLD analysis project Ga0308398, IMG submission 202360) | Hot spring phototrophic mat microbial communities from Mushroom Spring, Yellowstone National Park, Wyoming, United States - 20051001_T9 ...
ATTGGCAAGAGACATGCAAAATATTATTACATATGTGGACAAGCTTAATGAGCTGGATACATCAGGTATTAAACCCATGGAACATGTAGCCTCACTGCAAAATGTTTTAAGACAGGATGAGGTTAAACAATCTTTTGAAAGAGAAGTAATATTATCTAATGCACCTGATTCTGATAATGGATGTTTTAGAGTGCCTAAAGTAGTTGAATGATATTATATAATATAATTTTGTTATGGAAAGGCAGGATTGTAAAGTGAATATATTAAATATGACTGCTCATCAACTTTCGGATTTAATAAAGCGAAAAAAAATTAGTGCAGTTGAGATAACTAAGAATATTATTGATAATATTGAAAAAAGAGAAGAACAAATTAATGCTTACATAACTATTGCAAAAGAACAAGCGCTAAAACAGGCAGAGGAGGTTCAAAAGAAAATCGATGAGGGATGCGAATTGCCTCCACTCGCAGGAATACCCGCTGCAATAAAAGATAATATATGTACAAAAGACATGCTTACCACATGTGGTTCGAAAATGCTATACAACTTTGTTCCCCCATATGATGCAACGGTTGTGGAAAATCTAAAAAAACAAGAAGTTGTTTTCTTAGGGAAGTTAAATATGGACGAGTTTGCTATGGGCAGCACTACGGAGAATTCTTATTTTAAGAAAACTGCAAATCCATGGGACATTACAAGAGTACCTGGTGGTTCAAGCGGAGGTTCGGCTGCAGCTGTCGCTGCCGGAGAAGCTGTTTTTGCATTAGGTTCAGATACCGGTGGTTCAATAAGACAACCAGCGTCCTTTTGCGGAGTAGTAGGCATGAAACCTACTTATGGAGCGGTATCTCGTTTTGGCTTGGTGGCATTTGCTTCATCTCTTGACCAGATCGGCCCTATAACAAAAGATGTTACTGATTGCGCTCTGGTTCTTAACGCGATATGCGGGCATGATCCAATGGATTCCACATCACTGGATATGGAATATCCTGATTATTCAAAAGCTCTGGTAAATGATGTAAAAGGTTTGAGAATAGGTATCCCAAAAGAATATATGTCTGATGGGCTCAATGATGAAATAAAAGAAGCAATATTATCAGCTTCTAAAATATATGAAAAATTAGGAGCAACAATTGAAGAGTTTTCATTCAAAATGTCTGAGTATGCCATACCTGCATACTATCTTATTTCATCTGCTGAAGCAAGCTCGAATCTGGCAAGGTATGACGGTATAAAATACGGATACAGAGCTCAGAAGTTTAGTGATTTGATAGACTTGTACAAGCAAACAAGAAGCGAAGGTTTTGGAACAGAAGTAAAAAGAAGAATAATGCTTGGAACTTATGCTTTAAGCTCTGGGTATTATGATGCTTATTATAAGAAAGCGCTTCAGGCAAGGACTTTGATATGGCAGGAATATAATAAGGCATTTGAAAAATATGATGTAATATTATGCCCCACAGCCCCAACTGTTGCATATAAAATAGGAGAAAAAACTGATAATCCGCTTGAAATGTACCTGGGAGATATTTATACCGTCTCTGTTAACATTGCAGGTCTTCCTGCTATTTCATTGCCTTGCGGATTTAATTCAGAAAATCTCCCCATAGGAATGCAGCTCATTGGCAAAGCCTTTGATGAATGTACTCTGATAAGAGCAGGGTATACTTTTGAGAAAAATACTGATTTTACAAATAAAACTCCTTTTTGAGGTGATTATATGAGTTATGAAATTGTTATTGGTTTAGAAATACATGCTGAACTTGCTACAAAGTCAAAAATATATTGTTCATGCACAACTGAGTTTGGAGGAGAGCCGAACACACACTGCTGTCCTATTTGTACAGGCATGCCAGGTGTACTACCGGTATTGAACAAAAGCGTAGTGGAGTATGCTGTCAAAGCCGGTCTGGCAATGAATTGCAAAATTTCTGAATATAGCAAGCAAGATAGAAAAAATTATTTTTATCCTGATTTGCCAAAAGCCTACCAGACATCTCAATATGATTTGCCATTGTGCAAAGAAGGCTATCTTGACATTACAACATCAGATGGAATAAAGAGAATTGGCATCACAAGAATTCACATTGAAGAAGATGCAGGAAAACTTATGCATGATGAATGGGATACGGGGACCCTTATTGATTACAACAGATGTGGAGTTCCTTTGATAGAAATTGTTACAGAGCCTGACATAAGATCAGCAGAAGAGGCAAGGGTTTTTTTGGAAAATGTGAAAGCTATATTGGAGTATACAGGAGTGTCTGACTGCAAGATGCAGGAGGGTTCTCTGAGAGCTGATGTAAATCTTTCGATTAGGAAAAAAGGAGAGACACGGTTTGGCACAAGAACCGAAATGAAGAATCTTAACTCTTTCAGAGCAATAGTAAGAGCTATAGAAGCAGAAGCACAAAGGCAGATAGATGAAATAGAGAATGGTGGTACAATAGTCCAGGAAACAAGGCGTTGGGATGATGTGAAAGGCATGAGTTTTTCCATGAGAACCAAAGAAGAAGCTCATGACTATAGATATTTTCCAGAGCCTGATCTTGTTCCAATTGTAGTATCAAAAGAATGGCTTGAGAAAATAAAAAACTCACTTCCTGAGCTGCCTCAACAGAGAAAGCAAAGATACATAGAACAATTTGGTTTGCCACAATATGATGCCGAGATAATAACTTCATCGAAGCACCTTGCAGACTTTTTTGAAAAAGCTCAGGAAACATGCGGCAATCCAAAAGCCATAAGCAACTGGATAATGGGGGATTTGTTAAGAATATTAAAAGAAAAAGGGATTGAGTACAGCGATATACCTTTTGAAGCCGGAATGCTGGGCAAGCTTGTATTGCTTATAGATAAAGGAACGATAAGCGGGACAATAGCAAAGAAGATTTTTCAGAAAATGTTCGAAACAGCAGAAGATCCAGAGGTAATTGTCAAGAAGGAAGGGCTTGAAGTAGTAAATGATGAAAGAGCAATACTGGAAATCATTCAAAGAGTAATTATGTCAAATCCTCAATCTGTTTGTGACTATAAATCCGGTAAAGAAAAAGCTTTTGGATTCCTCGTTGGCCAGGCTATGAAAGAATCTCGAGGGAAAGCTAATCCTCAGCTTATAAACAAGCTTTTGAAACAAGAGTTGGATAAGCCCGAACAATAATAACCAAAATCCAAGTTTTCGCTGAAAAGACGAATTGTGCGTTAAGACGAGCTGCAAAATTGGCCGGCAAAACCGAAACATTTTATCAGGCTGAAGCGCCATGGATGGCGCGTAAAAAATTTTGTCTTATGACTTGTATACAATAAACATTTTGTATATAATAAATATGGCTTGAAATTAGCCTTACAAGCAGGTATTAAGACTTGGTCATAATAATTATTAATACTTTTTATATTTTTTAATACTTTACATAAACTATATAAAAGTATCGAAAGGGGAATTATAAAATGAGTTTTTTAGAACAAATAATTGACAGAGCAAAAAATGATGTAAAAACTATCGTTCTTCCTGAGAGTACTGATATCAGGACTATTAAAGCAACAGCAATGATTTTGGAAAAAGGTATAGCTAATGTGGTTTTGATTGGAAATAAAGATAATATTTTAAAATTGGCAGGTGATTTGGATATTTCTAAAGCTCAGATTGTAGACCCTGAAAATTATGATAAATTTGATGATTTTGCTTATACATTTTATGAGCTTAGAAAAAACAAAGGTGTTACAATAGAGCAGGCACATCAAATAATGAAAGATCCTCTCTATTTTGGTGTTATGATGGTCAAAAAAGGATTTGCAGACGGTATGGTAGCCGGAGCTATAAATTCTACAGCCAATACTCTGAGACCAGCGCTTCAGATATTGAAAACAGCACCAGGAACCAAGCTTGTGTCTTCTTTCTTTGTAATGGTTGTTCCTGACTGCCAATACGGACATAACGGTACTTTCGTTTATGCTGATTGTGGATTGGTTGAGAATCCTAATGCGGAAGAATTGTCTGAAATTGCAATTGCCTCTGCAAAATCTTTCAAAGATTTGGTTGGCGCTGAACCTAAAGTTGCAATGCTCTCTTATTCAACATATGGCAGCGCGAAAAGTGAGCTTACAGAAAAAGTAATTAAAGCAACTATGCTTGCGAAAGAAAAAGCACCTCAACTTTGTTTGGATGGAGAGCTGCAGGCAGATGCTGCTTTAGTACCTGAAGTGGGCAAGTCAAAAGCTCCTGACAGCAAAATCGCAGGAGAAGCAAATGTTCTTATATTCCCAAATCTGGATTGCGGAAATATAGCATACAAACTAACACAAAGGCTTGCAAAAGCAGAAGCTTACGGCCCAATAACACAGGGGATTGCCAAGCCTGTTAATGATCTTTCAAGAGGCTGCAGTGCTGAAGATATTGTCGGTGTTGTTGCTATTACTGCTGTTCAAGCTCAAAATTGCCAGTGAAGCAATTTATTTATAAAAAATACGATAGGAGAAGATGAAGATGAAGATTTTAGTTATTAATGCAGGAAGCTCTTCACTTAAATATCAGCTTATCGACATGGCAAATGATGAAGTGCTTGCAAAAGGGTTATGTGATAGAATAAGCCTCAATAATTCTTTTATCAAACACTCCAAAAACGGTGATGCTCCTGAAATAATTGAAAAAGACCTTCCAAATCACAAAGTTGCTGTTCAAGAGGTAATCAACCTGTTGACTGACAGAGAAAAAGGCGTTATTGACGACATGTCGGAGATTACAGCTGTAGGACATAGAGTAGTTCATGGAGGAGAAAAGTTTAAAAAATCAGTAATTATTGATGACGAAGTTGTTAAAGTTATTAAAGAGTGCATAGACCTTGCACCGCTTCACAATCCTCCAAATATAACCGGAATAGAAGCTTGCTCTCAGATTATGCCTGGCACTCCGATGGTTGCTGTGTTCGATACTGCTTTCCATCAAACGATGCCAAAACATGCTTATATGTATGCTATACCATATGAATTGTATGAAAAATATTCTATAAGAAAGTACGGTTTCCATGGCACATCTCATAAATATGTTGCCAACAGAGCTGCTAAAATGATCGGGAAGCCATTGAAGGATCTTAAAATCATTACTTGCCACTTAGGTAATGGTGCAAGCATATGTGCAATTAAGAATGGTGTTTCTGTAGACACAAGTATGGGATTTACTCCGTTAGCCGGTCTTGCCATGGGTACGCGAAGCGGAAGTATTGACCCTGCAGTTATTTGGTTTATAATGGAAAAGGAGAAGCTTTCAACAAAAGAAATAGATCAGCTTTTAAACAAAAAATCAGGCGTTCTTGGGATTTCAGGAGTAAGCAGCGATTTCAGGGATTTGGAAGAAGCTGCTAATTCAGGTAATGAAAGAGCAAAGCTTGCCGTTAAGATGTTCTGCTATAGAGTAAAAAAATATATAGGAGAATATGCTGCCGTAATGGGTGGAGTAGATGCGGTGGTATTCACCGCCGGTATAGGTGAGAATAATCCTGTTGTAAGAAGAGAAATATTAGAAGATATGGAGTTTCTGGGCATTAAAGTTGATTGGGAAAAGAATGAAATCAGAGGGAAAGAGACAGATATCAGTGAACCCGGTGCTTTAGTAAAGACACTTGTTATTCCTACAAACGAAGAGCTGGCTATTGCCAAAGAGACTGCATCGCTTGTAGGCCAGCAAGCAGAGCAATATTAATTTTCTTGACAATATTATGCTCAGTTAGTATAATATCATTTGTCAGTTTTTTATCTGGTAGATATTTGTTTTCGCCAGGAGAATTGTGCTATGATTAGAATTGATATTGCTGGTTTGGTTAAAGTTGATGGTGCATCTCTTGACATCGATGTGCAAGAAATGCCCGAAGAGCTTGAGAACTTATATGCAGGTGTGGTATTTAAGGAAGCTCCTGTCATTAAAGGAACCCTCGTTAATATAGGAGGAGTGCTTAAACTTACCGGAAGCATTTGTGTAAGCTATTCATGCTCCTGTGATAGATGTCTTCAACATATTGATAGTTTTATGAGCATTGATGTTGATGAGGAATATGTAAAGAATTCAGGTGAGCATGAAGGGTATGAGTATGGGGATAATTTCATTACTTTGGATGAGATGATTATAGACAATATTGGAGTAAGCATGCCCATGATTCATCTTTGCGATGCAATGTGCAAAGGGCTTTGCCCTGTTTGTGGCTCCAACCTTAATGAACATAAATGCAATTGTTCCCACAAGCAAAATGAAAACGCATCTGCTTTTTCTGTTCTCAAGGATTTCTTTAGCAAATGATATTTGGTTTTTGTGGAGCATAGGAGGTGTTTAATAGATGGCTAATCCAAAACGCAGATGGTCTAAAGCAAGAACAGGAAAGAGAAGATCCCAATGGAAACTTGCTGTTCCTGGGCTTGTTAGTTGCCCCCAATGCCATAGCCTTAAGTTGCCGCATAGGGTATGCAAAGAATGTGGCTACTACTCTGGTAGAGAGGTTATAAAGGTTCAGGCAAAATAATTGTTTTTAAAGCAGCAGGTTGACCTGCTGTTTTTTATTTTACAAAACCAAGAGGATTACTATGAAAAAAAAAGATGCAGTTGTGTATAAAGTTTATGAAGGAAGTATTGCTGAAGAAGCCGGAATACAAGAAGGAGATATACTCCTGAGTATTAATGGAAATAAAATAAAAGATATCTTTGATTACAGATTTTTATGTGCGGATGAAGAGCTGGAATTGGAGATACTTAAACCTGATGGTGAAATATGGTCAATACAGGTGGAAAAAGATGAATATGAAGATTTAGGCTTGGAATTTGAAGAGCCGTTAATAGAGGAAGCAGCAAGCTGCAGAAACAAATGTATATTTTGCTTCATTGATCAATTGCCTAAGGGAATGAGGTCATCTTTATATTTTAAAGATGATGATGTGAGACTATCTTTTCTGTCAGGCAATTATGTTACACTTACTAATTTAGATGACGAAGAATTTGAAAGAATAATAAAATACAAGCTTTCCCCGGTCAATATATCAGTGCATACTACAAATCCTGCTCTTAGAAGAAAAATGTTAAACAACAGGTTTGCAGGGAATATTCTTGAACGTATAAATAAGTTAACCGGCAACGGAATTGCAGTAAACTGCCAGATTGTGCTTTGCAGGGGAATCAACGACGGTAAAGAGCTTGAAAAAACAATTATGGATTTGGCTTCATTGTACCCTGGAGTTTATAGCATATCCGTAGTGCCTGTAGGTTTGACAAAACACAGGGAAGGTCTTGCGGAGCTATTGCCATATGATAAAGATTCTGCCAAAGAAGTAGTTGAGCTTATACATGAATGCCAGAAAAGATTTATTGATAAAACAGGATCGCGAATAGTTTACCTGGCTGATGAATTTTATATTTTATCTGATATTGAGATGCCTCCATACGAATATTATGAAGATTTTCCACAGCTGGAGAATGGCGTGGGTATGATTGCTTTATTCGAAAAAGAATTTAATGATAAGTTAAACCAATATGCATCAAAAAACAATACAACCAAACATATAAAAAGAATGATAAGTGTTGCTACCGGTGTTAGCTCGCATCCTTTTATAACTAAACTGGTGCATAAAGCAAATAAAATTTTTGCTGATCTAATAGTTAATGTATATAAGATTGAAAATAATTTCTTTGGACAAAATGTTACTGTGACAGGATTGCTGACTGGCGGAGACCTGGTAAAACAGCTTAAAGATAAAGAACTTGGGCAGGAATTATTATTGAGCGCAACTATGTTTAAAGCAGGAGAGGACTTGTTTTTAGATGATTATACTGTTAAAATGGTTGAACAGGAATTAAATGTATCAATAACAAAAGTTGAAAATGATGGCGGAGAGTTTCTAAATGCACTATTAGGAATAAAAAGAAATAAATAAAGTAATTGCAGGAGGTGTTTGAGTTGCCAATACCGGTTGTTGCAATTGTTGGCAGACCTAACGTAGGTAAATCAACTTTTTTTAATTATCTTGCAGGCAAGAGAATATCAATTGTGGAAGATACTCCTGGTGTTACCAGGGATAGAATTTATGCCGATGTTGAATGGAGAGACAGAAAATTTACTTTAATAGATACTGGTGGTATTGAGCCATATTCAAAAGACATAATTATGCAGCAAATGAGAAGGCAAGCAGAGATAGCTATAGAAACAGCTGACGTAATCGTTCTCATGGTTGACGGTAAAGAAGGAATTACTGCTTCAGATAAAGAAGTAGCTTCTATGCTAAGAAAATCGCAGAAACCTGTCTTGCTTGCGGTTAATAAAATAGATACAGTAGGAGAGCCGCCGGCTTCTGTTTATGAGTTTTACAATCTTGCGATGGGGGAGCTTTTCATCATTTCATCAATACATGGTTTAGGAATGGGGGAATTGCTGGATGAGATATATGACAATCTTCCTGAATCTGTTGATGAAGAGTATGATGAAGATGTGATTAAAGTAGCGGTTATTGGCAAACCAAATGCGGGTAAATCTTCTCTCATAAATAGAATTTTAGGTGAAGAAAGAGTTATAGTAAGCGATATTCCTGGAACAACAAGAGACGCAATTGATACATTTTTTGAAAAAGATAATGATAAATTCGTTTTTATAGACACCGCCGGCATTAGAAGAAAGAGCAAAATTAATGAAAACATAGAAAAATACAGTATAATAAGAGCGCTTACTGCTATTGAGCGATCGGATGTTTGCCTAATAATAATAGATGCGCTGGATGGTGTAACAGAACAGGACGCTAAAATTGCCGGATATGCTCATGAAAAAGGCAAAGCTTCTATAATAGTAATAAACAAATGGGATTTGGTAGAAAAAGAAACAGGAACGCTTGAAGAATATCGAAAGACAGTATATGAAAAGCTTGGGTTTATGACATATGCTCCTGTATTATTTATTTCAGCTAAAACCGGACAGAGGGTTCACAGATTATTTGAACTAATCAAATTTGTGAATGATCAGGCTGCTTTCAGAGTATCCACAGGGATGTTGAATGACCTCGTTAGTGAAGCCACTGCCATAGTTCAACCTCCTTCGGACAAAGGAAAAAGGCTCAAGATATTCTATATGACACAGCCTTCAGTCAAACCACCTACATTTGTTGTTTTTGTTAATGATAAAGAATTGATGCATTATTCTTATCTTAGGTATCTTGAGAACCAATTAAGAAAAAGCTTTGGTTTTGAAGGAACGCCATTAAGATTTATAATTAGGCAAAAAGAAGAAGGGGAAGATTGAAATGTTTGGTTTATTATTTATTGTGTTTTTGTCCGGGTATTTGCTAGGGAGCATTAATACATCAATAATTGTTTCCAGGTTTTATGGAGTTGACATAAGAAGCATGGGGAGCGGAAACGCAGGAGCAACAAATACGCTGAGAACTCTTGGTAAATCTGCTGCCATATTTGTGCTTGCAGGTGATTCCCTGAAAGGTATTATTTCTTGTTTGATTGGAGCATATGTTTTATTGCGTATTGACCCATCATATTATAGCTATGGAGCTATGATTTCGGGTTTAGGTGCGGTTATTGGGCATAACTGGCCCTTGTATTTTAGCTTCAGAGGAGGAAAAGGTGTCCTGACTTCTGCTGCAGTTCTATTTCTTGTGGACTGGAAGGCTGGAATTATTGCACTTGTACTATTCATCATTATTGTGGCAATAACAAAATACGTTTCTTTAGGTTCTATACTTGCAGCTTTATCATTCCCTTTATATTGTATTTTAAATAAAGAAAATAATATATATAAAATATTTTTTTCTTTGATTATTTCTGGCCTGGTCGTTTACAGACACAGAGCAAACATAGATAGATTGATTAAGGGCACTGAATCAAAACTAGGCTCCAAAAATAAAAACGAAAGGAATGAACTGAATTGAATATCTCTGTTATAGGTGCCGGCAGTATGGGGATTGCTGTTGCCGTTTTGCTTTCCTCAAAAGGATATAATATAAAAATTTGGTCAGCCTTTAAAGATGAAGTTGAAATGCTTAATATACATAAAGAACATAAAACAAAGCTCCCTGGTGTCTATATCTCAGAAAATGTGGTTGCTTCGACAGATATGGAATTTGTACTGCACAATGCTGATATGGCAGTTATCGCATTACCCTCGCAAACTATAAGAGCAGTATTGAGGATGATGCGCAATATGATGAAAAATAATACTATATTAGTATGTTGTTCCAAAGGTATAGAGCAGGAAACAAATCTTCTTTTATCAGATGTTATTAAGCAGGAAATTTCAAACAACTGTATTGTGGTGGCTTTATCAGGTCCAAGCCATGCTGAGGAAATAGGCCGATTTGTGCCTACGGCAGTGGTTGCAGCATGCGAGGAAATAAAATATGCTGAAATCGTTCAGGATGTATTTATGACATCAACCTTTAGAGTATATACAAATATTGATATAGTGGGTGTTGAACTTGGAGGAGCATTAAAAAATGTCATTGCACTATGTGCAGGCATTTCAGATGGGTTAGGTTTTGGTGACAATACTAAAGCTGCCTTGATGACGAGAGGTATGGTTGAAATTGCAAGATTAGGCGCAGCTATGGGCGCAAAACCAGAAACATTTGCAGGATTAACCGGCATAGGAGATTTAATTGTCACTTGCACAAGCATGCACAGCAGAAATAGGAGAGCAGGTATATTGATAGGGCAAGGCAAATCTGTAAAAGATGCTCTAGATCAAGTAAAAATGGTCGTAGAGGGTTATTCTACAACAAAACCTGCATATGAGCTATCAAAATTAAAGAATGTTCCTATGCCCATAACAACAGAAGCATATAATATATTGTATGAAGGGAAAGATGCCAAACAGGCTGTTACTGACCTTATGACCAGAGACAAAAAATATGAGATTTGGTAGGCACAATGTTAAATAGTTCTTTCTGAAAAAGTCAAGTTTCGTCTGAAAAGGAGAATTGTGCGTTAAGGCCATCTGTAAAATTGGACGGCAAAACCGAAACATTTTATCAGGCTGAAGCACCATGGACGGCGCGCGAAGCAGCCGTCCAGCCGGGACGGCGATTCAGTGGCTGCCCGATAAAATGCAAGGTGTTATAGAGGATTTCCTTTTATGAAATAATCCATAAGTTCATATCCTTTATCAAAAAACACACCTGTTCTTTGAGCTTCAAATTCATCATACGACTTAACATTTGAGCCGAAAGACTGTTTGTTTGAATAAATTAAAAAAGGGACAGGCTCATTTGTATGTGTTCGCAATGACAGAGGGGTAGGATGATCCGGGAGGACCATGATCTTAAAGTCAGTATATTTCTGAAGTCCTTCAAATACAGGTTTGACTATTTTTTCATCTATGAGCTCAATAGATTTTACTTTGTTTTCAATTTCAAATCTATGACCGCATTCATCCGGTGCTTCAATATGGATATACACGAAATCTTTGCCGCTATCCAGCTCATCAAGAGCCGCTTTAGCTTTTCCTGAATAGTTGGTGTTTATATTTCCTGTAGCACCCTCAACATCAACAGAATTAAGTCCGGCGCATTTTCCTATGCCTTTTATAAGGTCAACTGCTGATATTACTGATCCCGACACACCATATTTTTGTATGAATGAAGGAAGAGATGTTTTTTTGCCTTCTCCCCAAAGCCATATGCAATTAGCCGGTTTAAGGCCCTTTTTAATCCTATTGGTATTGATGGGATGATTTTTGAGTATGCTTATACTATCTTTCATCATTTTTATAAGAATAGCACAATCATCACGACCAGGCAGATAATTATTAATTTTTTTTTCAAGAATGTCATGAGGAGGTGTTAGCGAAAGACCTGTTTTTCCATGTTTCCACACAAGACAATGCCTGTAGCTGATACCTGGATAAAAACAAAAAACTTCATTTTTAAATTGCTTGTTAATTGCTTCAATTAGCTGAGCAGCTTCTTCCGATGAAATTTCATCCGCACTGTAATCGATCATTGTTTTATTCTCGAATTCATCATCATTTGATAAAGTTACTAAATTGCATCTTAAAGCTACATCATCATCGTTTAATTGTATGCCCATACTTGCAGCTTCCAACGGGGACCTCCCTGTGTAGTATATCTGAGGATTGTATCCTAAAACAGAAAGATTGGCCGCATCACTTCCGGGAGCTATCCCTTCCGGAACTGTTTTTACAAGTCCCACAGTACCATTTGCAGCTAAATAATCCATCATGGGTTTATTTGCTGCCTCAAGAGGAGATTTATTACCTAATTCTTTTACCTTATAATCTGCCATTCCATCTCCTAAAATAACAACATATTTCACCTAATCAACCCCTTAGATAATATTGAATATAATTATTATAATAATATAGTATTATTGATTTTGTACGTGTTCTATTATAGCAGACAAATGTATGTGAGTGAAGAACAATTTATATTTTTTGTAGAAAAGTTTGAGAAATTATTATATACTAAATAAAAAACAATATAAATTTTCATGGAGTGATATAAAATAATGTCAGATTTTGATTTTAATTTAAAAGACCAGCTCAAAGATAAAGGGTATAAAATGACATCGCAAAGGCAGGCGATTTTGGATGTACTGATTGAAAATGACGGCAAACACCTAAGCACAGAAGAAATTTATGAACTCGTCAAAAAGCGGTATCCTGATATAGGAGTTGCAACAGTTTACCGAACATTGCTTTTATTTGATAGAATGGAGTTGGTTTACAAGCTTGACTTTGATGATGGATGCAGCAGATATGAACTTAATAAAAATAAAGAAGATCATAGGCATCATCATTTAATTTGCATGAGCTGCGGCAGTGTTTCTGAGGTGGAGGAAGATCTGCTTGATTCCTTGGAAGAAGAAATATTAAACAAGAAAGGGTTCTTGGTGAAAGACCATAGAGTTAAATTTTATGGCATTTGCAAGAAATGTTCGGAGAAAATTCCTAATGATAAATGAGCATTAAATTAACATATAAAAAACCGGTATTTGCACAGTTGTATGCACATACCGGTTTAAATTATTATTTTACAAGGAGTTTTTCAGCGAAAACTATTTTAGAACGCTAAGCAATACTCCTGCTGCAACTGCAGAGCCTATTACTCCTGCTACATTAGGACCCATTGCATGCATAAGCAAAAAGTTTGAAGGATTGGCTTCCTGACCAACCTTCTGTGAAACTCTTGCAGCCATAGGCACTGCGGAAACTCCAGCCGAACCGATAAGAGGATTCACTTTTCCTCCTGAAACCCAATACATGATTTTGCCAAAAAGCACACCGCCGGCTGTCCCAAATGAAAATGCAATAAGACCGAGTACAATTATCCCCAGCGTTT
>Ga0308398_1001371_pt1 | contig 13273 bp, 14 predicted proteins | sample Hotspr20SampleT9_FD_202360 | JGI IMG/M metagenome (GOLD analysis project Ga0308398, IMG submission 202360) | Hot spring phototrophic mat microbial communities from Mushroom Spring, Yellowstone National Park, Wyoming, United States - 20051001_T9 ...
GGCGAAGTGCAGGTAGTAGGGGTTAGAACACGGGCGAGGAAGGGAGCGGAGGTCGAGATTTCAGCAATTTCGGCTCGTTGAAGAGCACTGAAACCATCGAGGCTGGCGTACTCGAAGAGAGACGCGCAGTCGCATTTCAGCAATTTCGGCTCGTTGAAGAGCACTGAAACATCGGCGTCTGTGGTTTATTCAGGCGCGCCGTGGCCGGCATTTCAGCAATTTCGGCTCGTTGAAGAGCACTGAAACGTATGTGTTCGACGGCTGGGGTGTTGTGAGGGTGTCCATTTCAGCAATTTCGGCTCGTTGAAGAGCACTGAAACGGAGCGCCCAGACCGGCAGCCAGAGCGCCGCGACCGATTTCAGCAATTTCGGCTCGTTGAAGAGCACTGAAACTAGTGGATGCCGTCCTTTCTGTGTGGTTGTTATCGAATTTCAGCAATTTCGGCTCGTTGAAGAGCACTGAAACCGTCCACGCGGCGGGGCACTCAAAGGGAGGAGGAATCGATTTCAGCAATTTCGGCTCGTTGAAGAGCACTGAAACTTGATGCTGCGCACGAACGCTGCGGAACTGGCGCTGCCGATTTCAGCAATTTCGGCTCGTTGAAGAGCACTGAAACATCGGCTACGGCGCGCTGGAGATGACCGATGAGGGGGATTTCAGCAATTTCGGCTCGTTGAAGAGCACTGAAACGTGTCTTTCAGCAGTGTCACAACACAGCATCTTCTTTATTTCAGCAATTTCGGCTCGTTGAAGAGCACTGAAACGGCGGATGCGCCGGAGCGGTACGGCATGCGGGATGATTTCAGCAATTTCGGCTCGTTGAAGAGCACTGAAACCTCGACGCGCTGTTCGCGTTGCCGCGCGTCGTCTGCGATTTCAGCAATTTCGGCTCGTTGAAGAGCACTGAAACGCGCGCGATGGGGTTTCCCGCGTGGTTTGATTTTGATTTCAGCAATTTCGGCTCGTTGAAGAGCACTGAAACCGGTCCAGGCGGGCGTCGAGGCGCAGCTGCGCATCGCCGATTTCAGCAATTTCGGCTCGTTGAAGAGCACTGAAACGAACAAGCATTGTATGTCCCTCCTCCAGCGCCGTCACATTTCAGCAATTTCGGCTCGTTGAAGAGCACTGAAACTTTGTTACATAGGATTTCCACGCCCGCCCGTTGTCCCAAATTTCAGCAATTTCGGCTCGTTGAAGAGCACTGAAACACACGCAGCGCGCCAGCGCTTCTGAGAGCGTCGCCGCATTTCAGCAATTTCGGCTCGTTGAAGAGCACTGAAACCTGCGGAAGGCGAAGGTGTATCGTTCGGCGACTTTCATTTCAGCAATTTCGGCTCGTTGAAGAGCACTGAAACGGCTGCGCACCGATCGATACGGACAGAACCAGCACGATTTCAGCAATTTCGGCTCGTTGAAGAGCACTGAAACTTCTGATGATCAACTACGCGCACAGTATACCACACGCGATTTCAGCAATTTCGGCTCGTTGAAGAGCACTGAAACCGATTGAGGCGCTGGTCGCGGCGGCGCAGTGGGTGTGGATTTCAGCAATTTCGGCTCGTTGAAGAGCACTGAAACAACATTATCTTGATTGGCCCGTGTTGGTATCTCTGGATTTCAGCAATTTCGGCTCGTTGAAGAGCACTGAAACCGACGAAGCGGCGCAGCGCGGTTTCCGTCCGGTGCTTATTTCAGCAATTTCGGCTCGTTGAAGAGCACTGAAACCGACGAAGCGGCGCAGCGCGGTTTCCGTCCGGTGCTATTTCAGCAATTTCGGCTCGTTGAAGAGCACTGAAACCGCCGCGCCCGTTCCGCTGCCAGAACGCGAACAGCGATTTCAGCAATTTCGGCTCGTTGAAGAGCACTGAAACGCGTATTGCTCGGTACGTTCTGGACTTCGAGAGTCAATTTCAGCAATTTCGGCTCGTTGAAGAGCACTGAAACCTTCATTCTGTTCGATAATTTCGCGTAAATTTGCGATTTCAGCAATTTCGGCTCGTTGAAGAGCACTGAAACCGACGCGCCAACCGCCTTCGCGTCGTTCGATCTCGATTTCAGCAATTTCGGCTCGTTGAAGAGCACTGAAACCCCAACCTGGCGACGCCGCTGCGTGTCAATAATCTGGATTTCAGCAATTTCGGCTCGTTGAAGAGCACTGAAACCAAATCTTTGAGCCCGACGCCGCGATCCGCGCGCGATTTCAGCAATTTCGGCTCGTTGAAGAGCACTGAAACTCGGCGTCTACACATCAATACCGTTGAGCGCCCGCGATTTCAGCAATTTCGGCTCGTTGAAGAGCACTGAAACGATCCAACGCCGCCAGCAGCAGCGCGCTGAGGCGCTATTTCAGCAATTTCGGCTCGTTGAAGAGCACTGAAACTCCAGGTCGCAGCGTCGGTCGAGATTTCGACCGCAATTTCAGCAATTTCGGCTCGTTGAAGAGCACTGAAACCTACGACGAACCCGACGCGGTGTTCGTCATATCGCACGATTTCAGCAATTTCGGCTCGTTGAAGAGCACTGAAACGCTTCGGTGACGGCGGGCAAGTGCTCGCTGTACGCAATATTTCAGCAATTTCGGCTCGTTGAAGAGCACTGAAACTCACCGCGCCCGGCAACTCCGGCGACACAATGTACATTTCAGCAATTTCGGCTCGTTGAAGAGCACTGAAACCAGCGACGAGTTGCGTGAGGTGCGGCAGCAGTGCGATTTCAGCAATTTCGGCTCGTTGAAGAGCACTGAAACTCGGATCATCAGCAGTGTCACAACACTCTATAGAAATATTTCAGCAATTTCGGCTCGTTGAAGAGCACTGAAACGCGAGATCGCGGTACGGCTGCCGCAGGCGCTTCGCGGATTTCAGCAATTTCGGCTCGTTGAAGAGCACTGAAACGTCAAGCGCGTCGGGCGGGCAGTGATAGATGTCTCTGATTTCAGCAATTTCGGCTCGTTGAAGAGCACTGAAACGTCGGTGACCGGTCAACCGGTCAGCCGGTCGGTCGGTATTTCAGCAATTTCGGCTCGTTGAAGAGCACTGAAACCGCGGATACGAACATCATCGTTGACGCAACTAATCAATTTCAGCAATTTCGGCTCGTTGAAGAGCACTGAAACGTCGCCAGAACGTCGTTGGCGATCGGCTGAATGAAGATTTCAGCAATTTCGGCTCGTTGAAGAGCACTGAAACGCGCGCGGTTGCGGAACAGACCCGCAACGCGCGGTTCGATTTCAGCAATTTCGGCTCGTTGAAGAGCACTGAAACCTTCGGTCGCGGCGGTGATGGCGACGGTTTCGGCGCGATTTCAGCAATTTCGGCTCGTTGAAGAGCACTGAAACGACGCGATGCGTATCAACCAGCGGTATCTCGATATTGATTTCAGCAATTTCGGCTCGTTGAAGAGCACTGAAACTTCTCTGATGTCGTATTCGCGGTGCTTCCGCAACGCATTTCAGCAATTTCGGCTCGTTGAAGAGCACTGAAACTCACGAAATCGTCCGGATTGAACGAGACGGTGTACGATTTCAGCAATTTCGGCTCGTTGAAGAGCACTGAAACTCAGCGCCGCGCCGGGCGCGGTTTGCCATTCCACTGCTATTTCAGCAATTTCGGCTCGTTGAAGAGCACTGAAACCGCATAGTATACTCAGTGTGTAGTTGATTACGCGAAATTTCAGCAATTTCGGCTCGTTGAAGAGCACTGAAACCGATTGAAGCGCTGACGGCGGCGGCGCAGTGGGTGTGGATTTCAGCAATTTCGGCTCGTTGAAGAGCACTGAAACCGCGTTGGTTTGCCAGATTTCAATGCGGGTGATTTTATTTCAGCAATTTCGGCTCGTTGAAGAGCACTGAAACGCGCAGCGAACGTCTTGCGCGTCATCTGCTCGATGATCGATTTCAGCAATTTCGGCTCGTTGAAGAGCACTGAAACGTGGTTGTGTCAACGCGCCGCTCCGCTTTGTATTCCGATTTCAGCAATTTCGGCTCGTTGAAGAGCACTGAAACCCAACATCACCCCGTCGGTTGCCGCCATCACCCCCTATTTCAGCAATTTCGGCTCGTTGAAGAGCACTGAAACGGCGGGGTTGAGCGGCACGACGCAGTTTCTCGCAACGATTTCAGCAATTTCGGCTCGTTGAAGAGCACTGAAACCCACCCGCGCAACGCGCGCGGTGTGGGAGATTGACGATTTCAGCAATTTCGGCTCGTTGAAGAGCACTGAAACCTCGTTAAGCAGCCAGTCCAGCGCGGGCAGCGTAAATTTCAGCAATTTCGGCTCGTTGAAGAGCACTGAAACTTCTGGCGATGATCCAGCGTCTGCTGCCCGGCAGCGCGATTTCAGCAATTTCGGCTCGTTGAAGAGCACTGAAACCTTAAAAGCGAAGGGGCGATCCGGCGAACCGGAACATTTCAGCAATTTCGGCTCGTTGAAGAGCACTGAAACACAGCGTGATCTGTATGGGGATATGCTGGCTAATCCGATTTCAGCAATTTCGGCTCGTTGAAGAGCACTGAAACTCGGATAACGGAACCACAGCGCGCTCGGTTTCGGATGAATTTCAGCAATTTCGGCTCGTTGAAGAGCACTGAAACTCGCTGCGTCAGTACACGCTTGGGAACAACCCGACTATTTCAGCAATTTCGGCTCGTTGAAGAGCACTGAAACGCCTATTACGTACCCGCCGCAATTTGAACGAACGGACTGATTTCAGCAATTTCGGCTCGTTGAAGAGCACTGAAACCCTCGGTCGCGGCGGTGATGGCGACGGTTTCGGCGCATTTCAGCAATTTCGGCTCGTTGAAGAGCACTGAAACAGACCATCGAACGACGTGCACCACAATACGCCCGTCATTTCAGCAATTTCGGCTCGTTGAAGAGCACTGAAACGGAGCGCGGCCGCGACCGCGCCCGCGGCGAGTAACCCATTTCAGCAATTTCGGCTCGTTGAAGAGCACTGAAACGTTTGGGCGTTCGGTGGTAGGTGGTTATTAAGAGGAATTTCAGCAATTTCGGCTCGTTGAAGAGCACTGAAACTCGCGGATCGGATGACGACGATATTCGGATATTGATATTTCAGCAATTTCGGCTCGTTGAAGAGCACTGAAACCGAGCGAGAACCAGAGCAACACATAGAGCATCGCAATATTTCAGCAATTTCGGCTCGTTGAAGAGCACTGAAACACAACCCGCACCTCCGTCTCGACGCGCCCCGGAAACGATTTCAGCAATTTCGGCTCGTTGAAGAGCACTGAAACCGCGCACCGCAACGTCGCGCTTCGCGGAGCGCTCGAAATTTCAGCAATTTCGGCTCGTTGAAGAGCACTGAAACGGGACGTACTGGCTGGAGGTGCAATCCGGTAGGTTGTATTTCAGCAATTTCGGCTCGTTGAAGAGCACTGAAACTTTGTCAAGAGCCGAATCTCAACCAAATTCCTCACCGATTTCAGCAATTTCGGCTCGTTGAAGAGCACTGAAACGGTTAGAAGAGGAGAAAGGAGCGTATGTCAATCACAAATTTCAGCAATTTCGGCTCGTTGAAGAGCACTGAAACCGCTGATGTTTCACCTCAAGCGCGGGGACGTTGACATTTCAGCAATTTCGGCTCGTTGAAGAGCACTGAAACGCGTCAGTGGAAACGTCGCCTCGCTACGTACAAACAGATTTCAGCAATTTCGGCTCGTTGAAGAGCACTGAAACCGCCAACTCGCCGCGCGTCGGGGCGAGCGCGCGCTGAACGATTTCAGCAATTTCGGCTCGTTGAAGAGCACTGAAACTCCGGCGGTTTTCCCCCCGCGCGTCTTCGCGCGGGCGATTTCAGCAATTTCGGCTCGTTGAAGAGCACTGAAACGACCACCGTCATGCCCGGGTAGGGACGGAACCCAAACGATTTCAGCAATTTCGGCTCGTTGAAGAGCACTGAAACAGCAATCGGCGCCGGCGGACCGGAGCGTCGCAATCGCATTTCAGCAATTTCGGCTCGTTGAAGAGCACTGAAACTTGGCGGCGCGTTGCGTCGCTTGAGGAGGCGCGGTATAAAATTTCAGCAATTTCGGCTCGTTGAAGAGCACTGAAACAAGACGCAACGCAGATGATGATCGAACTGGGATTGATTTCAGCAATTTCGGCTCGTTGAAGAGCACTGAAACCCCATCCTCCGCCTCGTACCACGCGGTCATTTTGTCATTTCAGCAATTTCGGCTCGTTGAAGAGCACTGAAACCGCGTCCGCGCCGGTCAAGCAACGCGGGAATGAGGATTTCAGCAATTTCGGCTCGTTGAAGAGCACTGAAACCGACGGATTAGCAGTATTCGATGTGCTGCGCACGCCCTATTTCAGCAATTTCGGCTCGTTGAAGAGCACTGAAACTTTGTGTTGAGTGATTGTTTACTGTGACTACAGTATATTTCAGCAATTTCGGCTCGTTGAAGAGCACTGAAACCCCCGATATGTGGCACTACGAGCTGGTTCCAACTGGATTTCAGCAATTTCGGCTCGTTGAAGAGCACTGAAACGCGCAAATCCTTTGAAGAACGCTTCCACCTTATCCGCATTTCAGCAATTTCGGCTCGTTGAAGAGCACTGAAACGCATTCCTCAGTTCCCCAGGCAACCGCCTCGGCGATATTTCAGCAATTTCGGCTCGTTGAAGAGCACTGAAACGACGTTCGCTGCTATTCTCTTCCTCGACGGATTAGATTTCAGCAATTTCGGCTCGTTGAAGAGCACTGAAACAGAACAGATTGACAATGCGGCCGAGCATGCGCGCACCATTTCAGCAATTTCGGCTCGTTGAAGAGCACTGAAACCAGACGTGGACGCGGTTCATCTGGCGGCGCAGCGGAATATTTCAGCAATTTCGGCTCGTTGAAGAGCACTGAAACGGCGGTGGATCGCCGGGATGTGCGTATTGACGAGAAATTTCAGCAATTTCGGCTCGTTGAAGAGCACTGAAACATGCAACTCCGGCGCATCGGCCAACACGGGAACCGATTTCAGCAATTTCGGCTCGTTGAAGAGCACTGAAACAAACACATGGTTGGTCGTGCGCCACGGACCCTCCTGATTTCAGCAATTTCGGCTCGTTGAAGAGCACTGAAACGCACCTCAAAATCGCGGGTGCGGATACCGGACGGTTCATTTCAGCAATTTCGGCTCGTTGAAGAGCACTGAAACATGTGGAAGTTGTAACGTCCGCCGTCTTACCGAGAGATTTCAGCAATTTCGGCTCGTTGAAGAGCACTGAAACGTCGCCAGCGGCGCGCTCTCCAGCACCGACAACGATTTCAGCAATTTCGGCTCGTTGAAGAGCACTGAAACCGAACGGGTGCGTCGTTTGCGCGATCATTCTTTTACATTTCAGCAATTTCGGCTCGTTGAAGAGCACTGAAACGCAGCATCATCCCGAACATTCGGACGCGAATTGATGAATTTCAGCAATTTCGGCTCGTTGAAGAGCACTGAAACGCGGGAGGCTACGGCGACGAGGGACAGCGGCGCATAATTTCAGCAATTTCGGCTCGTTGAAGAGCACTGAAACGACGCCGAGTTGTTTCGCAACGATTGTGGCGGCGTTTATTTCAGCAATTTCGGCTCGTTGAAGAGCACTGAAACCTTTCTCCAACTCTGCGTTCTGGACGGCATCAATCCATTTCAGCAATTTCGGCTCGTTGAAGAGCACTGAAACACGGTGTACAGCAGACGGTCGCCGTTGCAGCGGCTGATTTCAGCAATTTCGGCTCGTTGAAGAGCACTGAAACCGACGCGCGGCGACCTTGCGGGCTGGCTGGCGGCGGTATTTCAGCAATTTCGGCTCGTTGAAGAGCACTGAAACCCGAACGAGATGAATAACGATCCCGTTTTCTGTCCGATTTCAGCAATTTCGGCTCGTTGAAGAGCACTGAAACACCGCGAGGCGGCGGCGCGCGTCTACCACGCGCTGAAATTTCAGCAATTTCGGCTCGTTGAAGAGCACTGAAACGGGTGCGCAGCGTCGAGGAGTACAACCAGACCGCGCCATTTCAGCAATTTCGGCTCGTTGAAGAGCACTGAAACGCTTTCTTCAAAACGAACTTGTAATCCTTCTCAGCGGATATTTCAGCAATTTCGGCTCGTTGAAGAGCACTGAAACGGTACTGGATGTCGTCCCCGTCGATGTTGAACCGCATTTCAGCAATTTCGGCTCGTTGAAGAGCACTGAAACCTCCAAATACGGATGGTCGCCATCTTGAGCCTCCTTAATTTCAGCAATTTCGGCTCGTTGAAGAGCACTGAAACCGCCCGTCGCCCCCGCTCGATGCGCGTCACCAGCAGCATTTCAGCAATTTCGGCTCGTTGAAGAGCACTGAAACGGTGTCCGCACCCGCGATTTTCAGATGCGGGTGCACCCATTTCAGCAATTTCGGCTCGTTGAAGAGCACTGAAACGCGCGGTTCAGAACGGCACTTCTTCATCTTCTTCTATTTCAGCAATTTCGGCTCGTTGAAGAGCACTGAAACCTGGATCGCGCCGCGCTGTTTCCACTGCTCGTTGTTATTTCAGCAATTTCGGCTCGTTGAAGAGCACTGAAACGCGCGCTCGACGAAAGCGTAGTACGACAAATCCGCCATTTCAGCAATTTCGGCTCGTTGAAGAGCACTGAAACCGCCCACGGGCGACCCGAAACACGACTAGAACAAGCGAACATTTCAGCAATTTCGGCTCGTTGAAGAGCACTGAAACCCGGGTGCATTGGTCTCGGTGGGAGAACGAGGCGACGATTTCAGCAATTTCGGCTCGTTGAAGAGCACTGAAACTTGCCAAGTCCCGGCGGTAGACCGCCGGGATGGGCGATTTCAGCAATTTCGGCTCGTTGAAGAGCACTGAAACCCGGTGGATCACCTCGCCGAAAAACAGCGTCTGCAATTTCAGCAATTTCGGCTCGTTGAAGAGCACTGAAACAACGGGGCGTATTTGGTGGGGAAGTGGACGTTGAAAATTTCAGCAATTTCGGCTCGTTGAAGAGCACTGAAACTCGTCGCCGACGGCGTCGAAGATTTTGCGCAACAGCATTTCAGCAATTTCGGCTCGTTGAAGAGCACTGAAACGACCAAACGGAGAGGTGCACGATAATCTCACCCTCGATTTCAGCAATTTCGGCTCGTTGAAGAGCACTGAAACCGTGAACAACACCGAGATACGGTTAGAGCCGGAAAATTTCAGCAATTTCGGCTCGTTGAAGAGCACTGAAACACGCGGTTTGCGTCGACGGTACAAGCGCGGCGCTCAACGATTTCAGCAATTTCGGCTCGTTGAAGAGCACTGAAACAGGAGAGATCGTCGACGGACGGCGGGGGGGGTGACGGGCATTTCAGCAATTTCGGCTCGTTGAAGAGCACTGAAACAGTATGGCCGATAGCGGCTACACGACGTTGCTTGAATTTCAGCAATTTCGGCTCGTTGAAGAGCACTGAAACTTGACAACCGCGCATCGACGCGGTATGATGTCAGATTTCAGCAATTTCGGCTCGTTGAAGAGCACTGAAACGAATGAGGACGAGCGGCATCACCAGCGTGCCGGTCGATTTCAGCAATTTCGGCTCGTTGAAGAGCACTGAAACCAAACAGTGCGTTGTAGAGACCGCTCATATTCGAAACATTTCAGCAATTTCGGCTCGTTGAAGAGCACTGAAACGCGCGTCTTTACGCGGGCGTCGTTGAGGAGACGTTGCATTTCAGCAATTTCGGCTCGTTGAAGAGCACTGAAACGAAGAGTTCGTATCCTTCACGCGGATTATTCATCAAATTTCAGCAATTTCGGCTCGTTGAAGAGCACTGAAACTCCGCGAGCGTAAGCGAGCGGCGGCGCGGTCGGCGGCATTTCAGCAATTTCGGCTCGTTGAAGAGCACTGAAACGCGAAGTACGCGACGTACTCGCGCGTAGCGGGCGAATTTCAGCAATTTCGGCTCGTTGAAGAGCACTGAAACGTGCGCTGATTCGTCCGCGTCGCGGCGCCGCCGTCCATTTCAGCAATTTCGGCTCGTTGAAGAGCACTGAAACCGTCGATGTTTGCCGAATTGTCCTGAAGTAAATTGAATTTCAGCAATTTCGGCTCGTTGAAGAGCACTGAAACTGCCAAACTCGTACTCTCATTTCTGACCTCCTATAAAATTTCAGCAATTTCGGCTCGTTGAAGAGCACTGAAACCTCGATCCGATCCGATACGTACCGCACAACAATTCTGATTTCAGCAATTTCGGCTCGTTGAAGAGCACTGAAACGCGACGGATCGTTTATGCTGAAGCGCCAGTGCACCATTTCAGCAATTTCGGCTCGTTGAAGAGCACTGAAACGCGCAGTGAACGTCTTGCGCGTCATCTGCTCAATAACCGATTTCAGCAATTTCGGCTCGTTGAAGAGCACTGAAACAATAGCGACGTCACCTGATGCGTCTGCTCTGCCTCTATTTCAGCAATTTCGGCTCGTTGAAGAGCACTGAAACCGCGGCAGTCGTCCCCCCGCGCGATTTCGCGCGGGATTTCAGCAATTTCGGCTCGTTGAAGAGCACTGAAACCCGACGAGATCACGCTCCAGAATTGGAACGCGGGGATTTCAGCAATTTCGGCTCGTTGAAGAGCACTGAAACGCCGCATTCGCGTGAGGAAACTATGCTCGTCGCAATATTTCAGCAATTTCGGCTCGTTGAAGAGCACTGAAACCGCAGTCGCTCGGACAGCGCAGCGACGTATTCGGAAATTTCAGCAATTTCGGCTCGTTGAAGAGCACTGAAACGCACATCACCGGCGTTCGGTTGCTGATCGAACTGCGACATTTCAGCAATTTCGGCTCGTTGAAGAGCACTGAAACGTTCATCGAGACAGAGATGCTGCTGGCAACGCTGGTTTCAGCAATTTCGGCTCGTTGAAGAGCACTGAAACCCTTCGTGAATGTCGGGCGCAAGCAACGCCTGAAGTTTCAGCAATTTCGGCTCGTTGAAGAGCACTGAAACACTCGCGCGCACTGACGGTTTTGATGTCCACCACCGTTTCAGCAATTTCGGCTCGTTGAAGAGCACTGAAACCCGCCTCCGACGCTCTGCGTTTATTCGACGCTCCAGTTTCAGCAATTTCGGCTCGTTGAAGAGCACTGAAACCGCGGGCTGGTCGGGTTCGTTCGGCGCGCGAACAATATTTCAGCAATTTCGGCTCGTTGAAGAGCACTGAAACACAGCCGCACCACGCCCATCATAAACCGCATCACCACAAATTTCAGCAATTTCGGCTCGTTGAAGAGCACTGAAACCTGATATTGATCACGATTGCGCTGATGGTTATGGTGGTTTCAGCAATTTCGGCTCGTTGAAGAGCACTGAAACTCGCCGCGAAGGTAGATGTTTTCAAGTTCGGGACAGTTTCAGCAATTTCGGCTCGTTGAAGAGCACTGAAACGTTCAGCGCAGACCGCAACCACTTCACACTGTTCGCGTTTCAGCAATTTCGGCTCGTTGAAGAGCACTGAAACGCGCGCAGGGCAGGGAGCGACGCGGGATAGGTCACATTTCAGCAATTTCGGCTCGTTGAAGAGCACTGAAACATGCTCCTGACGCAGCCACTGCCGGAATTGCGCAACGTTTTCAGCAATTTCGGCTCGTTGAAGAGCACTGAAACTGATTGAGCACCAGGCGCTCGAGCGCGCGCGGGAGTTTCAGCAATTTCGGCTCGTTGAAGAGCACTGAAACCCAGGCCGTCCATCAGGTCATCGACGAGCGATCCCTATTTCAGCAATTTCGGCTCGTTGAAGAGCACTGAAACAGGCCCCTGCGTTACGAACATCTGGTAATCATACGCGATTTCAGCAATTTCGGCTCGTTGAAGAGCACTGAAACTCATCAACGTACAACCGGACGGTTGGGCGACCGGACATTTCAGCAATTTCGGCTCGTTGAAGAGCACTGAAACGGAAGTCGCCAAAACGCTGCTGACAAAGGCATACGGATTTCAGCAATTTCGGCTCGTTGAAGAGCACTGAAACCGTTTTCTGTCTGATAGACGTAGTAGGTTCGTCCGGATTTCAGCAATTTCGGCTCGTTGAAGAGCACTGAAACCCGATTCCGGCGCGCCGGCGGCGCTGGCGCAGATCGATTTCAGCAATTTCGGCTCGTTGAAGAGCACTGAAACACAAACTCGACCGCATTGTATGCGCCGTCTCCGTCCCAAATTTCAGCAATTTCGGCTCGTTGAAGAGCACTGAAACACGGTCGTGGCGGCGCTGACCATCGTCGATCCGGCGGATTTCAGCAATTTCGGCTCGTTGAAGAGCACTGAAACGGGTTCTTTGCGCTGGCGGTCGTGGACGTGCTGATGATTTCAGCAATTTCGGCTCGTTGAAGAGCACTGAAACACCTTCGCAGTATTTCGTTCATCGGTATACCTCGAATTTCAGCAATTTCGGCTCGTTGAAGAGCACTGAAACTCACGTACAGTTTTCTCGATGTGACGGGCAGTAAAATTTCAGCAATTTCGGCTCGTTGAAGAGCACTGAAACTTTAGTTCGCGTCGAAACTGGAGACGGTACTGCGGATTGATTTCAGCAATTTCGGCTCGTTGAAGAGCACTGAAACGCGCGCGATACATAGCCACGCGCACCTATCGGGTATATTTCAGCAATTTCGGCTCGTTGAAGAGCACTGAAACCCTGACGGTGATGATCTCTCCTGGAACGGCTCGTTTGATTTCAGCAATTTCGGCTCGTTGAAGAGCACTGAAACTTCGGCGTCCGTCGGTCGTTGCGCGAACATCCAGACGGATTTCAGCAATTTCGGCTCGTTGAAGAGCACTGAAACTCGCGGTTTCGGCGAACGCTCAGACGGGAGTTCTTCCATTTCAGCAATTTCGGCTCGTTGAAGAGCACTGAAACAGACAACGCGCCGGCCACGTCGCGCCTGCACGAACCAATTTCAGCAATTTCGGCTCGTTGAAGAGCACTGAAACCCTTAATACGGACCACCTCGGCGCAACCGCCGTACGATTTCAGCAATTTCGGCTCGTTGAAGAGCACTGAAACTGACAGGGAGGGCGCGTGCAGCAATGTCACAGATAATTTCAGCAATTTCGGCTCGTTGAAGAGCACTGAAACCTACTACCGGGTAGCGCTGGCCGTGTGTGCACCACAATTTCAGCAATTTCGGCTCGTTGAAGAGCACTGAAACGAGTTGCATGGGATTCGTGATGCGTTTCCGGATTTCAATTTCAGCAATTTCGGCTCGTTGAAGAGCACTGAAACTCACCGATCCGAAGCGC
>Ga0308398_1001372_pt1 | contig 13272 bp, 4 predicted proteins | sample Hotspr20SampleT9_FD_202360 | JGI IMG/M metagenome (GOLD analysis project Ga0308398, IMG submission 202360) | Hot spring phototrophic mat microbial communities from Mushroom Spring, Yellowstone National Park, Wyoming, United States - 20051001_T9 ...
GGTCGAAGTACCCTTTCAACAATTTCGGCTCACGGTAGAGCACTGAAACCAACACCGCGCCGGTGTCACAACACTGCGTATAAATAACTTTCAACAATTTCGGCTCACGGTAGAGCACTGAAACTCCCGATAAAGCTGCCTTGTGCATCAAAGAACTTTGCTTTCAACAATTTCGGCTCACGGTAGAGCACTGAAACGCAACGAGGGAGAAGTGTTTCTCCCGCGCTACGATGCCTTTCAACAATTTCGGCTCACGGTAGAGCACTGAAACTCGTCTCGGGCGCGGCGGTACTCTTGCGCCGCGTGCTCTTTCAACAATTTCGGCTCACGGTAGAGCACTGAAACTTGCGCGCGCGACAGTTGCGCATCCGACCGTTGCCTTTCAACAATTTCGGCTCACGGTAGAGCACTGAAACCGACGGTGACAGCGATGATGCTCATCGCCGCCGTGGCCTTTCAACAATTTCGGCTCACGGTAGAGCACTGAAACAGAATCGTGATTGTGATCGACTCGCCCGCACGCACATCGACTTTCAACAATTTCGGCTCACGGTAGAGCACTGAAACGACAAAACCGAGCGCAAGCAGAGGGATTGCCCAGTCGCTTTCAACAATTTCGGCTCACGGTAGAGCACTGAAACTCCACACCTCAACCGTTTCCGACGCAACCGGTGACCTTTCAACAATTTCGGCTCACGGTAGAGCACTGAAACTCCCACAATCGTACCTGCTCCATGATGATCCTCCCTCTTTCAACAATTTCGGCTCACGGTAGAGCACTGAAACGGGCCGCTCGCCACCATCGGCGTGGGCGTGACCGTCGGCTTTCAACAATTTCGGCTCACGGTAGAGCACTGAAACTCCGCGCTTGCGCGAGGTGTTGGAGACGCGGAACGGCCACTTTCAACAATTTCGGCTCACGGTAGAGCACTGAAACAGCACCAGCGAGATTAACCGCCGCAACCCCAATCTGCCTTTCAACAATTTCGGCTCACGGTAGAGCACTGAAACCGAGGCGCGCTGGTCGCGGGCTGGTGGGATCAAAGCGCTTTCAACAATTTCGGCTCACGGTAGAGCACTGAAACCCGTAACGCTCATAACGGGAAGTGTTACCGCTTCGGCTTTCAACAATTTCGGCTCACGGTAGAGCACTGAAACGACCGCCTGGCGCTTGAGGAAGCGAGCGTGCTCACTGTCTTTCAACAATTTCGGCTCACGGTAGAGCACTGAAACGATGAGGTTGCGCGGTATTTAGACTTTCCACCAGCGCCTTTCAACAATTTCGGCTCACGGTAGAGCACTGAAACGACGGGATCATTCGCGAACTGCTCGGTCTGGATGATACTTTCAACAATTTCGGCTCACGGTAGAGCACTGAAACGCGCGTCGCGCAACACTTAGCAGCGCTGCGCGCAGACTTTCAACAATTTCGGCTCACGGTAGAGCACTGAAACCGACAGGAATATGCAGCTTGCGGGCCAACCCGACATCTTTCAACAATTTCGGCTCACGGTAGAGCACTGAAACCGCATCGCGAACGGAAGCGATGCGACTGGTAGAGCAGCCTTTCAACAATTTCGGCTCACGGTAGAGCACTGAAACTACACCGACGCGGATTGGGTGAGAACGGTGGATGTACTTTCAACAATTTCGGCTCACGGTAGAGCACTGAAACCATCGTTTATGATGAGGTTTATATCGGCCCGCCAGCCTTCTTTCAACAATTTCGGCTCACGGTAGAGCACTGAAACGTTGTGTTTCGATGTCAAACGCGAGAATCTCTTCCTTCCTTTCAACAATTTCGGCTCACGGTAGAGCACTGAAACGCAACATTCGCGAAAGTGCGACGTTGTGAACGGATATCTTTCAACAATTTCGGCTCACGGTAGAGCACTGAAACTATTCGCGGGCCAGGTTAATCAAAACACCGAGGTTCTTTCAACAATTTCGGCTCACGGTAGAGCACTGAAACGGCGTTACGACCTGCTACCAACCTACCGCTTCATTCAGCTTTCAACAATTTCGGCTCACGGTAGAGCACTGAAACGCTTGACTGGCGCGGCAGCGTTTCTCGCGACGTTTGACTTTCAACAATTTCGGCTCACGGTAGAGCACTGAAACCGCGTCCCGAATTGCACTAAAAACACCCGCGAACACCGCTTTCAACAATTTCGGCTCACGGTAGAGCACTGAAACGGGTTGAGAGCGCGCTACGCCTCGCAGCGGCGCGGTTCCTTTCAACAATTTCGGCTCACGGTAGAGCACTGAAACCTGAAAGCTTCGTCGTTTATAATAAGATTGATGTCCTTTCAACAATTTCGGCTCACGGTAGAGCACTGAAACCTCGCGGTGCGCGTCGGAACGTCATCCCCCAACACCTTTCAACAATTTCGGCTCACGGTAGAGCACTGAAACTATCCGCAACGCCGCGCCCCATTCCGACATCACGCCTTTCAACAATTTCGGCTCACGGTAGAGCACTGAAACACAGAGCTGAAGAGTACTTCAAAGCGTTCGTTCCAGACTTTCAACAATTTCGGCTCACGGTAGAGCACTGAAACTTGAGAACAATTGCGGTTGCAACTGCTGTTCGCGCCTTTCAACAATTTCGGCTCACGGTAGAGCACTGAAACGCGCTGCGGCGCGGCGCTGACGCAGCAGCAGTACGCGCTTTCAACAATTTCGGCTCACGGTAGAGCACTGAAACTTGAGAACAATTGCGGTTGCAACTGCTGTTCGCGCCTTTCAACAATTTCGGCTCACGGTAGAGCACTGAAACTCGCGCTTGCGCTTTCGTTGAGCGCGCACACAGCAAACTTTCAACAATTTCGGCTCACGGTAGAGCACTGAAACCGACGCGGGCGCTGGCGGGGGCTTCGTCATCCAACACCTTTCAACAATTTCGGCTCACGGTAGAGCACTGAAACCAGCTCTTCCATCTCGCCCGTATCGCGATTGACTAACTTTCAACAATTTCGGCTCACGGTAGAGCACTGAAACTATCACCAGCGCGAAACTCGCGGAAAAATCCTCAACACTTTCAACAATTTCGGCTCACGGTAGAGCACTGAAACCGACTACAATTCACAGTCTCGACAAACTCGAACCAGACTCCTTTCAACAATTTCGGCTCACGGTAGAGCACTGAAACACGTATCCAGACACAGCGAAACGAGGACGCGAGCGCTACCGCTTTCAACAATTTCGGCTCACGGTAGAGCACTGAAACTCTGTGAATAGAATAGCAGCAAATGTCGGAACTGTCACTTTCAACAATTTCGGCTCACGGTAGAGCACTGAAACCTGGTGGCGGGCGAAGTCACTTGACGAACTGCGACGCTTTCAACAATTTCGGCTCACGGTAGAGCACTGAAACTCGGTCGCGCTGATGAGTTGCGCGACGTAGTAGCCCTTTCAACAATTTCGGCTCACGGTAGAGCACTGAAACCCGATCAGCGCGCCAGCGTTCTAAAATTGACAAAATCTCTTTCAACAATTTCGGCTCACGGTAGAGCACTGAAACGTCGGTGCGGTGGACTACTATGAGGCCCTCGTTGGTCTTTCAACAATTTCGGCTCACGGTAGAGCACTGAAACTCGAATGTAATTGTCCGAACCTCACCGTCTTCTTGAACCCTTTCAACAATTTCGGCTCACGGTAGAGCACTGAAACCCGCGGTCGATCAGTGTAGGGATAAGAGCTTCGCGCCCTTTCAACAATTTCGGCTCACGGTAGAGCACTGAAACGCAACATCAGTTTATATGTCGGCGCAAAATAACCAACAATTCTTTCAACAATTTCGGCTCACGGTAGAGCACTGAAACAACAGACAAAACATATATTCTAGTAGAGATCGAAACCCTTTCAACAATTTCGGCTCACGGTAGAGCACTGAAACGCGTAGGTCGCAATATATCCAACAGACGAACCGTCTGCTTTCAACAATTTCGGCTCACGGTAGAGCACTGAAACGCGTACGCGGAAACAGACGAGATTTTGTCAATTTTAGCTTTCAACAATTTCGGCTCACGGTAGAGCACTGAAACTCAGCCCGTTTGTGCAGATCGCTGCTGGCGCGTAGCTTTCAACAATTTCGGCTCACGGTAGAGCACTGAAACCAAAAAGCGGTTTCATCGCGACCGCGCAAAACCAACACTTTCAACAATTTCGGCTCACGGTAGAGCACTGAAACCGGCAAAGGGGGAAAGGTAACGAATCTTTATAAGGTCTTTCAACAATTTCGGCTCACGGTAGAGCACTGAAACTCGCGTAATCACTACTACCGCCTACATACGCCTCACCTTTCAACAATTTCGGCTCACGGTAGAGCACTGAAACACAAGCGACGGAAATAACCCGCGCGCTTACGCGGATACACTTTCAACAATTTCGGCTCACGGTAGAGCACTGAAACAGACGATCAGCAAAAAGTATAAGAAGACAACGCGCCAGGCTTTCAACAATTTCGGCTCACGGTAGAGCACTGAAACTCGGCGGAAGGGTTGTTGCTGGTTGAAGACGAATGGGGGCTTTCAACAATTTCGGCTCACGGTAGAGCACTGAAACTGCCGCGAGCGCGGTGATTGAGAAAGCAGCGCGCAACGTCTTTCAACAATTTCGGCTCACGGTAGAGCACTGAAACCTCATCCTCGCGGACGGCGCGGGTACGAACACCGTCTTTCAACAATTTCGGCTCACGGTAGAGCACTGAAACGCGACTACATCGCTCGCGCCGTCGCGGTCTGGCAACAGACTTTCAACAATTTCGGCTCACGGTAGAGCACTGAAACCGCAATTCACAGTTTTACAGCGTTTATAAACAACAACTTTCAACAATTTCGGCTCACGGTAGAGCACTGAAACTCAACGCGGAAGCGCAGTTGCAGCCCGCTCCACTCAACTTTCAACAATTTCGGCTCACGGTAGAGCACTGAAACCCCGAGCCGTAGCATCTCTTTGATCAGCGCGATTGCCTTTCAACAATTTCGGCTCACGGTAGAGCACTGAAACGGCTGATGTTGAATGCATCCAACAACGCTTTCATATACTTTCAACAATTTCGGCTCACGGTAGAGCACTGAAACGACAATTCCGTCAAACCCAAACCGCGTCAGATGCCCGCTTTCAACAATTTCGGCTCACGGTAGAGCACTGAAACTCACTAGTGTTGCTGATGGTGACACTAGCGACATCCCACTTTCAACAATTTCGGCTCACGGTAGAGCACTGAAACTCAGTGCTCTACGTTGTGTCGCGAAGTCTACATCAACTTTCAACAATTTCGGCTCACGGTAGAGCACTGAAACCGTGAAAAAATCTCGCTGAAGGAGTGGCGAGAGCGGACTTTCAACAATTTCGGCTCACGGTAGAGCACTGAAACGACACCAACGCGGATTGGGTTCGGTCAGCAGACGTTCGTCTTTCAACAATTTCGGCTCACGGTAGAGCACTGAAACACACTATACCACACCCGCGCCGGTTTGTCAAGCGAGTACTTTCAACAATTTCGGCTCACGGTAGAGCACTGAAACGCGCGAGGTGTTGGAGACGCGGGACGGACAGATCACTTTCAACAATTTCGGCTCACGGTAGAGCACTGAAACCGCAAATGACAGTATTTCCACATTGTGATTATTCCACTTTCAACAATTTCGGCTCACGGTAGAGCACTGAAACGCTGACTCTGGAATGTCAACGTCGCCGGTTGCGGCTCTTTCAACAATTTCGGCTCACGGTAGAGCACTGAAACATGAAAAACCGCATTGTATATACTATCGAAAGCGTCTTTCAACAATTTCGGCTCACGGTAGAGCACTGAAACTATCGTTTTCCGCCTGTGTACCACCCGTCGCCCTCGTCTTTCAACAATTTCGGCTCACGGTAGAGCACTGAAACCGCTCAAAGTACGCGGTTTGGTAGCGCTCGGCTGCCTTTCAACAATTTCGGCTCACGGTAGAGCACTGAAACCTTTACCGCGAATCGCGGTTTGTGCGTCACAACACTGCCTTTCAACAATTTCGGCTCACGGTAGAGCACTGAAACCCGAACGCGGATTTGCGGCGGTTTTGTTAGAGATGTACGCTTTCAACAATTTCGGCTCACGGTAGAGCACTGAAACCGACGGGTTTCTGCTGATCGAGAAGGAAAAAATCCTTTCAACAATTTCGGCTCACGGTAGAGCACTGAAACCGCGACAGAGGATGGAAAGTCAAAGTTTTTCGATGCCTTTCAACAATTTCGGCTCACGGTAGAGCACTGAAACCAGCGCGAAGGTAATGCGCCGCTCGCAAGCCGAAATCTCTTTCAACAATTTCGGCTCACGGTAGAGCACTGAAACCTCCTCAAAATCACAATCCAGCGCGTACATCTCTAACACTTTCAACAATTTCGGCTCACGGTAGAGCACTGAAACTCGCGCACAAAAACCACAAACGTTTTCGCCTCGCGCTTTCAACAATTTCGGCTCACGGTAGAGCACTGAAACTTCGCTGCGCATCCCAGCTCGCCGGTATCAGATAGCCTCTTTCAACAATTTCGGCTCACGGTAGAGCACTGAAACTCGCGTTGGCGTTAGAGCAGCGAACGGTTGTTCTACCGACTTTCAACAATTTCGGCTCACGGTAGAGCACTGAAACCGCGCTACGTCAGCGCGTGATTACGGCTGATATTGACTTTCAACAATTTCGGCTCACGGTAGAGCACTGAAACCGCGGCGCGGTTGGTGTATCAGCAGTGTCACAACACTTTCTTTCAACAATTTCGGCTCACGGTAGAGCACTGAAACAATCGGGGCGTTCTGGAAACAACAGCAACGCAGCAGTCTTTCAACAATTTCGGCTCACGGTAGAGCACTGAAACCGATTTACTCAAAAATCTCTCAAAATACCCGCTTGACTTTCAACAATTTCGGCTCACGGTAGAGCACTGAAACCGTCGATTGGTCGCGGTGGGCAAACGAAGACACATATCTTCTTTCAACAATTTCGGCTCACGGTAGAGCACTGAAACGTTCGTTCAAATTGCTGCTGGCGCGTAGTGCAGGGCGTCCTTTCAACAATTTCGGCTCACGGTAGAGCACTGAAACCGTCGCAATACTTCCGACCCGTCGCGGCGCGACAAGCCTTTCAACAATTTCGGCTCACGGTAGAGCACTGAAACCTGCTGACGCGAGAGGCGGTGCAGCAAGCGGGGGACTTTCAACAATTTCGGCTCACGGTAGAGCACTGAAACACGGGGAGTAGATGAAAATGTCAATATCGGCTAGGCGCTCTTTCAACAATTTCGGCTCACGGTAGAGCACTGAAACGTGTGTGCGGTGATGCGCACTGTGTGCGCGTCTGCGATCTTTCAACAATTTCGGCTCACGGTAGAGCACTGAAACCGCGACGGTTGAGTGGAGCGGGCTGCAACTGCGCTCTTTCAACAATTTCGGCTCACGGTAGAGCACTGAAACGTGGGGATTTTTGTTGTGTCGCCGCCGCGCTCACTGTCGCCTTTCAACAATTTCGGCTCACGGTAGAGCACTGAAACGTCAAGGAGGTGCTGCGTGTAAATAAACTAGAAAGGACTTTCAACAATTTCGGCTCACGGTAGAGCACTGAAACCGCATACTTTTTTGTGTTTTTCGATATTGTGACGGACCTTTCAACAATTTCGGCTCACGGTAGAGCACTGAAACGTGTTCGCACAACAAACTGCTCGTTGTTGTGACGCACCCTTTCAACAATTTCGGCTCACGGTAGAGCACTGAAACGAAGTATTGCGACGCGCGAAACGATTGAAACACTTCTTTCAACAATTTCGGCTCACGGTAGAGCACTGAAACGAGCTGCCCAACGCGACAAAGATCAACCAGCGCTTTCTTTCAACAATTTCGGCTCACGGTAGAGCACTGAAACTCCCGCGCTTCCAGCGCCTCGCGCAAGCGCAAAAGCTTTCAACAATTTCGGCTCACGGTAGAGCACTGAAACCATCAACCCGTCTGCGTCAAAGTTGCGGCGTTGGCTTTCAACAATTTCGGCTCACGGTAGAGCACTGAAACGAATGTGGCAAGCGATGGAGGATAAAGGATGGAAATTATCTTTCAACAATTTCGGCTCACGGTAGAGCACTGAAACAGCGGTGCTGCCGGATCGCGCAGCAGATACGCCGCGCTTTCAACAATTTCGGCTCACGGTAGAGCACTGAAACTACTACGAAAACGGTAAGTGGATCACCGCCGCGCCTCGCTTTCAACAATTTCGGCTCACGGTAGAGCACTGAAACGAAACATATCGAGATCTTGCGCTTTTGCGCAAATTGCTTTCAACAATTTCGGCTCACGGTAGAGCACTGAAACCCCCCGACCGGTGCTTTGACGTTTGCGAGAAGTAAGCTTTCAACAATTTCGGCTCACGGTAGAGCACTGAAACCGCGGCAGCGCGGTTTGGTTGGACGTTAGATAAAACCACTTTCAACAATTTCGGCTCACGGTAGAGCACTGAAACCGTTTGAGCGGGCTAACTTCTACTTCTCTTCTATCATAGCTTTCAACAATTTCGGCTCACGGTAGAGCACTGAAACGAACACGAGGTTGTGACCTTCGTGGGTGAGGAAATCGCTTTCAACAATTTCGGCTCACGGTAGAGCACTGAAACGGCGTCGGGTTGGTCACAACTGCGCTGACACAAGCGCTTTCAACAATTTCGGCTCACGGTAGAGCACTGAAACTCTCGATCAGCAGAAACCCGTCGCGGCACTAGAAGTCACTTTCAACAATTTCGGCTCACGGTAGAGCACTGAAACGGTCAGCGCGGGCTGTTTGTGGTGCGTCACAACAACGCTTTCAACAATTTCGGCTCACGGTAGAGCACTGAAACCTGTGGTGGTACGCGATCATCACGAAAACACACGAGCTTTCAACAATTTCGGCTCACGGTAGAGCACTGAAACGCGTAGGGCAGCTCTTGGATACCAAGAGCTGTCTTCTTTCAACAATTTCGGCTCACGGTAGAGCACTGAAACGTCAAATACGAAGTTGTCAACGACGCCGACGGCTACGCTTTCAACAATTTCGGCTCACGGTAGAGCACTGAAACATGAGCGGAACGGTTTCAAAAACTGGACGTAGAACACTTTCAACAATTTCGGCTCACGGTAGAGCACTGAAACTTCATTCAGACCCCAGCGAACCCGCTCACTTTCGCTTTCAACAATTTCGGCTCACGGTAGAGCACTGAAACGGCTTGCGGGTGCGGTACGTGCGCGTCGGGCATGCGTTCTTTCAACAATTTCGGCTCACGGTAGAGCACTGAAACCAGCGAGCAGCCGCCAGCTCTCATCGATCAGGATGACGCACTTTCAACAATTTCGGCTCACGGTAGAGCACTGAAACGTGTTGCAGTGGAAACAAAAAACTGGGGCAATTTACTTTCAACAATTTCGGCTCACGGTAGAGCACTGAAACGCCGGAATGTCCGGCGGGTCTCTTTTTGCTTCTTTGAACTTTCAACAATTTCGGCTCACGGTAGAGCACTGAAACTTTTTTCTTGATATGTTAATGTCGCGATTCGAAAGGACTTTCAACAATTTCGGCTCACGGTAGAGCACTGAAACCGTCGCGGTATACTAGAATTACAATAAGCGATTAGCCTTTCAACAATTTCGGCTCACGGTAGAGCACTGAAACGCGGAGTGGGTAAGCGGCACGCTGACGATTTACGGTCTTTCAACAATTTCGGCTCACGGTAGAGCACTGAAACCTCTGTTTTACCCGTTCCTTTCGCGGATCGAAGTACACTTTCAACAATTTCGGCTCACGGTAGAGCACTGAAACTCGCCGTTAGCGCGCTGATCGCAGTTTGTATAAACTCTTTCAACAATTTCGGCTCACGGTAGAGCACTGAAACGCGCTGGTGGGCGACTTTGATCAGATAATCAACGAGCTTTCAACAATTTCGGCTCACGGTAGAGCACTGAAACTCGATGCGCACCCCAAACAACCAAACCGCCTGACGCTTGACTTTCAACAATTTCGGCTCACGGTAGAGCACTGAAACCTGGTGTAGTATCAGCAGTGCTGCCACCGCGCAACGGCTTTCAACAATTTCGGCTCACGGTAGAGCACTGAAACAATCTTCATTCCGAAACCGAAAGCCAAACACCCGCGCCTTTCAACAATTTCGGCTCACGGTAGAGCACTGAAACCTCGTCGCGGTGGTGTTCGGTGATGATATACCAAAACGTACTTTCAACAATTTCGGCTCACGGTAGAGCACTGAAACAATCATTAAAACGATGAATAGTTGCTTGCTGTGTGCTTTCAACAATTTCGGCTCACGGTAGAGCACTGAAACGCCACTCCGGCACGGGCGCAACCGCAGGAGACGTGTGCTTTCAACAATTTCGGCTCACGGTAGAGCACTGAAACCTCCTCGATCACCCCGAACTCCACCGGCCGGATGTCGTCCCTTTCAACAATTTCGGCTCACGGTAGAGCACTGAAACCGATCTCAAGCGCGCGTTTCAGCAGTTGCGACAGCCTTTCAACAATTTCGGCTCACGGTAGAGCACTGAAACGCAATGCGCGGGAATCTCGAAACAATCGCGCGTCTGTCTTTCAACAATTTCGGCTCACGGTAGAGCACTGAAACGGAAGAAGAGGCGGCGTAAATGTGAAAACGACACGCCTTTCAACAATTTCGGCTCACGGTAGAGCACTGAAACGACGCGCCGCTTCTCAACACCACTTCGCGATATTCTGACTTTCAACAATTTCGGCTCACGGTAGAGCACTGAAACGCTGGGAAGCGCGACTGTTGGTTGAACAGTTGCGATACGACTTTCAACAATTTCGGCTCACGGTAGAGCACTGAAACCTCGATCTCGTCTAAATGCTGTGCGAGCGCGCTGTCTTCTTTCAACAATTTCGGCTCACGGTAGAGCACTGAAACAACCTGGCCAGGTTGCCGCAAATGCTTCTACCACCGGCTTTCAACAATTTCGGCTCACGGTAGAGCACTGAAACAGCGCGGTGCGTTCGGCGCGCTCGAACAAATTGCCGTCTTTCAACAATTTCGGCTCACGGTAGAGCACTGAAACTTGCGGTCTGGCAACAGACGCCGAACGCCGACCGCGCTTTCAACAATTTCGGCTCACGGTAGAGCACTGAAACCGCTCGCGGGCTTGGCGTATACACTCGCAGTGCTGCTCTTTCAACAATTTCGGCTCACGGTAGAGCACTGAAACGCAGCATCAGCTTGTATGTTGGCGCGAAATATCCAACCTTTCAACAATTTCGGCTCACGGTAGAGCACTGAAACCTGCGGGGTGCGATTGGTGAGACGCGATGAAGCTTAACTTTCAACAATTTCGGCTCACGGTAGAGCACTGAAACCAAGTTTCACGAACAACGCGCGCTCAACACAGATCGCTTTCAACAATTTCGGCTCACGGTAGAGCACTGAAACTTCAGTTAAAGCGTATCGATTACGTCTTCATTATACCCTTTCAACAATTTCGGCTCACGGTAGAGCACTGAAACCGCAACTGTTTGTCTGCGCTGGGGATATGTACAGCAGAACTTTCAACAATTTCGGCTCACGGTAGAGCACTGAAACCGCGATGACCGGCGCGGTCAGTGCGCGGTTGAGCACTTTCAACAATTTCGGCTCACGGTAGAGCACTGAAACTCGCCGTTAGCGCGCTGATCGCAGTTTGTATAAACTCTTTCAACAATTTCGGCTCACGGTAGAGCACTGAAACATCGGTTACGGTACGCTGGAGGTGACAGACGAAGGGCTTTCAACAATTTCGGCTCACGGTAGAGCACTGAAACGTTGTTGTTTCGTAGACGCAGTACGTTGTGCCGTACTGCCTCTTTCAACAATTTCGGCTCACGGTAGAGCACTGAAACTCTTCTGCAGCTTCGTACAAATTGTCATACACAAAGACTTTCAACAATTTCGGCTCACGGTAGAGCACTGAAACACGCGGCCTGTCCGCGTAAGCAGGCGGGTAAGTGTTCTTTCAACAATTTCGGCTCACGGTAGAGCACTGAAACGTTTTGTTGGTGTATCGCGAGGTAAGGAGGTGAGAGTGTGCTTTCAACAATTTCGGCTCACGGTAGAGCACTGAAACTCTTTACCGTCGTCAACGCGCCGGTACCGGTGCAGTCGCTTTCAACAATTTCGGCTCACGGTAGAGCACTGAAACCGAATTGACCGCGCCGGTCATCGCGCGGCTGGTGCGACTTTCAACAATTTCGGCTCACGGTAGAGCACTGAAACCTCCAGCGCGTTGCGAAGCATCTCGCTGCGCTGCGCGCTCTTTCAACAATTTCGGCTCACGGTAGAGCACTGAAACCTCCAGCGCGTTGCGAAGCATCTCGCTGCGCTGCGCGCTGCTTTCAACAATTTCGGCTCACGGTAGAGCACTGAAACGCGCTGGTGAGAGGGGTTGGTTGTTGCTGAACTACTCACTTTCAACAATTTCGGCTCACGGTAGAGCACTGAAACGTGCTGGGATTGCAGCGCTGGCAGATCAGGTACGCTCTTTCAACAATTTCGGCTCACGGTAGAGCACTGAAACGCAATATTACCGTTCTTTCTCGATAAACTAATGGAACTTTCAACAATTTCGGCTCACGGTAGAGCACTGAAACCGGCACGGTCAGCGTGTCGCATCCACAATTGCACGTCTTTCAACAATTTCGGCTCACGGTAGAGCACTGAAACACTGAGGGAATACGTCAACGTGTATCGTGTTAAGCGGCTCTTTCAACAATTTCGGCTCACGGTAGAGCACTGAAACACGCGAGCGTGACAGCGTTGTTGATTATCATCTTGCTTTCAACAATTTCGGCTCACGGTAGAGCACTGAAACCCAGAATTGACAAAATCGCGTCTACTTCCGCAAGCGCTTTCAACAATTTCGGCTCACGGTAGAGCACTGAAACATCAAGCAGACTGAGCGTATCTTTGACAAGCTCGACTTTCAACAATTTCGGCTCACGGTAGAGCACTGAAACCGTTTTGGCAGCGCAACGGGCGCGGTGCGATAATCCTTTCAACAATTTCGGCTCACGGTAGAGCACTGAAACTCGTTACGCTGATCGTTGCCGGATGGCCAACGATGCCGCTTTCAACAATTTCGGCTCACGGTAGAGCACTGAAACGCGGGTCAGACGTTGTAAACGGTAAGCTATTCTTCTCTCTTTCAACAATTTCGGCTCACGGTAGAGCACTGAAACCCGTTCCACTTGACCACCCCAACTCCCGCGCAATCTCCTTTCAA
>Ga0308398_1001382_pt1 | contig 13215 bp, 18 predicted proteins | sample Hotspr20SampleT9_FD_202360 | JGI IMG/M metagenome (GOLD analysis project Ga0308398, IMG submission 202360) | Hot spring phototrophic mat microbial communities from Mushroom Spring, Yellowstone National Park, Wyoming, United States - 20051001_T9 ...
TGATGGCTGCAAATGAGATATTTAAAAAAAAGTTTCTTGTTTTTGCATGTGGCGGACAACTGTTTGGAGTGGATATATCTACCATAAATACAATCATAGAAAAAAGAGACGATTTAACCAGGATACCAAAGGCAGCTAATTTCATAGACGGTGTAATAAATCTTCGAGGTGAGATAATTCCCGTTATGAATTTAAAAAAGAGATTTAATTTGCCACTTTCAGAAGAGACTGAAGACGCAAGGATAGTTATTGTAAAATCCACAGACATTACGATGGGTATATCTGCGGACCGCGTTAAAGATGTAATTGAAATTGACATGCAAAGTGTTGAGAAAAACGAAGATATTGCTGCAGGAAGCATAGATGAGTTTTTGACCGGATGTGTGGCATTGGGAAGCGAAATAGTATGCCTGCTGGATATTCACAAGCTGGTGCAGCCTTGATTTTTAAAATTTTATATAAGGGGTGTTGACTATGAGTATCAATTTGGAAAATCTAAATGCATTGCAAATCGACGTACTAAAAGAAATTGGCAATATTGGTTCAGGAAATGCAGCAACAGCACTGGCAGCAATGATAAATAAAAAAATTGATATGCAGGTCCCAAAAGTCAAAATCGTTGAATTCAAGGAAGTCAGCACTCTGTTGGGCGGAGAAGAAATACCTGTGGTAGGGATATTGCTTAAAATTGAAGGCGATATTACAGGAAGCATAATGTTTATCCTTGATCATAAAGCTTCACAGGTACTTGTAAACCTTATGATGGGGAAAAATGCCGAAGATCCTGTTGAATTTGATGATATGCAGGTATCTGCGTTGAAAGAACTGGGAAACATAATGGCTGGGTCATATCTGGGGTCGCTTTCAATGCTTACAAATCTAAAGATAATATCATCAGTACCTGTACTGGCGATGGACATGGCTGGAGCGATATTGAGCGTTCCTGCGATTGAGTTCGGAAAAGTAGGAGATACGGTTCTATACATTGAAACAGAGTTTACAGAAGGAAGTACAAAAGTTCAGGGAGATTTTTTCTTAATACCTGATGTAGACTCATATGAAATACTTTTAAAAGCAATAGGAGTAAATGCTTGATGAATGCTACAGAGATAAACATCATTGTTAAGGTAGGAATGGCAGATTTAAAAGTTGCTGATCACCCATGCATACTTACTACTTTAGGGCTTGGATCATGTGTGGGGGTGGCACTATATGATACAAAGACGAAAATATCAGGGCTTGCCCACGTGATGCTTCCGTCAAGTTTGCAGGCCAGAAACAGATCAAACATTGCAAAATTTGCAGATACTGCGATAGTTTGCCTGGTAGAAGAAATGATAACAAAGGGTGCGAATAAGAACAGCATAATAGCAAAACTTGCCGGAGGAGCACAAATGTTTACTTTAAATGAAATGTCGGACATAATGAAGATTGGTGCAAGAAACGTTGCAGCGGCAAAAGAGATATTGGAAAATTTGAAAATACCAATTGTAGCTGAAGACACAGGAGGCAATTACGGAAGAACTATTGAGCTTTATTCGGAGGATGGCAGGTTGTTTATTAAAACCATAGGTTATGGGGTTAAAAATATATAAATTTTACAAAGGATGTGAGTTAATGAAGCAGTTAAAATATTTTCCATTTTATTTATCTGCGTCAGCGACTTTAATTATTGGTTTTCTGGGAATTTTCAGAGGGCTTGAATCATCTGAAGTTTGCAAACATATGGCCTATACAATGATTTTGATGTTCATTTCCGGTGTTATGCTTAAACAAACAATACGATCAGTATATGAAGAGTATAAAAACGATAAGTTAAAAAAACTGATAGCTCAGAAACAGCAGTCTGTGATAGATGTTAGAGTTGATGATTCCATGGATGAATTCACTCCTCTTGAAATAAGCAATGCGGTAAAAACAAAAATGCAGACAGAACAGTAATTCTTTTTCACAAATGATAAACAAGGGGGTAGAAGTTGATGTCATTTTCAAAATTGTCTCAAGCCGAGCAAAATGAACTATGGAAGAAATACAGTAATTCTAAAGATCCCCAAATCAGGGAGAAGCTTATATTGGAATATTCGCCTTTGATTAAATACATAGCAGGAAGGCTAAGCATATATTTTGGTTCTAATGTCGAATATGATGACCTGGTGAGTTTTGGTGTTTTCGGACTTATAGATGCGATAGAAAAATTTGATATAAATAAAGGTGTAAAATTTGAAACATATGCTTCTCTAAGAATCAGAGGAGCAATTATTGACAGTGTAAGAGAGATGGACTGGATACCACGTTCTTTAAGGCAGAAAAACAAGGAAATCGAAAAGGTCTACATGGAGCTTGAAAGTGAGCATGGTCAAGCAGTTTCAGACAAGCAGGTTGCAGAAAAAATGGGAATTTCTCTGGAAGATTTTTATAAACTATTAAATAATGTCAACGTTTCTCCGATGATATCATTAGAAGAGTTTTTAGAGCAAAATTATGAAATTGGCATTGATCCTTCAGGGTATAAAGCGCAGGATATTCCTGAGCACTATGCAGAACTGTCGGAGATTAGAGATATTCTTGCGAATGCAATTGATAAATTGCCGGAAAAAGAAAAAAAAGTAATTTCTCTATATTATTATGAAGAACTTACTTTAAAAGAAATAAGCGCTATTATGGGAGTTTCTGAGTCGAGGATTTCCCAGCTCCATTCAAAAGCTATATTGAGACTTAAGGCAAGACTTGCAAAACATAAAGACATGGTATACTAACAAAATATTACTTGATTCTTGCTGGAAAACTACTAAAGAGATGTTTTGGAAAGAGAGGTGTTTATATGGATAATGATAAAAATGTGAGCAACGAGAAGGATTACATATTAAACCTTATGATAACGCCTGATAAGCTTAAAGCCATGCTTTCCATATCATATTTAAGTGATTCCGAAGTCATGCCTGGTGTTGAAGAGCTTGAAAATTTTCTTGCTCAAAACAGGGTGGTGTTTGGCATAAAAAAGGATGTATTAAACTATATGGCAAACACAAGAGATATAAGAGAACCCTTGTGTGTTGCAGAAGGATATCCTGCTGTTAATGGACAAAATGGTACAATAAAGTTCTTTTTTGATGTTGAGAGAGAAATAAAACCCGCTTTATTGGAAGATGGAAGAGTAGACTATAGAAATCTCAATCTCATACAGATAGTAAGAAAAGGGGATGTATTATGCACTGTCACACCTCCTACAAATGGCAAAAATGGTATGACAGTTACCGGAGAAATTATAAAAGCTTTAAACGGCAAGCCATATCTTTTGCCTAAAGGCAAAAATGTTTCTGTATCAGAGGATGGTCATTCTTTAATATCAGATATTGACGGTCAGATAGTTTATGCAGATAATAAGGTTAATGTTTTTTCAGTATATGAAGTTCCTGCGGATGTTGACAATTCAACAGGAAATATTGATTTTGTAGGTAATGTTATCGTAAGAGGAAATGTGCTTTCCGGTTTTTCGATAAAGGCAGGAGGCAGCATTGAAATATGGGGTGTTGTGGAAGCAGCTACCTTAATCGCAGAGGGTGATATTGTATTAAGAACAGGCATGCAGGGAATGGGAAAGGGTCTGCTGAAGAGCGGACATGACATCGTAGCCAGATATATAGAGAATGGATATGTGGAAGCTGCCAATGATATTAAGGCAGAAGCAATTATGCATAGCTTTGTAAAATGTGGAAACAAGCTGGAGCTAAGCGGCAGAAAAGGGTTGCTGGTGGGAGGCAATGCTAAAGTAGGGAGAGAAGTGGTAGTAAAAGTTATAGGCTCACATATGGCAACAAGTACAGAAGTGGAAGTCGGTGTGGATCCTTCAGTGAGGGAACGTTATAAATCACTCAGATTGCAGCTTTCAGCGTTAGAAGGAGATTATAGAAAGGCGGAACAGGCCATTCAAATATTGAAGAAATTTGAGGAAGCGGGAGTTCTGACCCCGGACAAACAAGAGATGATGAATAAAAGTATAAGAACAAAAGTATATCTTACTACCCAGATTAACGAAATAAGAAATGAGTTGATGTTGCTGGAAGAGAAATTGCAGATGGACACATTTGGCAAGATAAAATGCTACAATTATATATACCCAGGTACGAAAGTGTCTATAGGTTCATCTATGCTTTTCATCAAAGAGGTTTTGCAGTATTGTACATTATACAGGGACGGAGCTGATATAAGAGTGGGTCCCATAGATAAATAGTTCGACCTGAAAAACTAAAGTCTTCGCTGAAAAATCCGAGTTTTTCAGCAAAACCCAGGATTTTTCAGGAGAAACTAAATAGTGGTGTGAAGGGGAGGGTTTGATTGTCTATTAAACCAATACATTATCAGGTTGTTGTGCCAAAAACTGCAGAAGTATCAAGAATTCATGAAAATGAACTTAACAAACAAGGCAATTTGATACAGCAGCAGAGCCAGAACACAATAAAAAAATCACATGAAGATTTAAGCAGGGTGAAAGGCAAGGAAGAGGCCCATAAGCTGCAAGTAAAAGAGAAAAATGAAAGAAATAATGATGAGCATTCTCAAAACAAGAAAAACAAAAAAAAGCATGAAGACAAGTCTTTTGGTGGAAAAGGCGGAGGCATTGATATTAAAATTTAAAATAGAAATTAATTAATGGCATTAGGGGTGAACAAATGGGGATATTTTTTTTTGCAACGCTTGCAGTTGGACTGTTATTGATTTCAACGTCAATTATTTTAATTAATATAAAAAGCAAACCTTCTAATTTTAGTGAAAAAGACGCGGTTCATGAAAAGAGAAACAAGGTTCTTGAATTATCTTCTAGAGGGTATAATGAAGAACAGATTGCCAGGGAACTTGGAATAGGTAAAAATGAGGCAAGGCTTATAATCAGGAGGTCTAAATCACAATGAAGAAAAGCGGAGTTGTGGATAAAAGCAGCTTGATTCTTGGCATGGGAACAGGCATCATAATTGCTTCAATAGCATGGTTATTATTTATAATGATATCGAATCCGAATGATTTATATGATAAGAATAAAATTATGCAAGCTGCACAGCAATTTAATGAATTTAAAGAAAAAAATACTCTTCAAACCGAAGAAAAACAGCAGATTGTTTTCAATTTTGATGAAGAAAAGAATAATGATAATGCAGAAGATAAAAATGAAAAAAACGTTGAAGACAATGAAAAAAGTGAAGATGTTGAAGACATAAAAAGCAATAAGCCTATTCAAATAACTGTACTCCCGGGAGATTTGTGCTCGGATATCGATAGAAAACTATACGAAGCCGGAATTATAGAAAAAGAAAATGTATTTAATAACAGAATGAAAGAGCTTAAATTGACTACAAAAATAAATGCCGGTGTTTTTGAAATTATACCGGGTGAAGATCTGGATACCATTATTTCTAAATTGGTAAAATCATATAAAATAGAGAAAAGATAAACAGTTTTCGCTTTTTAAAATAATAAGAGGTTGAAGGAGTGAGATATTAAAAGAAAATCAAAGAATATTGAGGGAGGTCATTGTTTTTTATTTTGAAAAAGCTTTGAATACCTTGATAAATAAAGTCTTTAAAATCGATTTAAGTATAAATATATTAACACTACGTGCTCAACATGGATAAGCATGAAAATGAAGTGCTGGACGGCGAGCCGGACGAGGATATGGATGTGCCGGAAAAGAAAGCCGTGGGCTATGAAAGATGAGGTAAAAAAACATGCCTTATGTAACACCAGAGCAGATTGAGCGAGCAAAGCAAATGGACCTACTGACTTATCTGCAATATTACGAGCCGCAGGAGCTGGTGCGCTTTTCCGGCAACGTCTATACCACACGTACCCATGACAGCCTGAAAATAAGCAACGGGAAATGGTGCTGGTGGTCGCGCAACATCGACGGGCGCTCTGCCCTGGATTATCTCAACAAGGTGCGGGGCATTACGCTCCCCGAAGCGGTGCTTCAGATAGACGGACAGGCGGCTGTCAAACCGCCTGTTTCGCCAAGGCAACAGAAAGCCGCTGAGCACAAAAAACTGCTTTTGCCGGAGAAAAACAGTAATAACGATCGTGTAATTGCCTGCCTCATAGGGCGCGGCATTCACCGGAAGATTAAAGACTACTGCATCCGCACCAAACGGCTATATGAAAGCCGTGATTATCATAACGCCGTTTTTATCGACTTTGACCGGCATGGCGTTCCCAAATATTCGACGCTCCGGGGTACGACTCATACCGCTTTAGAATATTACGGATGCACCAATCAAGTGTTTTATGATGTGTATGTATCCTCAAAGACAAAGTTTAATACGTTTGAGTTCAATGGTTTGACCTACCGTTACCAAATGTCCCGTATCAACGATGGTATTGTAAGAAAACCTGACGGCACCCGTGTGACCGATTTGGAACGCACAATCATAGACAGCATCAACGATTTTGAGAAAATCGGTGGATTGGAAGAACTGCTCCGAAGCCTTGAAATGATGCCGTATGCAGATGAAACAAAGCTGCTTTGCTATCTGAAAAGTTACGGAAAACAAATCCTGTTTCAGAAAACAGGTTATATCCTAGAGCATTTCAAGGATTCCCTAAAAATATCGGATACGTTTTTTAAAGCCTGCGAAGCCGAAATATCAAAAAGTGTGCGATATCTGTACCACGATTTGGAAAAGGAAAAATCAATATACAACAAAAGGTGGAGGCTGTTTGTGCCGGAGAAGTTTTTAGCCCTCACATCGGAAGGAGGCAATGAATTTGTCTGATTATGATAAGCGCAAGCTTGGAAAACAGGCGCGGGAATTAGGGTTTATCCGCGATACATTAGAAAAAGTGTTCCGGTTGTCGGAAATACTGAAATATATAAACAATGATCCATTGCTGCGTGAAAGCCTTGCTTTAAAAGGCGGAACGGCAATCAATATGACTATTTTTAACCTACCGAAGCAAAGCAACGGGTTATTGACTTTCTATCCATGTTTTCTAAACTCGAAATAACGAAGCAGAGTTTTTAAGAACATTTAAAAACGGTGAATATCATCCAGAATTGCTTTTTGAGGACGCACAAATTTTAGAACGCATCCGTAATCATCCGATGGCAATATGGAAAACACGAGGATAAACATTGAAGCTACAGGAACAGGAACTGCTGTAATGAGAAGTATTCATTGATTTGGTAGCATGAAAGAAGTATAATATGGTCAGAATGTTGCTATGAGGAGTTGATACCGTGCAAATTAAGCCGTCCGCAAGCATCCGGCAGAATTACAACGAGATTGCGGGGTTGTGCAAGTCCACCGGGGAGCCTGTGTATCTTACCAAAAATGGTGAGGGTGATCTTGTGGTCATGGACATAGAGGCGTTTACTCGCCGCGAAAAAATGCTGAAACTGTGCGAAGAACTGCTGACCGTTGAGGAAGACCGTCTGGCCGGACGCACCGGAGTGACACCGGATGAACTGGACAGCTATCTGGAAAGCATTATTGATGAGGTGGAGCATGGAAAAGATGCCTCAAAATAAGGTGTTGTTTCCAACGCTTTTCTGCAATGACATTCTCGAATTAAACTGCATTGTAAATTTCCACTTATCAAGCTATATGTAAAGTCATGTTGCGGAATTGTAAAGTTGATGCGGTGGTATCAAAAAGAGCTTTATGCTACAATGAAATCACTAAATCAAAGGAGAATTAAATTATGAAGTTATCAGATAAAATTGTAAAACTTAGAAAAATGAAGGGAATTTCCCAAGAAGAATTAGCTGAGAAGCTTAATGTATCCAGACAAGCAATTTCTCGATGGGAGGTCGGCTCTGCGCAACCAGATTCCTTGAATATTTTACAATTAAGTAAATTGTTTGGAGTTACTGCTGATTATCTGTTGAATGATGATTATGAAAGCGATTATGATGTTCCTGATATAAGAAAGACGGAATCTGCAGCAAAGAATAGAGTTAAAAAAGTGATTGCCTTGTGTGTATTTACTTTCGGACTGTTCGGCAATTTTATTATCTATATATTATCTCGTTTTATTGAAGTTAGGGTGCCGCATATTACTCATGAAAATGGTGAGAAATGGTATCATTGGAGAAATGGCTATAGCTACAAATATTTTATACAACAACATAATTTAGAGTTTTTGACTGTAATTTTTTGTTTTTTTGTAGTATTTGCACTGATTGTTGCTCTTGTGCCTGAGGAAAAATTCAAAATGGTCTATGATAAGGTTAGAAGATATAAGACGAAGTAGAACTCAAAATACCGACGATGCAATTGAATATAGTTAATTTCTTAAGGTGAAAAACTTGGGAAAGTCAATGTACGGAAGTGTACCGTGTTTCCCTTTAAAATAATTAAGCAGATAGTTTTGGTCATTACTGACATCCGTGGAGCCAAAATCAGCCAGTGAATAAATAGTGCTTTCAAAAGTGTCCTTATCCTTTTCGACAAATTTGATTTGAACGCGTCGAAATATCTTTTTGCTCAGATAAATCGGGTTATGCGTGGTAAAGATAAGCTGTGCCCCTTGTTTATTTGTCAATTGATCGTTGAAAAGAGCAATAATGCCTTTAATCAATTCAGAATGAATTGTGGCATCAAATTCGTCCAGTACGAATACCTCTCCCTTTATGAACAAACTTTCAAAGGGAATGGCAAAATCCAAAAGCTTCAAAGTCCCCCTCGATTCCATCAATTCTGCGGGAACCATTACATCTCGTTTGCCGGACTTGTAGATAGAAACAAGCTGCATGTGGGCGGAATGATCATCCTCCCATTTTTGGGATTTTAACAGGATTAGCTGAGGGCCGAAATCCGCGTTTTTACAAAGCCGTCAAGTGTTTTATTCCATGCAAGGAAATCTTTATCCGACATGTCGGACACAAAAAATGTCAGGTTTATTTTCTTAAGTGTATAATCACTTACTACGATCAGTTTGTTTTTGAAAAAATCAATTACTTTATCGGCAATTTGGCTACTGACAACCGTTTTAAACGCATGTGCCAAAAACAGTTCGGCCGGATCCTTGTCAAACAGCTTGGCCATGACTTCAAGGGAATATACAAAATGAGAGCTCTGGTTTGTAAATTCCACTTCGAATAATATTGAATTTTCCGCTGGCGTTTGCACCATATATGACAGCAGAGGGAAGGATATGCAGTCCATTTTCGTGGATGAGATTTTCATCCACAGTTCGTTGTGCTCCTGCACCCATATATAAAAAACGCTTGTCAGAAGATAGTAAGAAGTATAATGTATAATATAGAATAAAAAGAACTTCGGGGTGGTAAAATGGGTATTTTAAAGACAGATAAGCTGATAAAGATTTATGGCAGGGAAACTAATATCGTCAAGGCATTGGATAATGTGAGTATAGAAATTGAGAAGGGAGAATTTGTTGCTATAGTTGGAACTTCAGGCAGCGGGAAATCAACACTTTTAAATATGCTTGGAGGTCTAGATAAGCCAAGTAGCAGTGAAATATTTATTTCAAATAAAAGTATCAGCAAAATGAAGGATGAAGAGCTTACAGTTTTCAGGAGAAGAAATATAGGATTTATATTTCAGAACTATAATTTGGTTCCTATATTAAACGTATATGAGAATATAGTATTGCCTATAGAACTGGACGGGGCAAAAATAGACAAAGGATACGTAGATACACTTATAAATATCTTGGGACTGAACCAAAAACTGACCGATTTGCCAAACAACCTTTCAGGAGGGCAGCAGCAAAGAGTAGCAATAGCAAGGGCACTGGCTACGAAGCCGACTATTATTTTGGCAGACGAACCTACAGGAAATCTTGATACCAAGACAAGTATGGACGTAATAGGTTTGTTGAAGGTAACAAGCGAGAAGTTTAAACAAACGATAGTTATGATTACGCATAATGAGGAGATAGCTCAACTTTCAGACAGGATCATACGAATTGAGGACGGTAAAGTTGTAGTTGGAGGTAAGCGATAATGAAGTTTGACAACAATAACAAGGAAGTCATAAAGAAGATAATCAAGGGTTCATTAAACAAAAGTAAGGCTAGAAACAAATTTGCTGTTATAGCAATAATTCTTACGACCTTTATGATTTCTTCAGTTTTCAGTATGGGTTTAAGCTTTGCAAATAACTATAAAATTATGAATTTAAGACTACAGGGCAGTACGGCAACGGTGGTATTGCAAAATCCTTCGGACAAGCAAATTAGAAAAATTAAGGCTTTAAACTTGTGTGACAGCATAGGTTATGAGATTGATGCCGGGGATGTTGTTGCTGAAAGCATGCAAGGCAACAGAACAGGCATCCGGATGAAGTACAGTGATAGAGAAAATTTCCAGAAACATATAACTCCCTGTGTAAGCGGCATCAAAGGGAAATATCCCGAAGGCGAAAACGAGATCATGGCATCAAGGAAAGCTTTGGATTTTCTCGGAAAAGGTGGTGCTGAAATTGGAGATAAAATTGAAATTTCCTGCAGAATAAACAATCAAAAGATTAATAAGGAATTTATATTAAGCGGATATTATACTGCTTTTGATGTGGTGCAGGATACAGGATGTTTTCTGGTTTCTGAAAAGTTTATAGACGAAAATAATCTGACGCTTGAGACTAACGGAAAGCTTCTTATGACTATAAAAGAAGTGTTTAGGGAAACTGCACCGGATATATTGGATAAAGAGGTTGACCTTAGGGAAAATCAGAAGTTTTCATACAGGTATGACAGGATAGCAGATTTTTCAAGTACACTTTTATCAACTGTAGTTTTTATTGCAATTATAGCATTTTTTGTAGCTCTCAGCGGGTATTTGCTTATCTACAATATTTTATATATATCCGTTTGTAAAGATATTAATTTTTATGGGCTGCTAAAAACCATAGGGGCATCTCCGAGACAGATAAGAAGTATAGTAAGAGGGCAAGCTCTTATGCTGGCTGCTGTGGGAATACCAATCGGGTTGTTTCTGGGGGCAGCAGTATCCCTGGGGATTGTGCCATTGGCTATGGGAATGTTTGTTTTGGGAGAAAGTGCTATGCCTACTGTTGTATCTTTCAATCCTGTTATTTTTATAGCGGCTGCTGTGTATTCGCTGTTGACAGTGGTTTTAAGTTGCAGAAAACCTGCAAAAATAGCAGGCAGTATTTCACCTTATGAAGCTTTGCGCCATACAGGAAACATCTCAAGGAAGCAGAAAAAAAGCAGGAATTCATCTAAAGGTGCAAAGATATATAGAATGGCATGGTATAATGTGTTTAGGGAGAAGAAGAGGGTTTTTATCATTGTTCATGGGAATTATTGTTTTCTTAAGTTATAATACATTTTTAGGTAGTTTGAATGTAGAAAACTATATAAACAGATATGTGAAAAACGATTTTACGTTACAAAATATTCAAGCTGAGGACAATAAGCTGGACAATGAATCTATAAGTAAAATAAAGACTACGGAAGGCGTTAATACGGTAAGTATATCAAAATCAAGTATTTTAGAGTTAAAAATGAATGACGATATACTGATGCCATCGTTAAAAGAGACATATGCAAGATTTGGTCAATCGGAGGATCGATTAAACGAGTATTTAAAGATGATTAATGAAAATCCAAGCTTGCTCACGGTATCTGTTGTCGGATTGGAGGATAATCTTATAGAAAAGTTTAATAGTGAATCTAAGGAGAAAATAGATGTGATTGCCTTCAAGAATGGACGATTAGCTTTATTGGATGCGTGGTATTATGGGGAAAATTACAGAGATATAAAGGGTAATTTAACTTTAAATAATTCAAGAGGCAATACTTCAGCAGAATTTAGTGTAGATGCAGTAAAGGATGAAAACGGTTTTTTGCCTTCTGGATTACCTTCGGCCATGGGTATTTCAACGGTTTATATAAGCAATTCAGCATTAGAAAAACTTGACAGGGATGCAGTAAATTATTTAGTATATATCAATGTGGACAAAAAATACGAGGTCAAAATTGAAGCTGAGCTAAAGAACTTTAGCAGGAAAAGAGGATTATGGTTTGAATCAAAAAGCGATAAAACCGAAGATTTCAGTAAGGCACAAATGGTGATGAATATACTTGGCGGAGGTATTTCAGTCATATTGATGCTGATAGGAATACTGAACTTCGTCAATGTCATGATAACAGGAGTAAATGCAAGATTAAAGGAACTGGCAGTCATGGAAAGTATAGGAATGACTAAAAAGCAGATCAAAATGATGCTGACATTTGAAGGAATGTATTATGCAGGAGTGACAACCCTATTGATATCAACTCTGGGTATGGGAATTATATATGTAACAGCAGTGCTTACAAAAAGAATAGCGGATTATGCGGTAATCCAATTTCCTGCAATTTCATTAACGATATTGCTCATAACTATTTTTGCAGTATGCCTGATTATTCCGACAATTGTATTTAGGAAGGAATCAAAAAGTACCCTTACAGAGAGGCTCAAAGAAATATACAACTAAAAAACGTTGAGGGTTTATATGGATTTGTCGTGTTTTATTATATCAATCCGGAACTTACACAAGAAGGGAAACACTGGCAAGATAAAGGAAGAATATCGCAGACAGGCAAGGAGAAAGGCCAGTGGTATAGACGAGGTGACCAAGATGGAATTAGTCAATTTATCAGTGACAAGGCATTGTAATTATTATGGAATGAGTAGAAATAAATGTTTGTTTGAAAAATCTCATGCAGAGAAACTGCACTTATGGTTGTGTGAGGGGAGGTAGGCAATCCCTTCGCGTTCAAAATATCTAGAAAGGAGTATAGAGACTGTCTACTCGATTGATAAGATGACAAAAATTTTAATTATAGAAGATGACAGAATACTTAACAGGGGGATAGCTTTTGCATTAAGAAAAGAGGGGTATGAGGTTGCCTCTGCCTATTCAAAGACTCAAGGAAAGCAGATGATATTTATGGATAAAATTGACTTTCTTCTTTTGGATATCAATTTGCCGGACGGCAGTGGATTTGATCTTTGTAGGGAAGTAAGGGATAGGGCAGATTTTCCTATAGTGTTTTTAACCGCTAACGATACAGAAGAAGACATGGTTAAAGGATTTGAAACCGGTTGTGATGATTACATATCCAAGCCGTTTTCAGTGGAGGTGTTGAAGTATAAAATAAATGCAATGCTAAGGAGAAATGTAATAAATAAAAATATATTCGAATTCCAAAGTTTGAAAATAGATTTTGACAGGATGCTTGTAAAGGTAGAGG
>Ga0308398_1001396_pt1 | contig 13147 bp, 13 predicted proteins | sample Hotspr20SampleT9_FD_202360 | JGI IMG/M metagenome (GOLD analysis project Ga0308398, IMG submission 202360) | Hot spring phototrophic mat microbial communities from Mushroom Spring, Yellowstone National Park, Wyoming, United States - 20051001_T9 ...
TACGAAAGGAAGCAGAGGTAAGGGCAAAAGAGAGGGGTAAGGTCTTTATAGACTCAGGTAAGCCTATCCCAGAGCTACTAATTTCCCTCTGTATAAGGGAGATTATCAGGGAAAGATACCTATAAAATATTAAGCCATAGGTCCCTAACGAATCCTCCAGACTCCTGATTCCAGATTCCCTCTGGCTTTTTAGCCTTTCTACCTTCAGGCCATCTACCAGTTCCTGGTATGGCCACCAGAAGCCTAGTAAACTTCCTGCGGTAACCTCAGGCTAATTAGCCTTGAGTTCCTCCGGGTTCCAGGTGGTCCTTTAGACCCCTCAGAAACCTACGGCACTTACATAATATACCCCCTGCATCACACTGTCAATACCCCAGGGGGGTATATGGGGGCAAGGGACCAGGAGGCAGGAAGGATAGGCTCAATCCATTACAGGATCTCACATTCCGCAGGTGTCACTTTCAATTCTAATCCCCCATCCTTTCTCGAAAGAAAAATTTTTATACATTATGCTATACCTGCGGAATGTAGGATACTAATAGAGGGTATTGGTAAGATTCTGGACCTGCCCCTGGAGGAATTCCTGTCCCTTTCTAAGATTGCGATAGTCCGCTCCAGCGAACTGATCTTTTCCTGTAGAAATTCTATCTCTCTTCTCAGCTCATTAACCAGATTAGTCTGGTCTATAATCGGATTAATCTCTGGCTCTTTTGGATTAATCTCTGACACTTTTGGATTAGTCTCCGTATTAATCTCCGTATTAATCCGCGTATTAGTCTCCGTATTAGTCTCTGGTATAATCCGTGGATTAGTATGGATTAATCCCTTCTCCTAGAGTAGCTTTTCTATATCTTCTTTCCTTATCAGATATTGATTGTTAGAAATTGTGGCTGAAAGCTGACCCTTCTTTATCCATTTACGGATTGTAACGGTAGAAAGCTTATATAATCTAGCACAATTCTGTATTGATAATACTCCCTCTGCGTTATAATCCATATTAGTCTCTGGATTAATCCGCGGATTAATCTCTGGATTACTCATAGGATTAGTATAATATCAATATCGGATTAGTCAAGAGGTTTCCGAGACTGACTTGTAATCACTTTTTAAAAGAAGAACTCCTTTCTGGTTAGAGCTGATATACTATAATTAAAGACTCTAACCAAGAAAGGAGGTCAAAACTTTATGATATTAAACATTATACATTAAACATTATACAAAATTTATCAATGCATTGTATAAAAAGAGTAAAGAGATACTGTAATTGTTTCAAAAATGGTGGATGAGTTAACTTTAATACTGATAGCGACTCAATCCTTTTAGTTTATAAGTAATTTTGCTTATACAGTAAGGTGAATTCTATAAAACCTGTAACTTGATCCACCATTAATGCAACAAGCACGAGGACTTCATCGAAGTGTAAGAGAAAAATGATGACTTAAATGTTTTTGGATAGCGGGACCTTGACTTAATTTGTATAATAATGTATAATTTTGTATAAAAATGAATAAGCTAATATTAGACAGTGACGGGCTTATAAAGTTAAATAAGACTGGAATTCTTGATAAGCTTCTATCTGTTTTTGAGTGTCTTATTCCTAAAGAGGTGTATGAAGAGACGATAATAAAGGGGAAAGAAGAATTATATGAAGATGCCTTTGAGTTAGAAAAGATATTAAAAAATAGAAGTGTTGATATTATAGAATTCGCATTCAGTGAAGATGCTAATAATATTGTAAAAGGGATCACTGGATTGGGTAAGGGAGAAACTGCTGTATTACACCTGTTTTTCAGAAATAAAGATGCAGTTATTCTTAGCGATGATAGAAGGTTTATTACCCTTTTAAAAAGGCATAGGATTCCATTTATTACTCCTGGTAATGTATTGTTGTATCTTGTAGAAAAGGGTACTATAGACCCTTTCGAAGGATTAGAGAAACTAGAGAGGCTAAAGCCTTATATAAATAATACTGTATATGAGAAGATTAAATTAATACTGTTAGGAGGGAAATGATGAGTAAGGTATATCCGTTGAGATTGCCAGATAATCTTATGAAACTTGTAGAGCTACGTTCAACTGAAGAAAGGGTAGATAAGGCTACCGCATTAAGACAGCTCCTTTATGAAGGAGCAGAGGAATACGTTCTTAAGCTTCTTGCAGAGGGGAGGATATCTCTATCTTACGCATGCGATATCTTGGATAGGAGTCCTTTCTACATATATGAACTAGCTAAGAGACATAATATTGAGCTTGGTTCTGATGAAAACTCTTACGAAGATGGACAAAAGATACTGAAAAACTTATAATGAAACATCCAGGAAGTTTACACTAGATTCTTGACAGACCCGTTATAGCTTAGATTTCTGAGAATCTACAGAACTTATAAGTTTTATTAAGTCCCGTTTTACATGGTCCAGGTGTAGTTTCATGGCTTCTTTCGCTTTACTAGGGTCTTTAGATGAAATTCCAGAGAGTATGTCTGTATGTTCTTTCATTGTTATCTCCAGGTCTCTTAGAGTCTTGCAGTGCAGGGTTCTGATAGCCTGTATGGTATCTCCAATCCCTCTTAATATATTGATAAGCGTCTTATTTTTAGAGATCTCAGCTATTTTCTCATGGAACTGACGATCAAGTTCGTAGCATTTGTTCCACGGTTTTCGGTTAAAAGAAGCTTTGTATTTTTCTATCAGCTTCTTTAGTTCTTCAATATCCTCCTCACTGGCCTTCTCTGTTGCCTTTTCAACTGCTAATATCTCTAGCTGTTCTCTTACATCAAATATATCCTCTAAGTACTCAGGAGAAAATTCTGAGACATAGAAGCCTCTTCTAGGAATGTTGTATATAAGCCCTTCAGATGTTAGTTGAGAGATTGCCTCTCTAACAGGTGTAGTACTTACACCAAGCTCTTTTGCTATCTCATCTATATCTATCTTAGAACCACTTGGATAAGTCTGGTCAAGTATTCTATCCTTTATAAAGTTATAGCATATCTCCCTCAAACTGGGATGCGGTACATTACTATTAACCTTCATTCATTCCCCTCTCTTTCTTTTTAGTGCTATTCTTGCTTTCTCTGATATATTATATATTCCAAGTCCATACTTATCTAGAAGTGCCTCATACTCTCCCGATTCAGCAAATGTGTCTTTTATACCTATCATCTCTATGGGTATAGGGTATTCTTTGGATAATACCTCTGCTACAGCACTGCCCAATCCGCCTATCACATTGTGTTCCTCAACTGTAACAATAGCACCTGTCTTTAGAGCGGATTCCACTATTAGGTCTTTATCTATGGGTTTTATTGTATGGATCTCAATCACTCTAGCCGAGATACCGTCTCTTTCTAAGATTTTAGTAGCCTCTAGAACCCTTCCAATAAGAATTCCAGTTACTATTATTGTTAAATCTTCTCCCTCTTTTAAGATCCTCCCCTTACCGAATTCAACGGATAAAGCTTCAGGGATTAACTCCTTAATAGGATAGGCTTCTCCCCTTGAGAGTCTGATAAAGACAGGTCCATCGGTCTTTACTGCTATTCTCAGTATCTCTTCTACTTCATCTGGTGCCCCAACCACCATTACATTCATATTGGGGATGCTTCTCATTATGGCTATATCGCAGATTGAGTGATGAGTAGGTCCATCATAACTATCCGAGAGTCCTCCATATGCTCCGGCGATCTTTACGTTTAATTTAGGATAAGCTATGGAGGTCCTTACCTGATCTCCACACCTTAGAGTAGTTAAAAAACTAAATGTATTTACTATAGGTATTTTGCCTAATAAAGCTAAACCGGCTGATATCCCCATCATATTTGCTTCAGCTATTCCAAGATTAAAGAATCTCTCCGGAAACTTTTCTGCAAAGTGTATAGTTCTTGTAGAGTTAGAAACATCAGCATCTAATACTACAAGTCTTGGCTCTTCTGAACCAAGTTTCACTAAGGCTTCTCCATAGGCTTCTCTTATAGATCTTTTCATACCAGTTCCCCTTTCGTCAGTTCCTTTAGGGCTTCTTCATATTCTTCCTTATTTGGAGCTCTCCCATGCCACTTATGGGTATTTTCTATAAAGGATACCCCTTTACCCTTTACTGTATGGGCAATGATGCAGGTGGGCTTATTTTTAACAGTCTCTGCGTAATCTAAAGCCTTAATTATCGCTTCTATATTATGCCCATCTATCTCTAATACTTCCCAGCCGAAGGCTTCGATCTTAAGTCTGAGAGGTTCTAGAGGCATTATCTCCTCTGTACAACCGTCTAATTGTACCCTATTTCTATCGCATATGCAGACTAGATTATCAAGTTTATACTTACTTGCAGACATAAATGCTTCCCAGACCTGCCCTTCGTTTAATTCTCCATCACCTAATAGGGTGTAGACCCTGAAAGATTTTTTGTCTATATACTTTGCCCCCAGAGCTATTCCTATCGCGACAGAGAGCCCCTGGCCTAAAGAACCAGTTGTCATCTCTACTCCAGGGGTCTTTCTCATATCTGGATGTCCCTGAAATCTGCTTCCTATTTTCCTTAGATTATTCACGAGTTCTTCCTCAGAAAAGAAACCTCTTTTGGCTAAAGCAGAATAGAGCATAGGTGCAGCATGCCCCTTGGAAAGAATGAATCTATCTCTATCCTCCCACAGGGGATCTTTTGGATTTATCTTTAGCTTATAAAAGTAGAGCACAGTTATTATTTCGGTAGAAGAGAATGAGCCTCCGATATGTCCTGATTGGGCATTGTATACTGCTTTTAAGGTAAGTATTCTTAATTCATTGGCAATCCTCTCCAGTTCTTTTGTATTCATTATTGACTCCTTATGATATTTCTAATAAATTCTATACCTTTACTAGCGGCTATTTCAGGTTCAGGTTTAGGAAGGATCTCAAGAGTAATATAGCCATCATAACCTATCTCTTTTAAGGTATTTATGATACTTATAAAATCTAGATGCCCGTTACCCGGAGCATACCTATTACTATCAGCAAAATGGATATAAGATATCTTATTACCTGCCAATTTCAGGCTTTCTTCGATACTCTTTTCTTCTATGTTCATATGGAATAGATCTGGCATAAGCCCTAAATTACTAAATCCCAGCCTGTTAAACTCTTCAATTATTTCTAGTCCCTCTTCTACGGTATTTATAAAATCCGTCTCATATCTATTTACAGGCTCTATTATCAGCTCAACTTCCTTATTCTTTGCATATTCAAGTAGTTGAGCTACAGTGTTGATGAACCTTCTTTCTACCAGTTCTCTTTCCTCTCCGTCTACTATTCCTCTAATTCTTCCAATATTTACTTTAGATCTAAATTCAGATGCAACATCTATTAAGGACTTCATAATTTCTATAGCCCTGTTTCTTATCTCTTCTTCCGGATGAGAGAGTGATACTTTACATTCAGCAAAGACCCTACCAGTAGATATAACTGGGAGTTCCAGTTTAAATCTGACTAATAGATCTCTTAGTTCTTTAATATCTATCTCTTCACTGCTTGCTAAAGCTAACTCTATTCCCTGGTATCCAAATCCGGCTACCTTTTCTAAAACATTTACTAGTCTGCCTCTAAATACTACAAAAGCTAGCGGAGAAGCTTTTTCAGGTGCTACTGCAAGTCCTATCTTCAAAATAGTTCACCTCTTTTTATACAACAAGTGATTTTATTCCTGTCATCTCACAGAATTTTCTTAATTCTTCTATGTAGTTACCATATACCCCATGTATATGGTTAGAGTTTAATACTTCTATAAAGTCATAAGGGTCAACATCTATTTGAGCATAGGCATGAGGCCAGGCAGAGCAGGTTTCATTTGTCTTATCTATAGGAAGATCCTTAAAGATGGCTTTTGTAATAAGCATCTTATATCCATTGGGTTCTTTTGATAGTCTAGCCAGAGTCATTTCTCCACCTTTTGCGACATATCTTATATGAGCCCCTTTTCCAGCATATTTGGGAATAAGAGGGAATAGGTCTATGTTCTTTGCATTTTCTATAGGGTTTTCTTCCCTTGCTGAATACCAGCTTGCCTGAGCTCCACAGTTAGAAAAGATAAAAATACCCTCATCCCTATCATAGTGTCGTATATCCATAAAAAGAACAGGTAAACCAGTTATCAATTTTAAAATCTGCATAGTTAAAGCCCCTTCTGCATCTGCCTCACAGGCAAGGACAAATGGTTCTTTTGACCCATCCCAGTCATACGGATCGTTAAGAAAACAGGCACTCAAACACTGCGTAACATAGTATTCGCTAAGTTCATAATGACATTTTACTCCGGCAAAATCTAGTTTATACTCTTTGATGATTTCTTTAGTAGCATAATAACATCTAATCTGATATTTTAGAGTTTCTTCTGTAAGTTTATCCCCATCATAGTAGATTTTTCCTACATTTTTAGAAAGCCAATTAAAGGCATTTTCTACTGTCTTTTCAGAAATTGATCCTGCTCTCCGAATTATCTCCAACTGGTCTATATGTTCTATATCGATGCCAAACTTTGTGTACCAGTCTTCTGAATTTACAGTTCCAGTCGCTATACCAATACTTCTTCCACCGATAAGTCCAAATGTTTGTCCTTTTAGTCTGTTTTTGGTGAAAGCGGACTTAGCAAAGATAATAAGTTTCCTCTTAGTTTTTTCTTCCTCCATATCACCCCAGAGTCTGTCACAGTTAATGCCCATCCTATTTAGAGCATTTGCAGTGGCTAAAAGTCCACCTAACCCTGGAAGTTTCCCGTTTGGTGGTGAGTAAATCAGAAGAGGTTTATCAATAAAGTTGAGCGCTGTAAGTACGAAATTAGGGAAGGCAAATACAGGTATATTTAATATTACCCCATCTATATCATCCTTTGTGAGTTCCTTAGCGGTAGAAACTGCAGATTCATTAGAATGAATTACTTCTTTACCCTTGATGCAGTGGATATTTAACTCTTTAAGTATATTAACTATTTTCGTTTCAGTTTCTTCAATGTAAGGTAAAAGATCCTTATGAACCCTTTCTCTACCATCAGAAAAGGATAGTATCCCTAATTTTATTTCCATATCTTTCTCCTTTCTTCATTTGTCAGATATATTGACAGCTATAAAATATCTAATATATAATATATTATACATTTGAAAGTGAAATTATGTCAATAAGAATAGAAAGAAGAGGTGATGTTTTATGAGGGTAATTTTGGAGATCAGCACAGTGAGAAAGAAAACAGGAGATGTTAATATTATAAAAACTAGGAGGTGAATCAATATGAAGAGGGCTTTATTTAAGATTTTTAGTATCGTCGTTTTGTTATCTCTAATTCTAGGAAATACAGTTTCTGGCGCTGAAAAAACAATTACTCTAGAAGTGTGGGGAATACCAAAGGACCCTGGGAAATTGAAGGCGTTAGAAGATTTTCAGAAAGAGAACCCTAGTATTAAATTAAACATCGTTCTTGGAGCCTTCGGTTTTCAAGAAAGACCTGAGAAACTTTTAACAGCGATAGCTTCTGGTAATCCACCAGATGTAGTTCTTATAGACCGTATGACTGTAGCAGAGTGGGCTGGTAGAGGAGCTCTAAGGCCCTTAGATGATGTAGCAGAAGAGTATGGGATAAAAGCTAGTGATTATCAGCCAGAAGCATGGAGAGGTTCTGAGTTTAACGGACATTTATATGCTACCCCTAGTCATCTTAACATTACTTGTTCACTGTTTTGGAATAGACGCATGTATAAGGAAGCAGGATTAAAACCAAATACTCCTCCAAGAACTTGGGATCAAATGCTCGATTATATCAAAAAATTAACTAAAAAGGATGACCGTGGGAATATAATTCAGGCTGGATTCGGATTTGGATATTATGCTCTTTTGTATGTCTTAGGCTGGCAGATGAAGAGTGACTGGATAGCTGATGAAAAGCATGCAACTATTAACAGACCAGAGAATATTCAGGCGCTAGAATTTATCAAAAAAATGCACGATGCACAGGGTGGAAGGGAACTTTACGATAAATTTGCCGCTGGAGTAGCTCTCCCACCAAATCTTAACCTTTTCACCTTTGAAAAAGTAGCTATGATTAGAGGTGCTAGTTTTAATCATATCTACTATACTGTATGGGCTCCTAAATTAGATTATGGAGCAGCCCCCTTCCCTATTCCTAAAGGGGGGAAATATGCCAATATAATTGGGGGACGAGGATGGACTATCCCTAATGGTATAAAAGGAGAGAAACTTGAAGCTGCTAAGAAACTTGTAGCATGGATGGCATTAAAAGGAGGGCTTTCCGTATGGAAAGGAGCTACACACTATCCAGCCAGATTAGATGATTTAAGAAAATTGCAGGCAGGAGATCCTAAGTTATGGGAAATTCCAAGTATAGTTCCGGAGGGGGCAGCTTATAAAACTATTCCATCAATAGTTCTGACTAAACTTAAGGTGCAACTAAAAGAGGCAATAGAATATGCTAGACAGAGACCTGTGATGCCTGTAAGCGCATATATGTATGACCAGTTAACAAGAGCCTGGGAAGATGTTACATATGGACGTATGAGCGCCAAAGATGCTTTAGATAGAGCCCAAAGAGATGTACAAAAGGCTTTAGATGAGTTCTGGGCTAGAAATAAATGATTTACTATGTCAAACAGGGAGGACTGTCCTCCTTGTTTGACAATTTTTAAGAAGGGGTGTCTTTTATGTTTAGAAGTGAGAAGATTATAAGACGACATGGTTTAGCTAGAGAAAAGGCAGTAGCAGGATATATCTGTGCACTACCATGGATAATAGGATTCCTAATTTTTGTATTATATCCGACAATAGCTAGTCTTTACTATAGCTTTACTTATTATGATGGCATAAATCCTCCAACCTGGATAGGTCTCTCTAACTATAGAAAGATGTTTACTGATGAATCATATTATTTTAACAAGACTTTAAGTAACACCATCTTTATGCTCATATTTGATGTGCCAATTTGTTTAGCAGTAGGATTAATTCTGGCTGTGATATTAAATCAGAAGGTAAAAGGACTTTCCTTTTATAGAACTGCACTGTATATACCGTGTATTGTTCCTTTAGTAGCTAATTCTATGTTATGGATGTGGATCTTAGATAGTAGAAATGGGATTTTAAATGGCACATTAAGAATATTTGGAATAGAAGGTCCTGCATGGCTTGGTTCTCCTGCATGGAGTAAGCCTGCTCTTATTCTAATGGATGCATGGCAAACGGGAAATATTATGCTTATATTCTTAGCAGGATTACAAGGAATACCTCAACAGTATTATGAAGCTGCGGAGATCGATGGAGCAGGTAGTTTCTATAAGTTCACTAGAATAACCCTTCCTTTATTAACCCCTACTATATTTTTCAATTTAATAACAGGATGTATAAATGTAATGCAGCTATTCGTTAGAGCATACATAATGACTAATGGAGGGCCCCAGGATTCAACATTATTCTATGTGCTATACTTGTATCGAAATGCCTTTACCTATTTTCAGATGGGTTATGCTAGCTCTCTAGCGTGGATACTGTTTTTAATAATACTAACATTAACACTTATCCAGGTATTTCTTTCAAGAAGGTGGGTCCATTATGAAATTGTATAGCCCTAATAAAATTTTCAAATCATTTTTTGCCTATATAATCCTTTTGAGCCTTAGTTTAATTTCTCTCTTTCCACTTTTTTGGATGATAATTACCTCTTTGAAGAGTCCAGCTCAGATTACTGAAGCCCCACTTTCATTTATTCCGCGGCCAATAGTTTGGCGTAACTATCTAGATGCACTGACTCGGTTTCCTTTTCTTAACTGTCTTAAGAACACTGTTTATTTAGTCATTATGAATATGCTAGGAGTGTTTTTTTCTTGTCCTCTGGTAGCCTATTCTTTTGCAAGACTCGAATGGAGAGGAAGGGACTTCTGTTTTATTTTATTACTTAGTACTATGATGATACCATTTGCAGTAACAATGATCCCTTTATATATCCTTTTTAAAAATCTTGGATGGCTAAATACTTTTAAACCTCTTTGGATAAGAGCTTTTTTCGGGAGTCCTTACTATATATTCTTATTAAGACAATTCTTTATGACTTTGCCTAGTGATTTAGAGGATGCTGCTAGAATAGATGGATGTAGTTCTTATGGAATATATTGGCGTATCCTATTACCTCTTATAAAGCCTGCTTTGATTGTGGTAGGTATCTTTACTTTCTTAAATACCTGGAATGATTTTTTAGGTCCTTTGATTTACATTAATAGTATAAAAAACTATACTTTGACCCTAGGTTTACAGTATTTTCAGTCTGGTGGATATGGAACTCAATGGCACTGGCTTATGGCTGCATCTTTTGCTACTATATCCCCTATAATAGTAGTATTCTTTATCTTTCAAAGATATTTCTTACAAGGAATTGTCTTAACTGGACTAAAGTCCTAAAAAGGAGGATGAAAAAAATGGATGTGCTTCTTTTAGTAGATACCAATGCAGGGGAACCTGCCAGATTTGGAATTGAAAATTTAAGTAAAGCATTAAAATCGCTAGGGTATACTGTCTCGATAATCAACACGTTTAGGTTTTCTTCTTTAAAGACATATAATGATTCCTCATATGAAATAGTATGTAGTAAAACTAATTCATTCCCTTTAGAAGAAGTTAAAATTAATTCAGATGAAGTTCCAAAGGGGGAAGAATCTTATTCCTTAATAAAGATAAGGGAAGGCTCTTACCTTATACTAGGGTACGATGATATAGGGCTTATGTATGGGTGCTTTGATTTTGCAGAGCAACTTGAAGTCCTTAAAAAAGAGATCAATTCTATAACTCCGCATATTAAATTTCCAGAAGTAAGAATAAGAGGATTATATACATTCCTTCACAATAGTGATATCGAGAAGGAATGGTTTTATTCTAAAGAGTATTGGGAAGAATTTCTCTCAATGCTTGCATATAATAGATATAACGAGTTTGACTTAGTTTTTGGTCACCAGACCTCTCATCTAATTCCTATCTATCCATATCTATTCAAAATAGAAGAATATCCACAGGTTTATGTAGAAGGCCTATCAGAAGAAGAACAGAAAGCGAATCTGGCTACCCTTCAATATATCTCCTCTCTATGTAAAAAGAGAGGAATTAAGTTTTACTTAGGGATATGGCAGTCTAGACCATGGCAAGTGAAAAATGGAAAGATAGAGGGACTGCATATTCAAGAAAGTAAAGTAAAGGGACTCTCAGACGAGATACTTATAGATTACACTAGAATTGGGATAAAAAAGTTATTACAACTTTGTCCTGATATAGATGGTATTCAATTAAGGATGAATATAGAATCTGGAATATCAAATCAGAACTTCTTTGTAGATGCTTTTATCCCTGGAATAAAATCAAGTGGAAGAAATATTGAAGTTGAATTGAGAAATTGGGGACTTAAAATAGAAACACTGAATAACTTCAAGCAGTATTTTCCTAAATTAAGAGTTTCCTTTAAATACTTTGCTGAACATCAAGCAATGCCTTATCAGCCCCCTTCGAGGGGTAATAGCTATAGTTATGATGATCTAGTCAGAAATGATAGAGATTATGATATATTATGGCAAGTATGGAATTTAGGAACCCATCGATTATTCCTCTGGGGGGACCCCGAGTATGTTAAAAATTTCATTTCCTCCGTTCATCTTGGGGAAAGTTTGGGCTTTCATATAACTCCTCCACTCTCTCAGAAAGGATTTAGTCAGTATGGAGAGCGTCCTGGATATTGGTCAATATATAAAGAAAATGTAAAGCCTTGGTATAAGTGGGAATGTGAAAGATACTGGTTCTTTTACTCTTTATGGGGAAGATTAGGGTATGATCTAGAAATAGATGATGATTTTTGGATAAATATGTTCAATAATCGATTTGGAGATCAGAGGGGCGAATATATCTTAGAAGCTTATAAATGGGCAAGTAAAGTTATATCATATCTTATATCTCATCATATGGCGGATCCTAATATGTATATTTGGCTTGAATTAGATAATGGAGGATTAATAGACTTTTTCAGTAAGATTCCACCTGGAGAAACGACTCTTTTTATGAATACTGAAGAGTACGTAAGAAATGTCCTTGAAGACAAATCATCCGCTAAGATAACACCATTACAAGCTAGCGAGCATCTTTTGGAAATCTCCAGACATCTTGATGAAATATTAAAGAAGCTAGAATCAATAGCTTCAGTTGAAAATAACAAAGAGTATGAGTTAACAATGGTTGATATGAAGGCTTTATCTCTTCTTGCCAAATATAATGCTAAAAAAATACTTGCTTCTACTAATTTAGAACTCTTTTATAAAACTAGTCATTTTGAGTTTATCAAGAGTGCTGAGAAAAACATTGAAGAGAGTTTGTCAATATGGAGGGAACTGGCATCTTTAACAGATAAATATTTCTATGATGAACTTCAGCTTGGACCTACTGGTGGTAGTTGGAAATATAATCTGCCATATGTAGAATATGATGTGAGACGTATAAAAGCGGTAAAAGAGATATTTGAGAGATACGGGTTATTTTTATACGGTTTTGACTTTGGTTCACCACAGGAAAAAGGGGAGTTGACTTCTCTATGGTATGAACACCCTACCAGTAATACTTTAGAGCCCAGATTTACTTTAGTAACTCCAGAAACTGTCTATAATCCAGAAGTAGGGTTCGGATGGTTAGATAATAAAGGTCTATTCTCTAAAAGAGCTCCAGTAATAAACTCTTGGGGGCTTAGAGGGACTCACCATCACGAATTAAATATTCCCATAGAAGAATTTCCTAGTGAGATGCTTTCTCCAGATTATATAGGAGGAAAGGGGAAAAGTACTTTTAGAATTGATGTCCCTAAAAAAGGCAGATATATAATATATATTTTAACTGGAGATCTCTCTGAAGATCCCATCTTTCATGGCCCTATGAGAGTTTCAGTTAATGGAAAACTGATAGAGAGCGAAATTCCTATAGGAGAGATAAAAGAGATAAAAGAAATTGTTGATGCTTCTGATTGTATAGAATTAACTTTTGGGGTCTGTCAAGTTTTCTGTGTAAACTTCCTAGGCATCTCATATTATAGGTACCCTCCTACTCTATCCTCGAAATAAACAGCTAATTGTGAAAGTATCAAAGGCCAATCCCTTATTTTGCTC
>Ga0308398_1001403_pt1 | contig 13111 bp, 9 predicted proteins | sample Hotspr20SampleT9_FD_202360 | JGI IMG/M metagenome (GOLD analysis project Ga0308398, IMG submission 202360) | Hot spring phototrophic mat microbial communities from Mushroom Spring, Yellowstone National Park, Wyoming, United States - 20051001_T9 ...
GCGATGAGCACCGTGAAATTGACGATTGGTCTCTCGATCCTCGGTGCAATCTTCTTTATCACCTCAGCGGTGGTCATTGCGCTCATTATGCTGGTGCTGGGTGTGCGCGCCATGCTGACCAGCGGACTGGCAACTGAGGCAGGAGCGAGTCTGTGGCTACCAATCCCCTTGCTGACCCTGATCGGTATTGCGGTGTTGCGTATCAGCCTTGGGCTGCACAACGGGTTTGAGCTGCACATTGACGCACCACACCGCCTCGTAATCACGGCCATCTTCTTTAGCCTGCAACTGCTAGCCGGTCTGTTTGGTTGGTCGGTTCTGCAACGGGTGGGCTACTTCCGCACCTATCTCAATGGTTCGGCCCGTAACCCCAATACCTACGGCTTGATTTGTCCGGCGGTTGGGTTATTCGTGTTCGGGATGTTCTTCCTGCACGTTGGGCTGGTGCAGAATGGTCTGATCGAGAAGTTCTCGCCGATCTACTTTGTGGCGCTGGCAGCGCTTGCTACGGTGCAGGTGTTAGGTATTATTACGATGTTCCGAATTGATCGTCAGTTGCTCGCTCAGCCCGTCAAGTCACCGGCCGAAGCTGAAGGTGCGGCTTGAGATCGACTTTCAATTGGGGTGGAAACAATCCACCCCCGAATGAGGTTGTTCCCCCGAATAAACGAGATGGGTGTCAAGCGACGGCGTGGGGGCGAAAGTAACCCGCCCCCACCCGATATTATTTTCTTTTATAGTTGCACGCTGAACGCTGCCTGGATACCGGGGATCGCTGCGACCTGTTCCATCACGTGTGGTGGAGCAGGTTCATCGAGGGTCAACACCATTACTGCTCGCTCACGTGGGGCACGTCGTCCGACGTACATTCCCGAAATATTTACATCTGCCGCGCCGAGCAACTGGCCGACCTTACCGATCATGCCTGGTTGGTCGTGGTGATAGGTTATCAACAAAGACCCCTGCGGCACAAAATCGACGAAGTAACCGTCCATCTGGACAATATGCGGTTCACCACGCAAGACGGTGCCACTAAATGTACGGGTACGTTCACCGGTCTGAACATGTAACGTGATCAGGCCGGCGTAATTTTCAGCTTCGGGAGTCACTCGTTCGGTCATCCGAACGCCACGCTCACGAGCAATAATCGGTGCATTCACCGGAGTAATACGCTCAACACTGCTGGCCGCCAGCAAACCCTGTAACACAGCCAGCCGTACCGGTTGTGTATCCATGTCGGCCAGCTCACCGCCCAATTCAAGATCGTAACTACGTACCGGCTCTTGTACCAGTTGCATAACCAGTGTGCCGAGTAGACGACCCAGATTGAGGTAAGGCTGGAGAATATTCCATGCTTCAGGCGCAACAAAAGGTGCATTAACCGCGTAGCGTGGCGTGCCACCGCTAAGCGCGATCACGACGCCTTCGGCCATCTCGGTACCGGCGCTCAGTTGCGCTTCAGCGGTCGAAGCACCAATGTGGGGAACGGTTATAACCTTCGGATGGCCGAGCAGCGGACTATCCGCTGGAGGTGGTTCCTGAGCATACACATCGAGGGCAGCACCGGCAAGATGACCACTGTTTAGAGCCTCGACCAGCGCTGCTTCATCAACAATCCCTCCGCGACTGGCATTGATCAGGTATGCACCACGTTTCATCTGCATGATCCGATGGTGATCGAACATATTGCGTGTACTTTCGATCAGCGGTACATGCAGTGAAATAACATCGCTGCGCTGAACTAACTCATCGAGCGTCACCAGCGCCACACCCAACTGTTCGGCCCGATCAAAAGAGACGACCGGATCATACGCCAGCACTTCCATTTCCATTGCCCGTGCTCGTCGTGCCACCTCTGATCCGATCCGGCCTAAACCAACCAGACCGAGCGTCTTGCCACGTACTTCCCAACCCACAAATTCGTTGCGCGCCCAGCGCCCACTCTGCACTGAGGCATGGGCCTGCGGAATGCGACGGGCCAGACACAGGAGCAAGCCAATCGTTAGCTCGGCAACGGCCACGTTATTCGAGGCCGGTGCATTGACAACGATAATGCCGCGCCGGGTGGCCGCTTCTACGTCAATATTATCGACGCCGGTACCGGCCCGCCCAATCACACGCAACCGCTCGCCAGCAGCGATGACTTCGGCGGTCACTTTGGTTGCCGAACGAACAACCAGCGCATCGTATTCACCGATCACCGACAACAGTGTCGGTTTGTCGAGATCAAGCCGGACATCCACCGTACCGGCCTGGCGTAGCACATCAAGGCCTTCAGCAGCGATCTTTTCGGTGACGAGAATGCGGTTCATACCTCCCTCTCAACATGTGGTTCAAGTGAACTGGCGAGACGTTGTTCAACCTGCTCGCAAATCGCGTGCAGGATGAGCGTGTGAACTTCCTGAATGCGTGCAGTGTTGTTACTCGGTACGATCAGAGCATGATCGGCCAGATTCCGGGCCATGCCACCATCTTTACCCAGTAAGGCAATGTTGATCATGCCTCTGGCCCGCGCCGTACTCAAGGCATTGATGATATTCGGCGACTGACCACTGGTGCTGAAAACAATCAGTACATCACCAGGCTTGCCCAGAGCGGCAAGTTGACGGGCAAAGATTTCCTCGTAACCAAAGTCGTTGGCAATGCATGTAAGTGCTCCGACATCAGCGTTGAGGCAAATAGCAGGCAGTGGACGCCGATTGTACCGGTAACGACCAACCAGTTCTTCCGCCAAATGCATGGCATCGGCCGCACTGCCACCATTTCCGGCGGTATACAGCGTGTGTCCGGCCAGCAGTGCCTCGGTGGTGCAGGCAGTGATCTGGTCGATTGCCGGCGCGAGTGTGGTACAGGCCTCTAGCACGGCAATTGCTTCAGCGAGTTGTTGTTGGAATCCCATAGGCGCTCCATCGTGATGATTACGCGCCTATTATACGCGCTGGCGTTACGTTGTATGTTGATAGAAAACAAACGCGAAGCCCTGGTGGGATGGGCTTCGCGGAAGAAGAGTTTATCCGGCCCAGATAACGCTATGACACCGGCAATGAACGATAGCTATGCGCCAGATCGTTGTAGGGCGGCCAGCAGTGATCGATACGGCTCCAGCAGACTGTATTCCAACTTGATCGGCTTACCTTTTTCCTCGATTAGGTGTAAAACCTTTGCTACCTGTTTCAGCTCATCAATAAGCGAGGCCGCAAACTCGACTTCAGTTTTGCTTGCCATCGCCAAAACCAATTCTAACCGCCAACCTAAGTCGATCAGAACGGGGTAGGGCAGCATTTTGTGCAGTTCCTGCTCCAGGCGCTGTTGCTTATTACTACGAAGCATGTCAAACCACGATGGTTTTACCTCTAGCTGATTAATCGCCGTCTCCCACTCACGGCGCAGAATGGCACGTAGCTCGCGCAGTTCATAGCGCATCCGACGTAACTCCATCTGTTCGCGCTCGCCAATGGGCCGCATACAGAGTTCACGTGCAGCAACGAAGATTCGCTCATATTTGGCTAACTGATCGATCCGGCGCATAGCAACAAGCCAGTCTATTTTCTTGTCAATGTTCTTAATTCTCTTGACCAGATCGCCGGTCGAAATAAAATGGGCAACACTCACCACCAGTGTCACCAGCGATGTGGCAACCAGTCTCAGATCTTTACTGATCTGCCCCATTTCGACAATTTTGCCGGTTGAATCAACCAGTGCCGGAAGTCTCCCATTGCCCATTATTCTAAGTTGGCCTAGCTTAAGCAGGCGTTGGCCTTCAGGTGAAAAGGTGACGATATGGGGACGAGAGGCAACGTCAATGCTTACTGCTTGAATCAGAATGGTCGTCCCATCACCGATCCCTAAACTCCAAAGACGTCAGTTGAGATTGTCTTCCGGTGTGTCCTGGAAAGTGGGGAACGAAGCTGGCTGCTGAAGGAAATGCTGAAGGAAATCGTCAAAGCTCATGTCGCTGAAATGCCATTGAAACTGGTATACTGCTGATGGAGATACCGGCGATGCCGGTGAAGGATGATTGTATTTAGGCGCAGGGTGAAGCGCAAGAGGATCTTTGCTGCCTGATTTAGAATATTCGTAGAACAATCAGCCCGCCAGGATGCCTGCGACGATCACCCCAATTCCAAACAGGCTGTAGAATAATCCTAAACCATCCATACAGGGTAGCCTCCATTACAGTTATGTTTGATTTGGGCGTATTGTAGCCGATGGTTGAAACTAATCTGTAACTGCGGCCCTTGCCTCGCGAGGAAAATGGGTAGAACCGGTTGCAAACCGGATCAGCGCACCAGTACAGACAGTTTGGCAAGCCGAGCCAAATGATGTTCTGGCAAAAGGCTGGCTCACAAGCTCCAAGATGCGGGCCAGAGGCCCGCGCTCCCAGCAAAGAGAACACTACACTATTACGATTGATACGCCTGTATTGCCAGACCAGCCGCGACGCTGGTAAACACATCTATCTCCTGCAATTTCTCGGCGCCGAACTTTTCGCTCAACATACGGATGAAGCGCGGAACGCGGGAACTACCACCGGTACGGAGCACGACATCGATTTGCTCGGGTCGCAAGCCGGCTGTTGCCAGCGCCCGATCGATACAACGTTCGACTGCCCGTACATCAGGGCCAATCAGTCGCTCGAAATCCCAACGTGGTATCTCATCGCGTACCGTCTGCTCACCCATGTCAAGGATGAAGGTGGCGCGATCAGCCTGAGATAACGCCACTTTAGTACGCTCGACCGCTTCATACATTGGTAAACCATAATTCTTACGAACCAGGGTGCGCAGAGCCTTCAGTTCGTGGGGACGATCACCAATCGCGACTGCTTCATCGATAATCGCCAGATATTTGGGCTGGGTTAGATCGATAATCGTCTGCCATTCGCTGAGATGCTCTAGGACATGGCTTGGGAACGGTAAACGACGCGGGCCGAGTGTAGCCCCCTCGCCGAAGTGCCGCAAGAGGCGGCCCATAACAATTCGACGGTCGAGCAGGTCGCCGCCTACCGGTACACCATCCGTTGCTAAAAACGATGGTCGCCCCCGCTCATCAAGCTCCATGATGGTAATGTCGAGCGTACCACCACCGAAATCGAATACCAGTACCCGTTGAGGTCGGCGATTGGTAGAGACATAGGAGAGTGCTGCCGCAGTAGGCTCTTCGAGAAAGCTAAATGATCGCAGACCGGCCAGCCGACACGCAGCCTGCATACGTTCAAACGCCAGCGCATCACTTGCCGGATCGGTCGCGTAGTGCACCGGTCGCCCTATCACCAGGTGGCTGATCGGGGCGCCGAGTTGCTGCTCGATCCGTTCAACAATCATACGCAAGACCAGCGCAATCAGCTCTTCCAGTGAGTAGTAGACACCGAAGACGTTAGTCTTCTGGAAACTACGGTCACGGAGGTGACTTTTCAATGACTGAAACAAGCGTCCTGGGGCATTTGCATCTACCTTTACATACAGCGCCTGCGTTACCGTACCACTTTCGGCAAAGGTCAATTCAGCATCACCAATATACCGCCAGACATATTCAATCTCACGCCCGACGTTTCCCTCGGTGAAGCGATTGATTGCCTCACGTCCGATAAAAGGTACGCCCTCGCGGGTAATGAAGAGCGTCGAGCGGAGAATAGTCGGCTGAAGGTTTATCGGGTCAAGATTGATCAGATGCAAGCGATGACCATCGTACACCGCAGCACTCGAATTTGTGGTGCCGAAATCAAGCCCGACGCGCATTGTCATTCCTCCTCCTTGATTGTCGTGGCGAAGAAAGTAGTTGTCTCCATCATGCCTTCTTCTCCTGACGTAAGCGTGAAAGGGAACTGAAGGAGGTAAGGTAAGAACCGGCTACCGTTTGGTGCACAGTTATACCTACCGGAGCAGGTTCAGACTAACACGACGGCCCTTGTTTCGCCACTTTCGTACTGACTTGAACTTTAAGCGTATGCGCTTTAGACGAATCTGTCAATCGGTCTTGAGATGGAATAGGGTTTTCAGAGTTGTCAGCATTGGCGTCCATTTGCTACGGTTCAACAACGGTGTGGAGTGTCTAACAATGTGATTCAGAAACTTGTGGTTTTGATCAGGCGCTCAACAGGGGCGTTGACTGGAGGGCAAGCAACGAAGCGCCGAATCAACAACCTGGTGTGGGGAACGGTGGCGGACACCGCCAGCATTTCTGCGACGAGACCCCCTCACCTTCCCCCCAGCCCCCTTCCTCTCCCACGCTGTGGGAGAGGAAGGGGGAGATGAGCCAGGGGCGATCTCACGAACCAGTTCCCCCCTCGCCCACGCTGTGGGAGCGGAAGGGGGGGATGAGCCAGGGGCGATCTCACGAACCAGTTCCCCCCTCGCCCGCAGCGCGGGAGCAGGGCCGGGGTGAGGGCAGCGCCCTCACCTTCCCCCCAGCCCCCTTCCTTGCCCACGCTGTGAGAGCGGAAGGGGGAGATGAGCCAGGGGCGATCTCACGAACCAGGTCCCCCCTCGCCCGCAGCGCGGGAGCAGGGCCGGGGTGAGGGCAGCGCCCTCACCTTCCCCCCAGCCCCCTTCCTTGCCCACGCTGTGAGAGCGGAAGGGGGAGATGAGCCAGGGGCGATCTCACGAACCAGCTCCCCCCTCGCCCGCAGCGCGGGAGCGGGGCCGGGGGTGAGGGCAGCGCCCTCACCTTCCCCCCAGCCCCCTTCCTCGCCCACACTGTGAGAGCGGAAGGGGGAGATGAGGCAGGGGCGATCTCACGAACCAGCTCCCCCCTCGCCCGCAGCGCGGGAGCGGGGCTGGGGGTGAGGGCAGTCACTGTCGGGCAGCAAACACGTTGCCCGGTGAGCTTCAAGCGGTTATGAATAACGTGCGCAGATGCATCCTGCTATAATAAAGAGGCCCGATCAATACAGCGAGGACATTGTGCACCAGCGGTTTTGGCTCTATTGTCTGTTGTTCCTCTGGTTGCTGACGCAGACTGCTTGTGTGAGGGTTACCCCCGCTCCTGCGCCAACAACCGGGCGTGTGGTGCTCCGTTTGTGGCATGCGTGGCCAGCAGCCGAGGCTCGTGTTTTACAAACGCTGGTTGATCAGTTTCATCAGGCCTATCCTGAATGGCAGGTGGTACTCCAGAGCAGACCGGCCGTAAGTTTACCATCTGATGTGACGACTGCTGTTGGGGAAGGTGGCGGGCCGCACCTGGTACTTATTCAGAGCCATACACTCGGCGCATTGGCACAACATGGTGTCTTGCGTTCGCTCGATGATATGCTCTCTGGGAGCGAATTGAATAGTCTCTTGCCTACAGCAGTCGGCGCTGCCAGTATTTCGATTGACGGTCGATCAGTGTTGTTTGGCGTACCAATTACCTTTGACACCCTAGCACTCTACTACAATCGGGCAAATATTTTACAACCACCGTCCAGTATCGAAGAGCTGCTGTTAACAGCCAGGGCTTTGACCGATCGTGAGCGCGATCCACCGGTGTGGGGATTAGCCTACAACCTCTCGCTTGATCGGACGATCGGATATCTTTACGCCTTCGGTGGGCGGGTGTTTGATGAACAGGGAACAGTAGTACTCGGAAGCAGCGGACGTGAAGGCACTGAGCGCTGGTTAACCTGGTTGAGTCAGCTCTATCACGATGAGCAATTGTTGGCGACCCTTGATGGCGTGTTAGTTGATCGGGCATTACAGGCACGTGAAGCCATCATGACGATTGATTGGGCCCACGCCCAGGCTGAATATCGTGCGATCTGGAACGATCAGCTTGGTGTAACCCCACTCCCGGCGGTAAGTGATGAAGAGGGAGTGCCGCAACCGTATGTTCAGGCCGATGTCATTGCACTCAATGTGCGCCTGAACAATCCGGCTGAACAGACGGCTGCACAGGCGTTTATTCGCTTTATGATCAACGTAGATAGCCAGCGGGCATTATTAATGGCCGGTCGCCAGCCAACCCAGCTCGCACTGTCGCTCAATGATACTGACCTGGTCGATAGTGTACAACTGGCTGCTGCCCGTGCATTCCGACTACAAGCCCAACGGGGGCTGCCTATGCCTGCTGACCGGATTGCCAACGAACTGGTTTGGCATACGCTGGCCGACATGCAACTCAGCGCAGTGCGTGGTTTACTAACCCCCGAACAGGCAGTCACCATGGCTGATGAGATCCTCCGCAGCCGAATAATGCCACCCTAACGGCAGGAGAACGGCCAAAGCATAACTTTAGTGCCTATCCGAATACCCGTCTCACGATGTAACGGATGCAACTCAGAAGCGCTGCACCCCGACCAAGCTGCTGCTGCAACATGAGATGTCGGATCGGCGCTCCGTGACCATCGTCGTGGATACCGGTAGGGGTGAGTCGGTACCTCACCCCTCCTCGTGAGTCGCATTGCATCCATCGTCGAGGTTCATCCGTCGTAATGGAACGAGGCTCTATATGGCATCGCCAGAATGGTTCGGGGAACGTTGGCGGGGAACTGGTACCCCCACCATCTCCCCTGCCCCCCTTCCGCTCTCACACGGGGCGAGGAAGGGGGGATCCTCATGAAATAGTTGCATGGGTATGCGGTACGTGCCCAATGAGACATCGAGGTTTTTGATCAGGCTTTTAGCAGCGTGGGTTTCGTTCCGCGCCGCTATTCTCAGCTTTCAAAACATTACAATGTTCGCCGCCAAGGCTTTTCAGAGCTTTCAGCTTTAGCGTGTATGCAATGACTCAAAGGTCCTACGGGGCGATGCCGACAAACATCAGACACCTGCTGACAGCGATAGCCACCCTGTGGGGTTTCACTGGGAACGCAGACTCTAGGTCGCACTGTGCAGGACAGGGCCGGAACTCTATGATTGACGAGGTAACAGAACGCACCTGCCGACAGAGTTGACCAACTGACCAAAACCTCTTACAATAATCACAAAGCTCAGACATAGGTGAACGGTTAAAGTGCAAAAAAGTTGGCGAACCTAGTTGCCGTTCGTGAGAAGATGTAGTAGAATAAGCGACGTGTAGGCCGTCGAGATGTTAGTTCTGCACTAATTGGTAATTGGTGTTAAGGCCCACACTGTTTCGTTCTTGTCCCGAACTGGCTGACGGCCTCTAAGGAGGATATGAATGGCAAGCAGAACCGAAGAGATGGTGCGGCATCTGAAGGCCCTATCGATGAACACACCCGATATTGAGGCCTCCGCCGTAGTTAGCGTCGACGGCCTCATCATGGCTTCGGCGCTGCCGGCAGATGTCGAAGAAGATCGGGTTTCGGCAATGAGCGCGGCTATGCTTTCGCTTGGTGAGCGTATCGCCAGCGAGTTGAAGCGCGGGCAACTTGATCAGGTCTTTGTGCGAGGAGAAGACGGTTACGTTATCCTGATGGCTATCGGTGAAGAAGCGGTATTGACAGCGCTGGCACAGAGTCGGGCCAAGCTGGGTCTGGTCTTCCTCGATATGCGGCGCACGGCGAACGAGCTGCTCAATCTCGTGTAGCCATTGCTCGCTCAGCCAGACCGGGAATGATGTTCAAGCAGCCCGCAACCAGGCGGGCTGTTTGTGTCTTGATCCATACTACGATGTTGTATCGTAGCAGGACAAGTCTGGCAAGTGGCTGAGTACAGAGGGGTCGCCAGGTTGGTAGTCCCTCTGTTTTTGCACTCGATTGACAGAAACATCGACCGGCAGAGGAGGGAGAGATGGGAGCGGAACGAGAGAAGCAGCGTGTTCAGAGCGGCAAGTTCCTGACTTCTTCGCAGAGTGTGAAGAGGTGATCTTACCGTTCCAGTTGTCATGCCAGCCCCCTTTTCTTGTCGATCATGCCTTTCACCGCATTCAGGAGCGGGTTCTCTCGCAAGCGGTAGGGTTCGGGGGCGATAGTGTACTGAGGCGTCAAACAATAGGTTCCAGCCACACATTGCGGCTCATCAGATCACGCTCCCAGATGCCCACACGGATTACTTATTCCAATGCCAGCAAACGTATCGCTGCCCAAATCTGCTGAGCGATCCTAACCTGGCAATGGAATGAGCAAGTGTCCTGTTTATTCTGGTTCTAGTGGTTCGATATCGACAATGTGGGCATCGAAGATGTTGAGTGCGGCCCGCACGAACTCATCTTTGCGCGCTTCACGGATTTTACTGCGTAGATCAGTTGGTTCTACCGACTTTTCTTCTATCGTACAACGCACGGCATATGGTTTACCCAAACGACGACGCAAGACCTCCTCAATGATCGAGCGGTTCTTTGGTTCTTCCAGGCGCTGTTTGTGAAAGGAGGAGGTCACTAACAATACGATCGTGTTTCCCTCAACATCGTAAGGGCGGGCGCTATTCAAGAGCGCCTGAACCGTCGGACTTCTCGGGCGAACATCACGTTTGATCTCTTCCCAAGTAGCCTCGACTTGCTCGAGCACTGACATATCTGCATCAGCAGCACGAGCGACGGTAGGATCGGCTGGTGATCGGGCCTGTCGGCTTGCTGCCCAGGCGGCGGGGAGCGGTGGTGGTGGATCGGCAGCAAGCGGCACTGCCGAGAGTGACGTACTTTCTGCTGGTGGTACAGCCGACTCAAGCGATGGTGAATCTGCTAATGAAGAGACCGATCCATGTGGTGGTTCAAGATTTTCTGGCGGCAATGTAGATTTCGCCGGTGAATGCACTTCTGGAGTTGACGCCGCAGAGACTGCTATTCCGGCTTCGCGAGTTACCGGCGGGCGTACCGGTTGCGGGTTTGCCCGGGTGACGAATGAAGGCGGTACTGTTGATTGAGCAGCGGGTACCGGGGTAAGCAGTGCTTCAACCACAGCAACCTCGAGCGGCAACTGACCGTAGGGCGTTGTTCGCAACTGAGCATCGAGCTGACTGAACAGTTTCATCCAATGAACCAATGTCGCCATATCGGCCTGGGCCGCCCACCGGCTCAGTTGCGCGACCTCGTCATCACCCACATCGAGGAGCGTGCGATCGTTTGTGGCCTTCAACAACATCACTGCCCGCAGTCGCTCCACCAGATCACGGGTAAACTGACGCACGTCGGCCCCCTGCTGTACCACGGCATAGACTGCCCGTAACGCGGCCGTCACGTCGGCGCTGAGGAGTGCAGTGATCAGGGCATCAATTTCAGCCGCCGCCGTCATACCGAGCAGGCTTTGCACCTGTTGCAATGTGATCGGGCCTTCGACAAACGACGCCAGTTGCTCGAGAATACCGAGCGCATCACGCATACTACCGGTGGCAGCGCGAGCAATTGCCTCTGGAACACCTTCGGCAAGAGTGATACCTTCGGCGGCAGCGATCCGGCGGAGATGTGCCGCCATTGCCGCAACACTATGTCGGACAAAGGTGAAGCGCTGGCAACGCGACAAGATGGTTGCCGGTACTTTGTGAACCTCTGTGGTTGCCAGAATAAAGAGCGCGTGATCGGGCGGTTCTTCCAGTGTCTTGAGCAGCGCATTGAATGCCGCCGTCGAGAGCATATGGGTCTCATCAATGATGTAGACCTTCATACGCGCCACGCTCGGACGAAACTGCACGCGCTCGATAATCTCGCGGGCATCTTCAACACTGGTGTGCGAGGCGGCATCCATCTCGATCACATCAACGGCCCGACCCTCAGCAATCGCAACACATAATTCACAGACACCACACGGGCGAGCTGCCCGATCAGGATGGAGACAATTCACCGCTTTGGCCAACAGACGGGCCATTGTCGTCTTACCGACACCACGCGGACCGGTGAACAGATATGCGTGACCAACCCGGTCTTCAGCAATCGCGTTACGCAGCGTTTGCACCACGTGCTCTTGCCCGACCAGCTCGGCAAAGGTCTGTGAACGCCATTTCCGGTAGAGAGATTGAGCTGCCATCACCGATTCCAGGTATCGATTTGCACCGCAAATGATATTATACCAGAGTAAGACGTTCCTCATCGGCGCGGACAATGGTATAATCCACACAGGTATCATCGTCTGCTCTTAAGGACATCACTATGCTCACCTACGAGCAACTGATTTCACTGCTCATTGAAGCTCTCGAACAGCAGCAGATCAACATTGTGCACACGCAAGAATTGGTCGATGTACACACAATGGGGCGAAGTCTGTATGTCACTTGTCTAGCCCCAAACGTTGACAAACACGGTAACTGGACACAGCCACCCTTACGGGCGGTCATCAGTTTGCAATGGCCGGCTGAGCTGACCGTTGTTTCACTCCACGGGACACCAATGATCGATATGCTCAATCAGCTCATTACCCGTCGTCAGGAACTACAGCGCGAATACCTGTTTGGGTTTGAGCTAACCTACTATTTACCGTTAAGTCAGGCCGAGCAAGCAGCAGCCGAACCATTGTTTCAGACCGAAAAGGTTATTGATCTGTTTGCCGATCAATTCGACATAGATAACAACCTGGCTATTCATGCTGTGATGCGTTATGGTGTTGATCAGGAGCCGATGCTAACCCAATTAACCGTCACGCGCCAATTCCCAATCCTTCGCTTAGAACTCGATCTGGTTGAAGAAGCGACAACTGCGATAGCCGATGAGCTGCACGAGATGCTACCGCGGCTCTACACCGCCTTCCCTGCCGACCCAGACGAGCCAGGGCTTGATCCGCAGCTCTATTTACGTCCACCCATTGCCTGATGCCATTTTCATCTCTTGCACTCCAGGCATTGCTACAACCTGGCGTGAGCGAGCGCTGGCATGCCATACAACGGCTGTTGCATCCAGAGATGCTGGCACTGGCCCAGCAGGCAGCCGAACGGGCGGCCCTGCTTTTACCACGACAATGGCCGCTCTACGAATTGAGTTTTAAGTCACGACGGGCAATTGACCGTGGGAGTGGTCGTCGCGATCCGATTGCAGACTACTGGTTTGCCTTCGATCGGCCACCACGTGGCGCTGGTGTTATGGTTACCGTGAGTGGCCTTGAACGCACTCTTGCGGTTGGACTGCAACTGTGGGGGGTACGCCGCCCACAACTAGCTCACCTCTGGCGTACCGCACGACCGGTATGGGAAGCGTTGATTGATCGGATTGAGCGTGAAGGTCAGGCCCGTTTTGCCGGTCGGCGGTTGCCGGTACCAGGAATGCGCTGGATCGACCACTATCTCAGTCGTCGTGCGCAGTACCTTTGGGC
>Ga0308398_1001410_pt1 | contig 13074 bp, 12 predicted proteins | sample Hotspr20SampleT9_FD_202360 | JGI IMG/M metagenome (GOLD analysis project Ga0308398, IMG submission 202360) | Hot spring phototrophic mat microbial communities from Mushroom Spring, Yellowstone National Park, Wyoming, United States - 20051001_T9 ...
TTTAAATATCTACAATTAGTGTAAAAATCTATTATATAGCCTTTTCTTAAAAAAAGTGCTTATATATTTTTAGCCTGCAAAGAAGAGAATCAGAAAAACTAGCATAAAGTTTTTGTCAATAAGAATTAATCTTTCGTATTTGATAAGCATATCATACAGCAATAAATGAAAGAGTATAATGCTTAAAGTAATTAAAAAAAGTAATTAAAAATAATTTTTAAAGATTGATAATCTTAATTTTAAGTTTATAACTTTAAAGCCTTACTTTTATGCTTTTAAGACAAAAGTATGTTGAAAATAATTTTATTCATATAGATTATAAGAACTTATAGGTTTGTATATAGGTCCTGCGGGTGTTAACCTACTTTCATAGAGACTTATTTTATCAACATTAAAAGTTATGTCTTTGGTTTTGTAAGATAAAAAATTTTTAGTTATATTCTTATCTATAATTCCTTTAACCCTTGCCAATGTTAAGTGAGGTTTAAAGTCTCTACTTTCTTTAGGTATACCTATTTTGTATAATTTTTCCTCTACTATAGATGCAAGTTCTTTGAGTTTTTCAGAGAATATATCAAGAAAGAATACTATTGGATTTCCCCTATTCGAGAAATACCCTGGTTTTTTTATTGATACATCAAACTTTTTAAAAATTATAGTTTTTAAAGTGTTATCAACTTTTTTTAATGTAACATCATCTATTTCACCTAAAAACTTTATTGTTATATGAACATTTTCTGTCTCAACCTGTTTTATATTCTTGTCTTTTATTATCGTATGTATTTCTTTAATAATCTCTTTTGCTTCATAAGGGATATCAATAGCAATGAAACATCTCATATTTTACCTTATCTTTAGTGTTATAAAACCTATCATTGAGAGAAGAATTCCTATTATCCAGAATCTTATTATAACCTTTGACTCTGGTATTCCCCCAACCTCGAAGTGGTGATGCAGTGGGGCCATTCTGAATATTTTTTTTCCTCTTGTCTTGTATGAAAAAACTTGTAGTATTACAGATATTGCCTCCATTACAAAAATACCACCTACAACAACAAGTAGAACCTCTTGCTTTATAGCAACTGCAACACTTCCTATAAGTCCACCTATTCCTAAAGAACCTGTATCTCCCATAAATACCTCAGCAGGATGACTGTTGAACCAGAGAAAGCCAAGTCCTGCACCTCCCATACTTGAGAGAAAAACAGTTATTTCACTTGAACCATTAACAAAAGGAATTTTTAGATAATCAGCTATTAACTTATGTCCAGCCAGGTATGAAAATACAGCAAAAGTAGCTATTACAAGTAAAGATAAGCCTATTGCAAGACCATCAAGACCGTCAGTTAGATTAACTGCGTTAGATGAGCTTATCATTACTATCATGCTAAATACTATAAAAAATATACCTAGATTAAATAATGGTTCAACAAAAAAAGGGAAATAAAAGTTTGTGTTTATGTTAGAGTACAATAATATAGAAAGTAATAGAGATATAAAAACCTGTCCAACTATCTTAATCCTTCCTGGTAAGCCTTTTGTGTTTTTCTTTATGAGTTTTAGGTAGTCATCTATAAAACCTATAAACCCAAACCCGATAAGTGCAAATAGACAATACCACGTGAAAAAATTGTCAAGTCTGCTCCATAATAGTGTGGATATAAATACTGAAATAATTATTATTATCCCACCCATTGTTGGAGTTCCAGACTTAGAATAATGTGTTTTTGGTCCTAACTCTCTTATGTATTGCCCAACATTTTTTTCTCTAAGATATGCTATTATCTTTGGCCCTATTATTAAAGATATTATAAAAGTTGTTATAACAGCCATTATAGACCTAAATGTCACATATTGAAATAGGTTAAAGATCTTGAAAAACTCTATTTCCTTACCCAGTGGGAAGAGTATCTTATATAAAAAATAAAACATATTTAATAACCCTTTAATTTTTGAATAAAATCGGAAAAAACAAATTTTTGTTTATTAAATTTTATACATACAGTTATTTAATATGAAACTTTAGCAATTCAATATTTAAAAACTTTGTTATAATTTAGAATTATTAAACTATTTTTTTAGTTTAATGAAAGGGTTGCCTATGGAAAAAAATAGTAATTTCACAGAGATTGAAAAAATAATAAATGATTCAATCAATGAGGCTACTAAGAATCTTGCTAAAAGTTTTACAAAATACAACATGTCATTACTCGAGAATTTAAGTAAAATAAATCCTTTTATAACTACTGGTTTAGTAGAGTTTTTTAATGAAAAGATGAATGTTTGGGAAGAAAAAGACTAGGTAATTTTTAAATTGCTCTATCTTTAAGAAAAATTATATTAAGTTATTTAAGACTCAAAATATTAAAATTAAAACCACTAAGATAATTTAGTATTTTTTTAACAAGAGGGTTTATAATCTTCTTATAAAAAAATTAGTCTTAACTAAAAAGGCTTATATTAAATAATCACCAAAATTTTTAAACAAATTTTTTTTAAAAAACTTGTATTTTTTTACTTTTTCTTTTAAAATGAAGATCCATAAGTTAAAGTGTTCTCTATTTTTCTTTTAAGTTTTCTATAAAAGAATTTTAAAAATCTATTTTAATTTTTCATTATTTTTAAATAAAATACTTATTATTAACGATTATTAAATTGTTGGAGTTTTTTAAAACTTATTATCAAATAGCAAGGAATTAAAATAATGTATATAAACTTTTGGGGAGTTAGAGGATCAATACCAACACCTGGAGAAAATACAGTAAAGACAGGTGGTAACACATCATGCATAGAGATAATGAATGAAGAAAGAGAACTATTGATAATAGATGCTGGGACTGGAATAAGAGAGTTAGGAAATACTATAGTTGAAGAGTATATTCCTAAGTATAAGATTAATAGTTGTTCACTACTAATAACCCATACTCATTGGGACCATATACAGGGATTCCCTTTCTTCACGCCAATATATCTTAGAGACTTTCACATAAAAATATATGGATGTGCAAGAAAAAATAATTCTTTAAAAGATCTTATAGGTGGCCAGATGAATTATGCTTATTATCCAATAAAACTTTCTGACCTTAGGGCTGATATAGAGTTTAAGGAAATAACTGAAGAGTTTTTCAAGATAGGTAGTTATAGAATAAATACAATAATATTGAATCACCCTATAAAGACTCTTGGCTATAGAATAAACTATAATGACAGAATTGTTGTAACTTGTTATGACCATGAGATGTACAGGTCAATAATACTAGAAGATAATCCAATAATAATGTCTGAGCTTAAAATATCATCTAAGACAATAGAGAGGTATAAAAAAATAATTGATTCTAAGAATAAAGAAATATCAAGATTTGTTAGTAATGCTGATGTTGCAATAATAGACTCACAGTTTAATAATGATGACTATTATAATCATAACAAAAAAGGGTGGGGGCATGGGCCTATTGAAGATCTGCTTAAAGATATTGTAAACACAGATAAGGTTGTTTTGTTTCATCATGACCCAAATAAAAATGATAGAGTTTTGACAAAAAGTCTTAAAGATATTGAAAGTTTTCTTGAAAAAGAAAAAAATAAAAAACTAAATTTAATACTAGCAGAAGAGGGGTTAAAGATAAAGTTATGAATAATCCATCAACATTATTTATAGATAAAGTAATTTACATAAGTAAAAAAATAAACTCTGTTTTGCCATTACCGAAACTGCTTGACTCAATAATGGAAACAACGTCTGAAATACTAAAGGCTGAGGGTGCTTCAGTCTTACTTATGGATAATGAACAGAAAGAATTGATATTCATAAGTGTTGTTGGAGATAAGAAAGATGTTATAAAAGAGTATAGGGTACCTGTAACAGAGGGTATAGCTGGATTAGTTGTAAGGACAAAAGAACCTGTTATTGCTAATGATGTTGAAACAAATCCATATTTTTATAGAAAAATAGATGAGTTTGCAAAGTTTAAGACAAGGAACCTTATAGCTTTTCCTTTAATAGTTCAGGATCAGGTTATAGGAGTTCTTGAGGTAGTAAACTCAATTGATAGGGAAAACTTTGATAATATTGACTTGAAAATGCTTTCTTATATAGCAGAAATATCTGGTATAGCAATATATAACAGAATACTCTATGATCAGTTAGAGTTTGCACACAATCAGACAAACAAAAGGATAAGAGAACTTGATGCATTATATGCAATACTTAATCAATCAACAGCGTCTATTGATAAGATAAACATAAAAAAAATATTTTCAATAACAGGGGATATAATAAGTTCAACATTAGATGCAAATAGAGTAAGTATATTTTTGAAAGTAGATTCAGAAAATCATTTGTTTGAGGTTGTATATAAAAAAGGCATAGATAGTCTGAAAGAGGGAGAAATAATAGACATAAATGAGACTAAAATAATGAGAATAGCAAAAAAGTTTAAGCAGTCAGTATACAAGTTAAATGATGTGAAATACAACTATTCATTATTTTATCTTAGAGAAAAAGAAAATAAAGAGTCTTTTAATTTTATAACAATGCCAATAGTTATAATAAAAGATAAGGAGACAATAATAGGATTTATAAATGTAACAAATCCTAACTCAAAGTTTGGCTTTGATGAATATGACCTTTCCCTCTTGAGTTCGATATCACTTACACTAGGTAATATTTATAGGCAGTATATAACAAATATAGAAGAAATAAAACAGAAGATAACATATCAGGAAATAACAACAGCAGCAAGGTTGCAGAGAAACATGTTATCTCAGTCTATACCTAAGTTTCCAAAGATAAAGAATATACAGGCAATAAACATACCAGCAAGGAATGTAAGTGGTGACTTTTATGGAATGAAGGAGATAGATAATAATAATGTAAGTTTCTATATTGGGGATGTATCTGGCAAGGGTATTCCAGCAGCATTTTTTATGGCTGTAACAAATACTCTATTGAAAGAAAAGATAAAGTTTTATAACAGCCCTTCAAAAATATTGTCAGAGTTAAACAATACAATATTTGAGGAATTACAGGAAGGTCTTTTTATCACAATGGCTTTTTTTATGGTTAATACTGAGTCAAAGACTATAAAATACTCTTTTGCAGGTCATAATACACAGTTTTTTTATAAGAGAGAAGGAAACAATGTAATTGACTTAAAGACAAAAGGTAAACCAATAGGTATAATGTATAATATTGACTTTGAAGAGCAAGAGATTAAATACAGTGAGGGAGATATTTTGGTTCTTTTTACTGATGGTGTTACAGAGGCTCTTATTGAAAAAGAGAGAAGAGATGAAGAAGAATTATTAAGGGAAATTATAAAAAGTTCTGCCTCTCTTGACTCTAAAGAGATTGTTAATCTTATTAAAGAAACTTTTTTACCTAAGAATGAAGACCTGTTTGATGACTTTACTTTGATGGTTATAAAATTTTAATTAAAATTTTATATAAAATAAATTTTGAGAAAAGGTAATATGAAAAAAATTGGGTTTATAATTATATTAATACCTTTTTTTATCTTCTCTCAGGAAGATACAAAAGTAGATGATAAAAAAGTAGAAGACAAACCTAAGAAAGGGTATGATATAAAAGAGGTTTTAAAACTTTATCAGACAAAAAACTATGAAAAAGCCAGAGAAATACTTGAAATATGGATAAAAAACTCACCAAAAGACTTTCCTATAGGTGGTTTTCTTATACTTGGCAATATATATGACCACCTGGAACTGTTTGAGGCTGCTGAGAAAGTTTATAAGAAAGGTCTTGAGATAGCAGAGAATAAGTTCCCATTTATTTTAAACCTTGCTCAGGTATATAGGCATATGAAAAAACATCAAGACTCTATCTCATTACTTAGTAGCGTAGAGAAAAAGGCAAGTTTCTACCCTGAAATATACCTTTTTATGGGTATGTCATACTTTGAGCTCAGAGACAGGCTAAAGACTATTGACTCTTGGGAAAAATATCTTAATCTAAAACCTGAAGGGCCTAAACCAGATAAGGTAAGAAAGGCTCTAGCATGGCTTAAACAAAAAGACTTTAAATGGCCAGAAGAACTTGAAAAAGAATCAAAAGACAAGGCAAAAGAACTTGAGGACTTTATAAAAGACTTGAAAGAAACAATAAAGAGTGATACTATAAAAAACATAAAAGAAGATACTTCAATAAAGGAAAAGAACGTTGACATAAAGGATAAAGGAAAAGAAGAAGGCAAAAAATATGATGAGATAGAGAGATGATCTATTTTACTCAAGGAATATTAAGAGTTTTAATTGATGAAATATGATTTTTTTAAAAAGATACTAGAAGAGAGAAAAAGACTAGTATTTTTTATAGTATTTGGTGTTTTAATATTAAGACTTCCTACACTATTTGTTGAGTATTATGATATAGACTTATTAACATCTTTCATATATGCTAAAAACTATATAGCTGGACTTCCAACATATGAAAATAAAGGTAGTTTGTATCACTTGATACTAAACTACTCTTTTTTAATATATGAACACCCTGCTTCATTTCACTTTACAGGAATATTAATAATACTATTAACCTCTTTCTTTATATACTTGTTTGGGAAAGAGATATATTCTAAAAAGGTTGGAGTTTTAGCAAGTATACTTTATGGCTTTTTAATTTCATCGTTTAATAGACAATTTATGGCTTTAAATGCAGAGATAATATACAATCTTTTCTTTACTATTTCATTTTTTATTTTTTACCTGATAGTCTTTAAAAGAAAATATGTTTTTATCCTACTACTAATATTATCACTTTTTTTGGGCTCTATGGTGAAGTTTCAGGGTTTATTCGCAGTATTTGCTATAATTTTTTATATTATCTTAGTCTATCCTTCTTCTTATATGGAGAGAAAAAGGTTAAAAAGATATTATATACTCATTAGTTTTTTATTTGTAGTTTTTATCATTTTTGTAGTTTTTGACTATAAAACCTTTAGGATTTTTATAACAGAAAAAATTGAAAGAAAGATAAGAGATTATTATCTATATGCAACAGTAAGAGGATTTACTTGGTTTACACCTATAAAACTTATACACCGTTTAGGTATGTTAACAGTATACCACAGCCTTATATGGATACCTTGCTTTATAAGTATCTACAGGTTTTTTAAAAATGTAAAGGATGAAAAGTCAAAGTATATTATAACAATCCTATTGTTTCTTTTTTTTACAATTTTTATGACTGGTGAGAGACTTTATTTTCATTACTTTGTTCAGGTCTATCCATTGGCATCTATACTTGCAGCAAGTTTATTGGTTCCTTTAATAGAGAGTGAAAGGCTTAAAAAAACAATATTTTTTGCTTTTTGGGTTCCTGTATTGTTTGTTTTTTTATGGAACACAAAAGATGCTTTGATAGTAAACTATAGACAAGACTTTTTTTATAATGAGGGTGGTTTATACTATGTAAGACTTATATTGCTTGGCCAAGATAATGATTATCTCTTACCCCATCCTTCATACAGAAAGGTATTGGAATATATAAAACAGAACTCAAAACCTAGTGATAAGATTTTTGTGTGGCCTGTTGGTGCTGAATTAACCTATTTTTCAGGCTTAAGACCAGCATTTTTGAGTCTTTGGAACGAGTATGAAGCTATAAAGGCAATAGAGTTAAAGGATAAAGGCTATGATACTTATTTAAGTTTTCAAAAGAGTTTTATAGATATTATAAAGAACTCGTCACCTGATATATTTGTTGACGTATCACTTTCACCAGTTGTGTATTTTAGAAAATATGGTAATATATCTTCAAACTTTCCACTTGTAAAAGAATATCTTGATAAAAACTTTGTCTATAAAGGCAGGTTTGATAATATAGACCTATGGTTTAAAAAATAGGCAATTACTTAAAATATCATACTTGGTTATAAAAATATTTTAAAGTTAATACTATAAAATGTATGTTTTGTAGTTGACCTAACTAAACTTTATCAATATTGTTTCTTGTGAAGAAAAAAAAGAAGATTTTTTAAAGTCGAAAATAGTACTTTAAATAGATAAGTGAAGAAAACTTTATTTTTTACTTAAAAAAACTTATTAGACATTATAAAAAAATTTTATATAATATGATTTTTATAAATGTTTTAGTGAAATAAAAGAAATAAAATAAGGAGTAAACAAAATTTTAATTTAAAATTTTCTAAGGAATTTTAAAAAACTCTACTTCATAATTCTGTTTTTGTCGCTGAAAAACAGCTTTAAAAGGTTTTAGATTTTTTCCTAAAAAAAATTCCTGTAATTCTTCTAACGAAAAAGATTCTGTAGGTTTTCCGTTGATAAAAATCAATTGATCTTCAGGTAAAATACCTAAAAAATCAGCAGGACTATTTTGAATCACAGCTGCTACCTCGATTTTTCCTTCTTTTTTAACAAGAAAAACACCTGATTTTGTAAAACTTTTTTCAAAAACAAAGTCTTTTATAGGCTTAAATATTGCATATCCTGTAAGATAATCTAAGGTAACATCAAATCCTTTTAACACATCAGTTCCTAATATTAAAAATTCTTGAATTGCTTTATCCATTTTACCCAAAGCCACAGCCCTAATAGAAGGGATTAAGGTGTCTGCTATTTGTAAATTTTTTACTTGCGTAATGTATTCTTCTTGTGTAAAACCAAAAGCCCCGTAAGAAGTAGAACCTTTAACCGCAGATAATGAATATTCATCCATTACCCATTTTTTAGGAAAAATTACACAAGTAGATCCAGTATCAATTATGGCAGAAACTTTTTTCCCAAAAATTTTTGCATGAATTAAAGGAGCTTTATCCCATCTTACTTGCATTGGAATTCTAATAACATTTTTTAGAGGGTCTTTATAAAAAGTTAAGTTTTTTTGCTTAAAATCAAATTGCAGTCGAAAAAATCTTAATGCATTATGGCCTAAAATACCATCTATGGGAGTTTCAATTAGCTCTGAAATTTTTTTCGTATCTTGAGACACAATCACACCTAAGTCCTCAAAGACAACTCCCCCTAATTGAAGAGACTTAAGCCGGGTAAGATAAAGTTCGTCTTTTTTTTGCACTCCTATTACAGGAAGTTTTTCTAAGGCAGTTAAAGAAAGTTCTTTAAAAATTTCTTCGCTGATTATACTAACTGAAGATCCAGTATCCACTAAAAACATCCGCTCCTTAGGGGTATTGTTTAATTTAACTCGTACAAAAATCATGCCTCTTATTTCTTCAAAAGGCACAGTGGTTTTATTTTCAGGTCTTGTAAACTCTCCTTTCCCACCCTGAACAATTTTTACAGTTGTGCAGGCATTCAAAAAAAACAATAATAACAAGGTTATAAAAGTTTTCATTTTAAACCTTTTTTTAGACCTCAGGATGAAAAAAATTATTTTCCATCCTGATTTTTTAATGTAAGTATAACTTGCTATCATCAATAGAACCAAGAAATATAAAAGTTAGAAAATAAGACTTTCCAGTTTGTAGAAAGCCCATGAGCATAATTTAATTCTATACCTATCACAAAAAACCAGTGTTCACCAGGAGGTGTTTTCTCTCTTTCAAAAGCATAGCCTATACCTCCTTTTAAAAAGAGTGTATTTTCTTCTTTGACTAGTCTTAACCCTGAAGCCTTATCTATATCTCCTTTGTACAAATCCATATCTCCATTTCCTACAGCAACATTCATAAAAAGCCCTTGTCCAATTTCATTAAAAGCATAGTGGAACTGAATCATAAAGCGGATAAAATCCAACCCTGTTTCATCCTGAATTTCAGAAGGGTCCTTAGTAATCTGTTTTTTAGAAAAAGCCTGATCAGAATACTCTAGTCCTATACCTAACATACAGTTTAAAGAAAGTGTTTTATAGCCGTAAATATGAAGATTCACAGGCGGATATAAAGGAGGTTCTCCCTTTAAACCGTCCATTAACACAGTGGTATAAGGTAGCCCTAATCCAAAGCCCCATTGAAAATAATAATCGTTTTTGGGTGAAGAAAAAATTCTAACAGAAAGTAAAGTTAAGATTAAAAGTAAAAAAACTCTACTTTTCATTGTATAATCCTCCTTTGCTTGTTAAAATAAAATACTAAAATAAGGATACCAATTAATTATTTTCCATTTTTTGTCTTTTTCTGTTCCTTTAGTATAAAAACCTTCTGCCCCTATAATGAGAGCTGCTAAATATTTTTTATTAAACTGATTCAAAAAACTAAAAGCATATCCCACCCCAAATTTATAAGAAATCCCCGAACTCTCTATATTAGTATCTGTAGTAGTCCAAGGATTTCCTTTTTTAATACTTAAAAGACTATCTCCAATCCCTACGTTTAAAAACCAGCCATGGCAAATATAATCAAAAAAATATTTTCCCTCAAAAATTGTTATAATTGTGTTTAACGTAGTTTTATCTAATTTTTCTTGTGGAAGAGTGGTAATTTTTTTTTCTTTTACAATAATATCCCAAAATTCAAAACCAACACCTATAAGAAGTTTATCGGAAAAAAAGGGTAAATAAATATGAATCAACTGACCTAAAGGAGGCTGAATTGTAATTGACTGTGTAGCATTTAAATCCCCAAATAACCTTGCAGTAAAAGGCAACCCTAAACCTAATCCCATTTTTAAGTAATAAGGAGCAATATTCTTTTCTAATTCTTCTGCTAAAACTCTACAATAAGGAAGTAGTGTTAAAAGTAAACAAGATAAAAAAACTTTTTTCATATTTTTCATACCTATTTCCTCTCTATTTTTTTATTTTAAAAAGCAATTGTTATAATAAAAAAGATTCCTTGCCTTGCTATTTCAACTGCACATGGGCCTGAAAGAAGTGCACAAACAGTTACTCCTGCAGCAAAACCTATAAAACCATACTGTATATATGATGGTAATTCCTTAAAATCTTTTTTAAATTGATCAATATAATTATTAACAACTTTTACAGCTTTTTTCCATAGTTTTTTTATAAAACGAGTTTCTCCATTTACTATTTGTGCTGTTGAAGGTTCATTCGGATCAAATTCTACTTTAATATTTGCATCCCCTGCAACAATTTCAGCGGTATTTTCGTTTTCATTTTCGGTTATTATTGCTCCATCCATATCTGCCAGAAAAGCAATGGTTTGATCCATTAAATTTTAACCTACCGTTTTATCAACTTCTAACGTTAGTGTTTGAGAATTTTCTGAGGAACTGCGAGTTTTTGAAGAATAAGAGAATGAAATATACTCCCACTGAGAAATATCTTTTACTATAGATCCGGGTTTAACAGTAAAAACTTTGCTTTGATATGCATTTTTTGAATTGGCAGCATCAAAAACAGGTCCCTGTCCTGCCTGATCCATCAGTAAGTGTTCATAAGAAAATATTATTTTCCCTCCCTGCTGATTAATCTCCGTAGCGATTCTTTTTACTTCATTAGAAGACATTACAACTGCCATGGTATAAGCTGGGGTTGCAACCGGATTTGAAGATCCAAATCGGTAACTTCTGTGGGTAACTGCTTTTCTTTCAAATATTTTAGCCATAGCATCAATATTTTTCTGAATAATACCTTCCTGCGACCGAGTAAGAGAAATATTTTTTGGTAGCACGACTTTAAAGAAGTATTCATAATTGCCTGAAGCAGAGGTTGATGGAATGATTCCAAAATTAGGCTCTTCAGGTTTTTTGGCACAAGAGATGATTAATAAGATTAGACCTGCGAAAAGAACCTGCGAAAAGAACCTGCGAAAAGAACCTGCGAAAAGAAATTTTCTGTCTCATGTTTACCCTCCATTTTAAATATTTTTAAATAAAAATCAAAATATATTAAAAAAATATATTAAAACAAAACTTATTTTTAGAGTCAAATTCTTTATAACCTAATAATTTAGAATATTTTTGCTAATTGTTTGAGTTCAATCACTTAAAACATTCTAAGTTAGGGATTAAATAAAAAAATAGTTTTTAAGGTTTAACTGTTATTAAATTTTTTATCAATTAAAACTTAAAAGGCCAATATGAAAAAGATTGTATTACTGTTTATAATTTATATTTTAACAGTTCCCTACCTATTTTCCCAAGAGAATAAAAGCGAAAATACTGATAATAAGGTAAAGATAGAAAAGGAAGAGCCAAAAAAAGATGCAATAGAAGAGTATAACAGGAGGGGAGAGACAAGACCAGAAGAGACTGGTTCAAGTTTTATACCTTCGATGATAGTACTCATATTGATACTTTTCGGTTTATATTATACCTTAAAACTTATAAGGAAAAAAAAGGTTCCAGAAATAAAAGAAGTGCCATATATGGATAGCATAGGCACGTTGATGCTACCAAGTGGTGCTTATCTTGAAATAGTTGAGATAGGAGATAAAATATTTATACTTGGTGTAAGTAACAACTCAGTATCTCTTATAAAGGAAATAGAAGATAAAGACCTTATACTTAAGATAAAGACAAATCCACCAACTATAAAGACTCAAACTTTTATTAATGTTTTAGGAAAAGTATTTGAGAAAAAAGGTTTAAACATAGACATTAAAGAGCCAAAGACAAAGTTTGTTGAATATCTTAAAAAACAAAAGGAAAGGCTAAAAAAACTGAAATGATAGATAGAATAAAAAAGACTTACAGTTTGATTAAGACCCCACTATTACTTTTTATAGTAGTTTTAATCCCTAGTGTCGTAACCTCTCAAGTACCAGCCCCAAATATAAATATAGGTATAGGGCAGGCAACTAATCCAACTCAAATATCTTTATCGCTACAGGTATTAATACTTATTACAATTCTTAGCCTTGCTCCTGCATTAGTAATAATGACAACTTCTTTTGTAAGGCTTGCAATAGTATTTTCTTTTGTAAGAAATGCTCTAGGTACTCAGAATCTTCCACCTAACCAGGTATTAATGGCTTTATCTATATTTCTTACTCTTTTTATAATGGCACCAACAATAGATAAGATATATAAAGATGCATGGCAACCATACTCTCAAGGAAAGGTAGGTAGTGTTGAGGACTTGTATAATAAGGGAATAACGCCACTTAGAGACTTCATGTTTAAACAACTTGCTGGCCCTAACTCGAGTAGGGGAATGGATACACTATTCTTTTTTAT
>Ga0308398_1001428_pt1 | contig 12976 bp, 16 predicted proteins | sample Hotspr20SampleT9_FD_202360 | JGI IMG/M metagenome (GOLD analysis project Ga0308398, IMG submission 202360) | Hot spring phototrophic mat microbial communities from Mushroom Spring, Yellowstone National Park, Wyoming, United States - 20051001_T9 ...
CGTAGGCGTCCATTTCAGCAATTTCGGCTCGTTGAAGAGCACTGAAACATCTGTCAAGGGCTTTCGGCGAGGATTTCGGTTGAGAATTTCAGCAATTTCGGCTCGTTGAAGAGCACTGAAACAGACTTTGCGGCTTTTCAGATTGCGGTCGTTGACGATTTCAGCAATTTCGGCTCGTTGAAGAGCACTGAAACACTTGCCCGGCGCGTCGCCGGCGTCGGCGAATACGGATTTCAGCAATTTCGGCTCGTTGAAGAGCACTGAAACCCGGAAGAGCGCGCCCACAAACGACATCGGCTTCCGATTTCAGCAATTTCGGCTCGTTGAAGAGCACTGAAACCGCCGCGCGCGCCCAGTCGTTGTTGCGGAAGCGCAATTTCAGCAATTTCGGCTCGTTGAAGAGCACTGAAACTTTTGCAAGTCGAAATCCGATGGTTCGACGTTGTCGGATTTCAGCAATTTCGGCTCGTTGAAGAGCACTGAAACTCTCAAGCGCTTCCTGCGCGACCGACCGCGCCCGGTTAATTTCAGCAATTTCGGCTCGTTGAAGAGCACTGAAACACACCAGATCGGCGTCAACGTCAATCCCGTAGCGCTATTTCAGCAATTTCGGCTCGTTGAAGAGCACTGAAACTTCGCGGTCGAGATCGCGTTCCGGCGCGCGACGCGCATTTCAGCAATTTCGGCTCGTTGAAGAGCACTGAAACCGTCACCAGCAGCACCAGCACCGCCGTCGCCGCAACATTTCAGCAATTTCGGCTCGTTGAAGAGCACTGAAACTCTATTCCACCCTACGGGAGACACCTTGTCGCACTGATTTCAGCAATTTCGGCTCGTTGAAGAGCACTGAAACCTTGCGCCAGATACTGCCGCGCTACGCGCCGTCGTCATTTCAGCAATTTCGGCTCGTTGAAGAGCACTGAAACGAAGGACGGGGTTGCGGACTACGAGCGGGCGCGCATATTTCAGCAATTTCGGCTCGTTGAAGAGCACTGAAACCCAACGGGCTGTCATTCGCCCGTCCGCTTCCCAACATTTCAGCAATTTCGGCTCGTTGAAGAGCACTGAAACTCAGCAGCGAACGAACCGACGAGGTTGTTGAAGAAAATTTCAGCAATTTCGGCTCGTTGAAGAGCACTGAAACGCGGGAGGGAACAGCATCTGCGGCAGCCGCGCAAGGATTTCAGCAATTTCGGCTCGTTGAAGAGCACTGAAACGTCTCGTGCGCGCCACGGCGCGGGCGTGAACGCCGGAATTTCAGCAATTTCGGCTCGTTGAAGAGCACTGAAACGCACGCTCATCTCCTTCAGTATTTTCACGTTCGGATTATTTCAGCAATTTCGGCTCGTTGAAGAGCACTGAAACGATTGCCGGCGTCTTCGCGTTCCTCGCGCTGGCGGCGATTTCAGCAATTTCGGCTCGTTGAAGAGCACTGAAACTGTACTATCAGTGTCGGCTCCGGCAGCCCGCTCTCCATTTCAGCAATTTCGGCTCGTTGAAGAGCACTGAAACCTCCCGAACCCGCTAAGCGCCGCAGAAGCCTTCCTCGATTTCAGCAATTTCGGCTCGTTGAAGAGCACTGAAACGCACGCTCATCTCCTTCAGCGCCTTCAAGTTCGGGTTATTTCAGCAATTTCGGCTCGTTGAAGAGCACTGAAACGTATAATAAGAATGAGGGGTGAGAGCGCCCCGCTGAATTTCAGCAATTTCGGCTCGTTGAAGAGCACTGAAACCTGCTCGCGCCGAAGCGCATCGGCGGCGCGGCGACGATTTCAGCAATTTCGGCTCGTTGAAGAGCACTGAAACAAAGCGAGGAAGCGAGGGTTAGTAGCGCTGAATATCGATTTCAGCAATTTCGGCTCGTTGAAGAGCACTGAAACTCCGCAGCGCCGGCGACGAGTTGCGTGAGATACGGCATTTCAGCAATTTCGGCTCGTTGAAGAGCACTGAAACTTCGGCGGGAATTTTGGTTGAAGTTTGGCTCTTGAATTTCAGCAATTTCGGCTCGTTGAAGAGCACTGAAACGCAGGCGGAAACAACATCTGCGGCAGTTGGGCGAGGTATTTCAGCAATTTCGGCTCGTTGAAGAGCACTGAAACAGGCGCGGGGGTAAACGCCGGGCGCGCAAGCATATCTATTTCAGCAATTTCGGCTCGTTGAAGAGCACTGAAACCTGCCGTTGTTGATTGTGTTGGCGACGGATATCATCGATTTCAGCAATTTCGGCTCGTTGAAGAGCACTGAAACGAAAAACAACTTCGCAAGAACAGGAGACGGGAATACAATTTCAGCAATTTCGGCTCGTTGAAGAGCACTGAAACCAGCGCGGATGCGGTGTTCCGCAGGGATGGGCGTGTATTTCAGCAATTTCGGCTCGTTGAAGAGCACTGAAACCGTCTGTCGCCGCCGCTACGCCGTCGGCGACGTGAAATTTCAGCAATTTCGGCTCGTTGAAGAGCACTGAAACTTTTCGGTTCGGGTTGGCACATCATCCCCGAACACCATTTCAGCAATTTCGGCTCGTTGAAGAGCACTGAAACCAGCGCGTTCGTTGCGCCTGAGGGGTACGTCTTCGATTTCAGCAATTTCGGCTCGTTGAAGAGCACTGAAACGGTTGTCAAGCCCGAAAATTCGCGGCGAAATCTCGAAAAATTTCAGCAATTTCGGCTCGTTGAAGAGCACTGAAACTCCAACGCGGGAAAGACGTGGATATAAGCATATGTCGATTTCAGCAATTTCGGCTCGTTGAAGAGCACTGAAACCCGCTCGTCCATTCCCGGTGCGGCGTTGACGGTGATATTTCAGCAATTTCGGCTCGTTGAAGAGCACTGAAACACGTCATCCGGCAGCGCCGACGGCAGCAGCACCAGATTTCAGCAATTTCGGCTCGTTGAAGAGCACTGAAACATGCGCCGGTTGGCGGTCGTCTTCCCGCGCGTCTTCACGCATTTCAGCAATTTCGGCTCGTTGAAGAGCACTGAAACTCCGGCGCTGCGAACCGCGCGAGGGGACGGTGGAGGATTTCAGCAATTTCGGCTCGTTGAAGAGCACTGAAACGGAACAACGCAAGTAGCGCGGGGTCTTCTGAGAGAATTTCAGCAATTTCGGCTCGTTGAAGAGCACTGAAACTCTGCGCTATCAGTCGCTCATACGGCAGCCCGAATGCGATTTCAGCAATTTCGGCTCGTTGAAGAGCACTGAAACTTCGTTTGGTCTCAACGTACACGTTGATCTCGTGTATTTCAGCAATTTCGGCTCGTTGAAGAGCACTGAAACGACGAGCCGCGATCCGGGCGAACGTACTGCGACGCGATTTCAGCAATTTCGGCTCGTTGAAGAGCACTGAAACTCCAAGCGTCAATCTCGATAGTAGCGGTCGCTTTCCAATTTCAGCAATTTCGGCTCGTTGAAGAGCACTGAAACTTTGGATGCGTCAACCGTTTCGGTTTGCGCACCCACTTCATTTCAGCAATTTCGGCTCGTTGAAGAGCACTGAAACTCAATCGGGCGAGCCTCCAAACCAACCGCGCGCAGATATTTCAGCAATTTCGGCTCGTTGAAGAGCACTGAAACGGCGTCGGTTACAAGCGGGATCACTACGAATACTTGGAACATTTCAGCAATTTCGGCTCGTTGAAGAGCACTGAAACCTGCGACGCCCGCCGGAACGCCGCGCACCCCGCGCGATTTCAGCAATTTCGGCTCGTTGAAGAGCACTGAAACCGGACGCCCAGCGCGGCGCATTCGGCGCGCTGGAGCATTTCAGCAATTTCGGCTCGTTGAAGAGCACTGAAACCGCGCTTGCTGATGCGCCGGGACGGGCGTCTGTTCATTTCAGCAATTTCGGCTCGTTGAAGAGCACTGAAACGCCACCCGCGACCGAACCGCCTCGTCTGGCTCAAAAAATTTCAGCAATTTCGGCTCGTTGAAGAGCACTGAAACGGTACTGCTTGAGCAGTTCCGCCTGGCTGCGCACCGATATTTCAGCAATTTCGGCTCGTTGAAGAGCACTGAAACCGTTGGGTCAACGACGTTGCGCCGATTCAATCCGGATTTCAGCAATTTCGGCTCGTTGAAGAGCACTGAAACGTCTTCAAGTTCTTGATGCGAAATAGGATCAATCTTCATTTCAGCAATTTCGGCTCGTTGAAGAGCACTGAAACCGGAGGCGGTTGCGTCACCGCGTCGCGCGTGAGCAGATTTCAGCAATTTCGGCTCGTTGAAGAGCACTGAAACCAGATCGCCGAAACAATATCCGGAGATCGCTCGTGATTTCAGCAATTTCGGCTCGTTGAAGAGCACTGAAACAACGCGGTTCGCGCAGCACCCACATCGGCATCAGAATTTCAGCAATTTCGGCTCGTTGAAGAGCACTGAAACCTCCTCTCGCCCAAGCGCGTCGGCGGCGCAGCGACATTTCAGCAATTTCGGCTCGTTGAAGAGCACTGAAACACGCTCGTCGTCCACACCGGCAACGGGCTGATGCCGATTTCAGCAATTTCGGCTCGTTGAAGAGCACTGAAACTACGTCGGCGGCAAATACACAATCGCGCCGGAAATCAAATTTCAGCAATTTCGGCTCGTTGAAGAGCACTGAAACAAAGGGGGCCGTTTCGGAACGCCCGGAGTTCGATAAATTTCAGCAATTTCGGCTCGTTGAAGAGCACTGAAACCGTGCGAAGCCAGCGGACGCTTGAGGGCGTGCGCAGATTTCAGCAATTTCGGCTCGTTGAAGAGCACTGAAACTTCTCGGTTCTGGTAGGCACATCGTCGCCGAAGACATTTCAGCAATTTCGGCTCGTTGAAGAGCACTGAAACCGCGGACTGCTCGAACGGCGCGCGCCCGCAGTCGGCGAAATTTCAGCAATTTCGGCTCGTTGAAGAGCACTGAAACGAACCGACAACGCTGACGTTCCAGAACCGGTCGGTTGATATTTCAGCAATTTCGGCTCGTTGAAGAGCACTGAAACAGGTCTTCCCGCCGCGCGGGGCGTCGTTGAGGAGAATTTCAGCAATTTCGGCTCGTTGAAGAGCACTGAAACCAGCGGTTGCGTTTGAGGTACGCAAAGTACGCTTTATAATTTCAGCAATTTCGGCTCGTTGAAGAGCACTGAAACTCTTCTAAACCGGCGTCTACTACGCCGGTCGTTAGCATTTCAGCAATTTCGGCTCGTTGAAGAGCACTGAAACTCGCCCTCGTTGAAGTCTGGCAGCGCGGCGGGTTGTATTTCAGCAATTTCGGCTCGTTGAAGAGCACTGAAACATCGGGTTCGGGTAAATGAGACCCGATCAGAAGTTCATTTCAGCAATTTCGGCTCGTTGAAGAGCACTGAAACGCCGCGATCTCGACAAATGGGCTGACGGTGTTCGTGCATTTCAGCAATTTCGGCTCGTTGAAGAGCACTGAAACAGGGACGGGCGTCTGTTCATCAACCGTCACAGCATCATATTTCAGCAATTTCGGCTCGTTGAAGAGCACTGAAACCCACGCGGCGCGGGCGCTGCTGCGGCGGGCGCTGGCGATTTCAGCAATTTCGGCTCGTTGAAGAGCACTGAAACGGCGCTCAACGAGAACGCGGCGATCGGTGAAATGTAATTTCAGCAATTTCGGCTCGTTGAAGAGCACTGAAACTCGGGGTGATTACACGCAGCAACGAGGCGGCAGTGATATTTCAGCAATTTCGGCTCGTTGAAGAGCACTGAAACAAACGCCTAACTCCTCGCCTTCGAAGACGACAACTTCATTTCAGCAATTTCGGCTCGTTGAAGAGCACTGAAACGAAACCCGATCACGTTGAGAGCGGGATCGGCGTCCTTATTTCAGCAATTTCGGCTCGTTGAAGAGCACTGAAACACGAAATTGTTGAAGAAGTCGTTCTTCTGCGCTGCCGATTTCAGCAATTTCGGCTCGTTGAAGAGCACTGAAACGCGCGGAGGCGCTGCTCTACAAAGCGCTGCGGCTTCATTTCAGCAATTTCGGCTCGTTGAAGAGCACTGAAACCGCGGGACTTCGGCGAGGAGACGCTGAAGACGCTGCTTATTTCAGCAATTTCGGCTCGTTGAAGAGCACTGAAACCGGCGACGAGTTCGCGAACGGGGAAATCGTTGAGGTTGAATTTCAGCAATTTCGGCTCGTTGAAGAGCACTGAAACTGCGGTTGAAGCAAATCCGATTTCAAAGAATTGGAGGATTTCAGCAATTTCGGCTCGTTGAAGAGCACTGAAACGTCTGCGTGGCGGCGGTTCATCTGGCGACGCAGCGGCATTTCAGCAATTTCGGCTCGTTGAAGAGCACTGAAACCGCGATGCTCGCTGCGACGAATCGCGAGGCGGCGGCGATTTCAGCAATTTCGGCTCGTTGAAGAGCACTGAAACGCGTCCACCGCGGGCGCTGGGCGTCGCTGAAAGACGATTTCAGCAATTTCGGCTCGTTGAAGAGCACTGAAACGCGTGCGGACGAGGAACTGCTCGTTGTTGTGACGCAATTTCAGCAATTTCGGCTCGTTGAAGAGCACTGAAACCGTCAAGCGCTTCGTCTCTGTCGTTGATGTACTTCCATTTCAGCAATTTCGGCTCGTTGAAGAGCACTGAAACTCGGATATCGTCCGACGTACATCCGCTACTTCCTACGATTTCAGCAATTTCGGCTCGTTGAAGAGCACTGAAACCATCTTCTAGCGTCTCGAACTCGTACACCGTACCGCGATTTCAGCAATTTCGGCTCGTTGAAGAGCACTGAAACGGAGTTATAACAAGTCGCTATATCGCGGTGTTCAACGATTTCAGCAATTTCGGCTCGTTGAAGAGCACTGAAACAGGCGGGTGCGGGTTCGTCCTCAAGCGCCCCCAGCGATTTCAGCAATTTCGGCTCGTTGAAGAGCACTGAAACTTCCGTTTGCGCGTGAGATGCGGAAGTCGTTCTCCAATTTCAGCAATTTCGGCTCGTTGAAGAGCACTGAAACAGCGGGTTGTTTGCGGCAATGACATCGAATTCGTTGAATTTCAGCAATTTCGGCTCGTTGAAGAGCACTGAAACGCGGGCTGGCTGGCAGCAGTGGGGATCGAGTTGGCGATTTCAGCAATTTCGGCTCGTTGAAGAGCACTGAAACTCGTATTTTAGAGGAAGAGGAATGAAGATCGCTTTTATTTCAGCAATTTCGGCTCGTTGAAGAGCACTGAAACTTCGAATTCGTTTCGTGATGCCAAAGATCGGGGCGGGAATTTCAGCAATTTCGGCTCGTTGAAGAGCACTGAAACGGAGGATGTCGAAAGCGGGATCGGCGTTCTCGTCAAATTTCAGCAATTTCGGCTCGTTGAAGAGCACTGAAACACGGCGTAGCGGCGGCGACAGACGGGGTGATGTTGGATTTCAGCAATTTCGGCTCGTTGAAGAGCACTGAAACTCGCGAGCACATCGGCGGCTATCGGCTGGATGAACATTTCAGCAATTTCGGCTCGTTGAAGAGCACTGAAACGAACCGACTGCTGATCCACGCGGCGCTGGGGATCAAATTTCAGCAATTTCGGCTCGTTGAAGAGCACTGAAACGGCGGCAGCGTAATGCGCCCGCGCTCGTCGCCGTCGTATTTCAGCAATTTCGGCTCGTTGAAGAGCACTGAAACCGGTGTCGTAGTCGAAGTCGCGGAGGTGTCGCGGATAATTTCAGCAATTTCGGCTCGTTGAAGAGCACTGAAACTCGAGGAAGAGAATAGCAGCATACGTCGGGATTGTCAATTTCAGCAATTTCGGCTCGTTGAAGAGCACTGAAACGCAACGGTGCGAACAGACCGCTACGCTGCCAGATGATTTCAGCAATTTCGGCTCGTTGAAGAGCACTGAAACCCGGGACGCGCGCAGCGTAGTCGGCGAGGACGTTGAATTTCAGCAATTTCGGCTCGTTGAAGAGCACTGAAACTTGAGGAACTGCGGCTTATCTAACGAACCAACCAACATTTCAGCAATTTCGGCTCGTTGAAGAGCACTGAAACACCCCGCCGGGATGATGTACCCCTCAACCGACCGGATTTCAGCAATTTCGGCTCGTTGAAGAGCACTGAAACGCGCTGACGCCGACCGCGCAGAGTTGTTCTACCGGATTTCAGCAATTTCGGCTCGTTGAAGAGCACTGAAACCGTCGAAGTCAAAAGGCGGGAGAGCGACGGATCGCATTTCAGCAATTTCGGCTCGTTGAAGAGCACTGAAACCCCGACGGTGGCGGACGGCGGGCTGGTGCTGCTGCATTTCAGCAATTTCGGCTCGTTGAAGAGCACTGAAACCCTGGATCAGCAGCCGGTTGCGCTCTACGAGGTCGATTTCAGCAATTTCGGCTCGTTGAAGAGCACTGAAACTCTGCTTCGTAAAATGCAGTCATTTTATCCGGCGTGCATTTCAGCAATTTCGGCTCGTTGAAGAGCACTGAAACGTCCCAAGGCTTTCTGATGCTCTGGGACTGGTTTAGGATTTCAGCAATTTCGGCTCGTTGAAGAGCACTGAAACCTGTGCGGCGTCTGACCAGTTCGGTTGCGTCGCAAGTCGCATTTCAGCAATTTCGGCTCGTTGAAGAGCACTGAAACGCGGATACCGCACCAGAGTTCGATCTCTTCCATCTGATTTCAGCAATTTCGGCTCGTTGAAGAGCACTGAAACGGGTCGGGATCAAACGTCAGACCCCAACGGTTTCGATTTCAGCAATTTCGGCTCGTTGAAGAGCACTGAAACCTGCTGATCGTACTGGCGACGGACATCATCGACGTTGATTTCAGCAATTTCGGCTCGTTGAAGAGCACTGAAACCGGGGACGACGGGACGGGATCATCAACCGTCACAATTTCAGCAATTTCGGCTCGTTGAAGAGCACTGAAACCGCGGGCTTGGGGCATACCGTACACGTACCGCGCGTAGATTTCAGCAATTTCGGCTCGTTGAAGAGCACTGAAACAGTTGCTGGCGGAAATCATCCACATCGCCCACGCCATTTCAGCAATTTCGGCTCGTTGAAGAGCACTGAAACTTCCGAGCGACGCCGCGCCCGCAAGCGCTTGATGGATTTCAGCAATTTCGGCTCGTTGAAGAGCACTGAAACCGAAAGATCGCTGTGTACGCGCCGTTCATTTCTGGATTTCAGCAATTTCGGCTCGTTGAAGAGCACTGAAACCGGAAGAGGGTAACAACCAGCGCGCCCAAGCGATGCATTTCAGCAATTTCGGCTCGTTGAAGAGCACTGAAACCGACGCCCGCTTGCACCGGCGCAACGTCGTCGATCTTATTTCAGCAATTTCGGCTCGTTGAAGAGCACTGAAACTGCGCAGGTGCTCCATTAGCGCCCCGACTGCGCTGAATTTCAGCAATTTCGGCTCGTTGAAGAGCACTGAAACACGGACGCGGGTTCCTCGCGTACATCCACCCGCTCACATTTCAGCAATTTCGGCTCGTTGAAGAGCACTGAAACCTTTTTAGTCTACTACACCGCTCCTTACCCTAGCACAATTTCAGCAATTTCGGCTCGTTGAAGAGCACTGAAACTAACGCCGCCTCAACGTCGCCTTCGCGCGGCGCGCAATTTCAGCAATTTCGGCTCGTTGAAGAGCACTGAAACGCAAGTCGCAGCGCCGTTCTCGTGTCGAGACCGGCGGATTTCAGCAATTTCGGCTCGTTGAAGAGCACTGAAACTCTGCCGTCGCACCAGCGCCGCCTCAACGAGCATTCTCATTTCAGCAATTTCGGCTCGTTGAAGAGCACTGAAACCTTTCGGCGAGATAGCGCCTTCGCCGCGCAGAAAAATTTCAGCAATTTCGGCTCGTTGAAGAGCACTGAAACTCTCTACCATAGCCGACCTACCGACAGCATAAACCATTTCAGCAATTTCGGCTCGTTGAAGAGCACTGAAACCAGCGCGCTGACGATCCGCGAGGCGGCGAGCGTACTATTTCAGCAATTTCGGCTCGTTGAAGAGCACTGAAACAAGTCTATCGAGGACGCGCAGTGGTACAGCGTCGCATTTCAGCAATTTCGGCTCGTTGAAGAGCACTGAAACACGTTGATCGAGTTGGCGACGGTCGGTCTGGTGCAGCATTTCAGCAATTTCGGCTCGTTGAAGAGCACTGAAACCTTAGTGCTGACGAGAGTAGCGCTCCGTTTATTTCGATTTCAGCAATTTCGGCTCGTTGAAGAGCACTGAAACTCGGCGTTGCTGGGCGACGCGATCCACGCGCACCTATTTCAGCAATTTCGGCTCGTTGAAGAGCACTGAAACGTGCAGCACGCTGCTGGTGCTGGTGCTGCTGCTCAGCATTTCAGCAATTTCGGCTCGTTGAAGAGCACTGAAACAGGCGTCAGAATGCGCGGGGACGAAACCGCACCGTCCATTTCAGCAATTTCGGCTCGTTGAAGAGCACTGAAACCGCGGTGGACTGGGCGCGCGGGGTGCGCGGGGTTCCGATTTCAGCAATTTCGGCTCGTTGAAGAGCACTGAAACAGCATCAACGCAATCCGCTCGCGCTTGTACTTGTCGATTTCAGCAATTTCGGCTCGTTGAAGAGCACTGAAACAGATGCCGACGTCGGTCTGCCAGATTTCGACATCGACAATTTCAGCAATTTCGGCTCGTTGAAGAGCACTGAAACTCCCGCGCTTGACGCGGGCGCGGGCGAGATAGGAGATTTCAGCAATTTCGGCTCGTTGAAGAGCACTGAAACTACAGATCGCGCTGTAGGATTGTGATGCTGCGGTTGATTTCAGCAATTTCGGCTCGTTGAAGAGCACTGAAACATGCGCTACATCGAAGAGTTGACGAAGAGAAAGGAGCATTTCAGCAATTTCGGCTCGTTGAAGAGCACTGAAACAGCGGCTGCGCGGCGCGGAGGTGACCGAGGCGGGGTTGATTTCAGCAATTTCGGCTCGTTGAAGAGCACTGAAACTATAAAGCGTACTTCGCATACCTCAAGCGCAACCGTATTTCAGCAATTTCGGCTCGTTGAAGAGCACTGAAACTGCTTGCGGCAGTGCAGCAGGCGGTGCAGTTCGCAACATTTCAGCAATTTCGGCTCGTTGAAGAGCACTGAAACTCGGGATGGGTCCGTTGATGATCGTAACGTCTTGAATTTCAGCAATTTCGGCTCGTTGAAGAGCACTGAAACGTTCAGCCGCTCCGGACGCGCGGGAAACGCGGAAGATTTCAGCAATTTCGGCTCGTTGAAGAGCACTGAAACGCCACTGTGTTTTACCCGTCCCTTTTGCGGATCGGAATTTCAGCAATTTCGGCTCGTTGAAGAGCACTGAAACTGCTCCAGGCCCTAGGCCGCGTTTGGCAGTTGTATAGATTTCAGCAATTTCGGCTCGTTGAAGAGCACTGAAACCTCCGATTGCTCCCGTTCGAGCGCTACGCTCCGGGATTTCAGCAATTTCGGCTCGTTGAAGAGCACTGAAACCCGCGCTGCGGGCGGCAAAACAGGACGCCCACTGCCATTTCAGCAATTTCGGCTCGTTGAAGAGCACTGAAACGCGGGCGCCGAGTCCGTCCATCACCCAGCACCAGCCGATTTCAGCAATTTCGGCTCGTTGAAGAGCACTGAAACGGTGTCTATCCGTACTGGTTTGACGGGTACGGCGTCGTATTTCAGCAATTTCGGCTCGTTGAAGAGCACTGAAACACGGCGTGATGGCGGCGACAGACGGCGTGATGCTGGATTTCAGCAATTTCGGCTCGTTGAAGAGCACTGAAACCTCTGTCCGAAGCCAGTGGGCGCTTGTTCAACGGTATTTCAGCAATTTCGGCTCGTTGAAGAGCACTGAAACTCCATGCCGTCCAGAACACAAATCCGACGACCATGAATTTCAGCAATTTCGGCTCGTTGAAGAGCACTGAAACCGCCGACGCCCTCGCCGGCGCCTGTTCCCGACTGCAATTTCAGCAATTTCGGCTCGTTGAAGAGCACTGAAACGGTAGTGGCCGCTACTGGCACTATATGGGTGTCTGGCAATATTTCAGCAATTTCGGCTCGTTGAAGAGCACTGAAACGGACGCCCTTGCCGACGTCGACGCGCGATCCGTACCATTTCAGCAATTTCGGCTCGTTGAAGAGCACTGAAACCGACGGAAGCGGCGGCGGCGGGCGTGCGGGCGTACCGATTTCAGCAATTTCGGCTCGTTGAAGAGCACTGAAACGTGCTTGCCGACGCGCCGGAGCGGTACGGCATGCGATTTCAGCAATTTCGGCTCGTTGAAGAGCACTGAAACGCGCCGCGTGCGCAGCCAGCGAACGCTTGAGGGCGTATTTCAGCAATTTCGGCTCGTTGAAGAGCACTGAAACGCGAAACGCGGTGCCCCACCGACAGCACGCGCGGGATTTCAGCAATTTCGGCTCGTTGAAGAGCACTGAAACCCGCGCCTCACACGCGCGGGGGTTTCGTTCTTGAATTTCAGCAATTTCGGCTCGTTGAAGAGCACTGAAACCTCAACGTCGCCGGTGTACGCCGCCTTCAACGCCGCATTTCAGCAATTTCGGCTCGTTGAAGAGCACTGAAACGAATATGTATCGGTTAGTCATCAAGTAGGAGGAGGGGAGATTTCAGCAATTTCGGCTCGTTGAAGAGCACTGAAACGAAGGTTATCTCTGGCGTAGTGGTGATACGCGATCAATTTCAGCAATTTCGGCTCGTTGAAGAGCACTGAAACCGCGGCGTCGCTCGTATTATCGAGCGTCCAGCCGTATTTCAGCAATTTCGGCTCGTTGAAGAGCACTGAAACGTCGGAGCTTCGGGACGTGGCGGTCGAACTGGTGAATTTCAGCAATTTCGGCTCGTTGAAGAGCACTGAAACACGGCGAGGACATCCTCAACGAACCGTACGCCGCCGATTTCAGCAATTTCGGCTCGTTGAAGAGCACTGAAACGCGAGATTGACCGCAGCCGCGCCGATCTGCCGCAACATTTCAGCAATTTCGGCTCGTTGAAGAGCACTGAAACGCGGGCGGGCGGGG
>Ga0308398_1001441_pt1 | contig 12930 bp, 14 predicted proteins | sample Hotspr20SampleT9_FD_202360 | JGI IMG/M metagenome (GOLD analysis project Ga0308398, IMG submission 202360) | Hot spring phototrophic mat microbial communities from Mushroom Spring, Yellowstone National Park, Wyoming, United States - 20051001_T9 ...
TGTCAATTGTGGTAAACTCCATGTGAACCTCTTTAGTTATAGATGGATGGTGTAGACCTATATCTTACCAAAGAGGTTCTCTTTTTAGCTTAAGTTAGCGCATATGGGAGGTGCAGGTGGGGGTAATGATCACTGCAAGCCACGTTTTGATCTTATCCCGAACTCACGTTATTTTAACTGCATTCAACGAGGTATGTTTTTTGCCTCTACAACATGTCGCTGGCCACAAATGATCGTCCCGTCCTCGAAATCAAGTTCCCAATCCATGATTTGTCCCCTTAAGTTGGCGCGTATGGGAGGCGCAGGTGGGCCAAAAATGCAAAATCGGATGAGAAAAGGCTTAATCCCGAACTGAGGTTAAAAAACAACCCTCTGCGTCTTTGCGTCTCGGCGATAAAACTCTTTTTCACCTTTTCAAATACAATTCCCCTAAAGGGGGAGGCCGCCTGAACTTTGAGCGCCGATCGGGTTAACCCAAAAATCCGTCTTGTTTGGCCGCGTAATTGTGGAAAAATAGAAATAATGTTCTACGAGGAGAAAATCATGACCTGGATTATTTGCCTGATCGAGGAAAAAGTCCAATTTCTGGCACAGGATGAGCGCTCAGCGGAAGAACTTTCTGCCCGGTTTCAAAGCGGAACATGGTTGCCCCGCCGCTTGAGCGAGATGCTTGCTGAAAAAACCGCCTGGCAGGCCTTACCGCTGGGCGAAGATTTACTGCTGGTCATTCCAGGCAGCAAAAGCGAAACCGGCCCAAAACCCTGCGCCGCCTGTCCTCCGCTGACCCCGCGCCAGCAGGTCGTCCTGCAATTATTAACCGAAGGACTCACCGCCAAACAAATTGCCGCGCAGCTGGGACTTTCGCGCCGCACGGTATTTCTGCATCTGGCGGGCATCCGCCAGCGGCTGGGAGTGAGCAGCACAATCCAGGCTGTCTGGAAAATGGGCGGGCGGGAATGGAGAAGCCGCAAGGGCTAACCGGTTGTTCCTCTGCCGTTTCTTGGTAAAATCTAAATAACGTCATTTCGGCACAAGGTCAAAACCCGACCAGCAATCCAATTGACCGCTATCTGCACTTCATAAAACCCAATGGAACAACCGCTCCCCTTTCTTTTCCCGGCACTGTCCGTCAGTGAACTGACGCGCTATTTGCGCCAGTTGTTGGAAAGCGATGAAATTTTACAGGATATCTGGGTGCGTGGGGAGGTTTCCAACCTCTCCCGCCCAACTTCCGGGCATGTGTATTTCACGCTTAAGGATGCCTCCGCTTCGCTGCGCTGTGTCATCTGGCGAATGAACGCCGGGCGTTTGCGTTTTGACCTGACCAACGGACAGGCCGTAGAAGCCCACGGCTACATCAGCCTGTATGAGCACGACGGCCAGTACCAGTTGTATGTAGATACGCTGCGACCGGCCGGCGAAGGCTGGTTGTTTCAGGAATTTATGCGGCTGAAAGCCCGTCTCGAAGCCGAAGGACTTTTTGATGAAAGTCGCAAACGCCCCTTACCGGCCCACCCCCAGCGGATCGGTCTGGTCACTTCACCTACCGGTGCAGCCTTGCAGGACATGCTCAACACCCTGCGCCGCCGCTACCCGCTGGTGGAGGTTGTGCTTTCGCCGGCGGCTGTTCAGGGTGAAGAAGCCCCCGCCGCGCTGGTTGCCGCGCTCAAACGTCTTTACCGCCTGCCCGAACTGGACGCCATTCTGGTGGCGCGCGGCGGAGGTTCACTGGAAGACCTGTGGGCTTTTAATGATGAAGAGGTCGTACGGACGATTGCCGCTTCCCCTGTGCCGGTGGTGACCGGTATCGGCCATGAGACGGATTTCACGCTGGCCGATTTTGCCGCCGACGTACGCGCCCCCACCCCAACCGCCGCTGCTGAACTGGTCACGCCGGATATGTACGACCTGCGCCTGCAGCTGAACGAACGCGCCAGCCGGTTGAGGGGCTGGATGCAGAGCAAAATTCACACCGAACACCGCCACCTTGCCGAACGCGCCCGCCGGCTGGCATTGCTTTCACCGCGCCGACGGATTGACAATGACCGTCAGCAGCTGGATTCCCTGATTGGACGGGCAGAGCGCGCCCTGCTGGCCGCCATTCAATTGCAGCGCACCCAACTGACCGGCTGGCAGCACCGCCTGAATGCCCTCAATCCGCTGGCCGTGTTACAGCGCGGTTATGCCGTGGTATATGACCGCAATGGCCAGGTGGCCCATAGTGTACATCAGATCCAAATTGGCGATGATCTGACCATTCGCCTGAAAGACGGCCGCGTGGATGCCTCTGCCCGTCAAATTCACCTCAACCCGCCCGAAGGAGGAGCAACCGATGAGCGCTGAAACCATCCCTGCCGATCAGATGTCTTACGAACAGGCTTTTGCAGAACTGGAAGGGATTATTCAAACCCTTGAAAACGAGCAGCCCTCGCTGGAAGAGGCTTTGCAACTGTACGAGCGGGGACAGGCGCTGGTTCAGCGCTGTGCCGCCCTGCTGGATCAGGCCGAGTTGCGGGTTCGCCAGTTGAGCGGCAGCGATTACGGTTTGGTGGAAGAAGAACAAGAGGAATGACCGTGTGGGAAGATCTGGTCAATAACCGCGTCTTTATCACCGCCATTCTGGCCTGGTTTTTAGGCCAGTTCCTGAAAGTGCCGATTGAATACCTGACCAAGCGGCGCTGGAACTGGGCGCTCTGGTTCAGCAGCGGCGGCATGCCCAGTTCACACTCCTCGCTGATGGTAGCCACCACCCTTTCGATTGGCCTGTATTACGGTTTTGATTCCCCGCTTTTTGCGCTGGCATTCGCCGTTTCGATGATTGTGGTTTACGATGCTGCCGGGGTGCGCCGGCAGGCTGGTTATCATGCCCAAAAGATCAACCTGTTATTCGAGGAATTGTTCAGCGGACACCCCATTTCGCAGGAAAGGCTGAAAGAAGTTCTGGGGCACACCCCCCGTCAGGTGATTGGCGGGATCGTGCTGGGAACGCTGATCGCGCTGATCGTTTACGGGCTCTTGCCGCCGGTCAATCCCTGAATGTGTCCTTTGTCCATCCAACAGGGGGACTTAATCCACTGGCAGAAACAAGGGAGAAGTGGAGTATAATGGTACGGATTTCGGAGAAGATTCTTTTATTGGCAGCGAAACGATGAACATCGAAAAAATCCGACAGGACTTTCCCATACTCAACGCCCAAAACGGGCGCAAACCGCTGATTTATCTGGATAACGCCTGCCAGAGCCTGCGTCCGCTGGCAGTGATTCAGGCTGTTCAACATTATTACGAAGAATCCCCCGCCTGTGCCGGGCGCAGTATGCACCGTTTAGCCAATGAAGTCAGCCGGCAGGTGGATGAAGCCCGCCAGCAGGTCGCCAAATTCCTGCACGCCAGCCGCAAGGAAGAGATTATCTTCACCCGCAATACCACCGAAGCCATCAATCTGGTTGCCAATGCGCTGGACTGGAAAACGGGCGATGTCGTTCTGCTGACCGACAAAGAGCACAATTCCAACCTGATTCCGTGGCAGATGCTGGCCAAACGCCATGGAGTGTGCCTGAAATTTGTCCCCTCCAATTCGGATAACACCTTCAACCTCTCCGCCTACCAGCAGGCTTTGCAGAGCGGTGTTCGGCTGGTAGCCATGGGTTACACCTCCAACCTCGACGGTGTCAGCATTCCGGCTGAAGAAGTGGTGCGGCTGGCACACAAACACGGCGCACGGGTGCTGCTGGACGCTGCCCAGACCGCCCCTCACCAGCGCATGGATGTGCGCCGGTTGGACGCCGATTGGGTAGCCTTTTCGGGACATAAAATGCTTGCTCCATCGGGAATCGGAATTTTATATGGCAAATACCGCCTGTTGGAAGAGATGCAGCCCTTTTTGGTGGGAGGAGATACGGTAGCATCCTCCACTTACGAAGACTGCCAGTTTCTGCCGCCGCCGGAAAAATTTGAAGCCGGCTTGCAGGATTACGCCGGTATCATCGGCATGGGAGCAGCCATCCGCTACCTGCAGCAAGTTGGGCTGGAAGCCATCGAAAAACACGAAGTCACCCTCAACCAGTACCTCAGTGAGGCATTAAAAAGCGTGCCGGGGCTACAAATCATCGGCCCGGCCGATGCCCGTCTGCGCAGCGGGATCGTTTCGTTTTTCATCCCCGGCGTGGATCATCACCGCATTGCGCTGATGCTGGATCAAATGGCGGGGATTGCCGTGCGTTCCGGTCAGCATTGTGTTCATTCGTGGTTTAATGCTCGCGGTATTGCCGGTTCGGTGCGCGCTTCGGTGTATTTCTACAATACCCTGGACGAAGCCCGCGCGCTGGTGGATGCGCTGATCAAGATCCGCAAGGTACTGTAACCATGTTCTGCGTTGTTTCGTTTGTCATCCTTTCCATCCTGAGTGTATTCAGCGCCGAGAACCGTTCGCTGGCGCGCGAAGCGCTGGATTGTGTACTGCGCCGGGTGACGCTGCGCCCCTGCAACACCGGTTTCGATGAAAAAATGAAGGCCAAAATTCTTGGTTTTGTCATCACCAAAACCGAAACCGGCGCCCGCATTCTCAATCGCTTTTTCGAACCGCTCTCTTGGATTTTCATTCTGCTTTTTTTGGGGAGCACCTTCTTCGCAGTGCGCGGCGTCTATCTCTTCTACGTCACCGGCTCGTGCAACGGTTTGAACCAGAGCGGCTTTTGTGTGTTTGACCCCACCGGTCAATCCAATCAAATTTCCAATGTGGGTGAAAGTTGTCCGGTGGTACTGCCGGGTGAAGATCCGGTTTCGCTCAAAGGTGTTAACCTCAGCGGCTTTCCGGTAATGAACGAAAATGGGGAAAAGAGGATTGTCTTCATCGGCTCGTATGGCTGCGAATACTCCCGCAAGGCTTATCCGGTAGTGCGTCAACTGGCCGAAAAAAGCGGGGCCAGTTTCACGTTCCTCTACTACCCCGTCAAAGAGAGCAGCGATTATCTCGCCAAAATCGGCTACTGTGCCTATCGGCAGGACGCGCAAAAATACTGGTCGCTGGTGGATACCTTCTTCACCGCCGAACGCAGTCAAATCGAAGATGAGTCCTTCATCCGTCAGACTTTGGCTGAAACAGGCTACAACCCCGAAACGATTGCCTTCTGCGCCACTGACCCGCAAACCGAGTGGACGGTCAAAAAGCTGTTGAACGAAGTGGTCAAAACCGGTTTCTTCGGCACACCCACCGTTTTCATCCAAAATGAGGTGTTGATTGGCCCGAAACCGCCGCGCGTGTATGCCATCGCTTTGAACGGTTTGCTGTATTGGGCACGCTGATAAAATTTTGATATGTTGAAACCGTTTTCTAATGTAAAATTAACGAAACGGGTTTACAATAAGAGGTCGTTATTCAAGTTGCAAGTTGTTGTATGAGGGAGTAAGTCGTATGCCGGTCTATACCTATTGGTGTGAAAATTGTGGGGTTCAATTCGAACGCAATCAAAAGTTCAGCGAACCACCGCTGGCGTGGTGCCCGGAATGCGGCAAGAAATCGCTGCGCAAGGTGTACACCCCGGTGGGCATCGTCTTCAAGGGTTCCGGCTTCTACGCAACCGATCACCGCTCGCCCTCCGGACAAACCCGCGCCTCATCGAACGGCCACAACGAAAACAAATCGTCCGGCGAATCCAGCACATCCTCAACCTCATCGGAGAAATCCGGCTCTTCCAGCAGTTCATCTACAACCTCATAACAGAGCAGGTATTGCCTTTGGGGCGGGGGCGTCCTGATTGCCCGGTTCTTCCGGTTTTTTTATTGGCGCGAGAGGTTTTGATACCTCAATGAGAGTTTTTGAAAGGTCGCTGTGCCTATAATGAGCAGTGTCGCTTCGGATGGGAAGCCAGCCGCACCCTGCCGGCGCGCGACTTGCGGTGCAGGAGAAAAACCGTTACAATCAAAACGGTTGTTGGAGGAAAAGCATGTCAAAAGAAATCAAGAAAAAATCCACCCCGCGTGAATCGCCAGAGCAGCGTGCTGCCCGCTTGCAGCGGCTGGTGTTCATTATTCTCTCATTGATGATCATTCTGGCAATGGTGCTGTCGGTGGTGTCCACCCTCTAATTCGGTTCTCTCCGCTCCCCGGCTGATTCTTTCCCATCGGAACGGCCTTTTCGAGTCAATTCGGGAACAGCAAAAATCCACTTTGGAAATGCCTTGAACCGGCTGTGGTCGGATTCTCTTTACCCTGCAAATTCAGGGGGGAATCGCTTTCCCGAATGCAAATTCAAAAAACGAAAGGAAAACAGACCATGCCAAAATCAACCACACCCTATTGGATAGCCGCCTTTGTGTTGGGCAGTGGGGTAGATATCCTCTTCTGGGGAAAACCGGTTGGGATTTCGTTTTTCATCTGGGCGGTGCTGGCGTTGAGCAGCGCCTGGTTTTTGACTCTCAAATCCGGCAGCCGCCCGGCGCGAGCAAACATCTTGCTGGGCATAATCATCCTCGGGCTGGCGGTTCAACCCTTTTTACGTGCCGAACCGTTTAGCCAGGCTTTGGGAATTCTGCTGGCATTGCTGGGATTGATGATCTGGGCCGCCACCCTGCGCAACGGCAACTGGCTGCACTTTACCCTGTGGGATTACATCCGCGCAGTAGCGGTATTGATTTTTGCCGCTTTGACCCGTCCTTTCCAGCAGCCAAACCCCGGCGAAAACCATCCAGCCAGCGGACAATATGCCGTTCACCTGCAGCAGGGACGGGCTGTGCTGCGCGGCTTGCTGTTGGCACTCCCAATCGTTGGTCTGCTGGCACTGCTGCTGGCTTCCGCCGACCTGGTATTTGCCCAGCGGATAGAATCGGTCTTGCAGGCTCTGCGGCTGGACAAACTGTCCGAAACACTCTTTCGTCTTTTTTATGTGCTGGTGTTGACAGTTGTCTTTTGCGGTGTGCTCCTGCATGCCGTTCTACCCAGGCAGGAAATCCGTCCATCCGACAGAGAAGCCCCGTTTCTTTCCCCGTTTTTAGGCTGGACGGAAAGTAGCATTGTGCTGGGCAGTGTCAATGCCTTATTTGCTTTCTTTGTCATCCTGCAATTCCGCTATCTGTTTGGCGGGCAGGTCAATATTCATGAAGCCGGTTTCACCTACGCAGAGTATGCCCGGCGCGGTTTCGGCGAGTTGGTCTGGGTCGCCCTGATCAGTCTGGGTCTGGTTTTAACCCTGCACACCATCACCCGCCGCGAAACGCCCATCCGCCAGCGCAGTTTCATCCTGCTCAATGGCCTGCTGATCGGGATGGTACTGGTTATTCTGGCATCCGCTTTGCAGCGCTTGATTTTGTACGAACAGGCCTACGGGTTTACCCGCCTGCGCACCTATACTTATTTGTTCATCCCGTGGCTCGGCTTGCTGTTGTTGACCATTTTAGGATTACTGTTCAGCAATCAAATGCGGCGGGTTGGTTTGTTCTTCGTCATTTTTGGGTTGGGATTTGGTTTACTGCTCGGGTTCTGGAATGTGGACAGCTGGATTGCGCGCCAGAATATCCAGCGCGCCATAAATGGTCAGGACCTGGATGGAGATTACCTGCAAATGCTCTCTGCCGATGCCGTGCCAGAACTTATCCGGCAGGTCAATCAAGCCGGTTTGCCTGCTTCGGCGCGGCAGGAAATTTTAATTGGTCTGGCCTGCCGGGCTGCCCAATCAAGCCCATCCAATCCGCCCTGGCAATCCTTCAACCTCAGCCAAAACCGGGCCGATAATCTGTTGGGTAGCCATGCCGGATTATGGCAGAAGTACCCTGTCGAAGTGGATTCATACGGCAGTTACGTCCTTGTGGACGGACAACACCGCTACTGCGGATATGCCGAACGATGGGATTAACGGGGAGGAGTTTTTATGTTGGAAAAATTGTCAGTTATCTGACATTTGACCAAAAAAGGGGATGAAAATCAGGCAATTAATGGTATATTTTACGATATAAAGACACTCCCTTTTTTACTACAATCATAGGTGTACTGGCAGGTCATGCCTGCTGCATGGGAAGCCGCAGACTTCCCACTTTCTGTTTTCCAAATTATCCCAAACCCCCAAAAAGCGAGGATGCCTTATGCCTGAAGAAGATCCCCGAATTGTTGAATTACGCGAAATGCGCCAGAAGGCGCGGCTGGCCGGCGGTGAAGAGCGCATTGCCAAACACAAAGCTAAAGGCAAACTGACCGCCCGCGAGCGCATCGAGCAACTTCTTGACCCCGGTTCTTTCCATGAAATCGGGCTGTATGCCACCCATCGCAGCGATGACCTGGGTATGACCGAAAAATACCCCGGCGATGGTGTGATTACCGGTTACGGCACAGTGGACGGACGCACCATTTATGTTTATGCTCAGGACTTTACCGTCATGGGCGGCTCGCTGGGTGAAACTCAGGGCAAAAAGATCGCCGCCATCATGGACATGGCTGCCGCTGCCGGCGCGCCGGTCATCGGTCTGATCGACTCCGGCGGTGCGCGCATCAACGAGGGCGTGCGCAGCCTGTACGGTTATGCCCAAATCTTCCAGCGCAACGCCTGGTATTCCGGGGTTATCCCCCAAATCAGCCTGGTGCTGGGACCGTGTGCCGGTGGGGCGGCTTACTCTCCCGCCGTCACCGATATGATCATCATGGTTGAAAAGCAGTCCTTCATGTTCCTGACCGGCCCGGAGGTGATCAAATCGGTTACCGGCGAAGTCGTGGATACCGAGAGTCTGGGCGGCGCCGATGTGCATTTGGGCATCAGCGGCACAGCGCATATCAAGACCCAATCGGATGTGGAAGCCATCGCCATGGCGCGCAGGGTGCTCAGTTACCTGCCTTCCAACAACGTCGAAAATCCGCCCTTTGTGGATACCGGCGATGACCCCAACCGCATGGACGATTCGCTCAATTCCGTCGTCCCGCTCGACCCATCCGAGCCTTACAACATGCACGAAGTCATCGAGAAAATTGTGGACAACGGCACCTTCATTGAATTACAGGCCGCGTTTGCCCGCAACGCCATCATCGGCCTGGCGCGCATGGGCGGCTACACGGTCGGTATCGTCGCCCAGGAGCCGGCTTTCATGGCAGGTTCAATGGACATTGATTCGGCCGATAAAATTGCCCGCTTCGTCCAGTTCTGCGATTCGTTCAACATCCCGCTGGTCACCTTCTGCGATTCGCCCGGCTTCCTGCCCGGGGTGGATCAGGAACACCGCGGCGTGATCCGCCACGGGGCCAAGGTGCTGTATTCCTATTCCAACGCCACAGTACCCAAGATTCAAATCATCACCCGCAAAGCCTACGGCGGCGCTTACATCGTCATGTCCTCCAAAGTGATGGGGGCCGACATCTCCTTTGCCTGGCCGAGCGCCGAGATTGCCGTGATGGGCCCCGAGGGTGCGGCCAACATTCTCTACCGCAAACAAATTCAGGAAGCCGAAGACCCGGCCGCCGAGCGCAAGAAAATTGTGGAAGAATACCGCAAGAAATTCCTCAACCCGTATGCAGCCGCAGCCGATGGCTTTGTGGATGATGTCATCGAACCGCGCGAAACCCGCATGCGTGTGATTGCCGCACTGATAGCCCTGCGTGAAAAAGCCACCTCCACCCCGGCCCGCAAGCATGGCAATATCCCGCTCTAGCCGGTAAACGGATTTAAAGAGGAGCGCGATCCATGTCCGAATTACTTTCGCAAGGTTTATTAATGACCGCCATTGGGATGGGGCTGGTTTTTCTGGCACTCATTTTCCTGTGGGGACTTATCAATCTGATTGCCAGTCTGCCCATTAAAGGCCGCAAAGAAGAGGAAGAAGAAATCCTTGCCGAAGGGCCGGAAGTTGTAACAACAGCTGAACCACCCGCTGATGAACGGCAGGCTCTCCGCGCACGCGCTGCCGCGGCAGCAGTTGCCGCGGCCCTGGCCGTGCAGCGTTCGGCGTTACGCATTGCCCCACCCGCCGGAGGGGCTATCAGCGCCTGGCAGGCAGCCCGCCGCAGCAATCAGTTTGCCCTCAACGCTCAAATCACCTCTCGAAAAACCCGGAGTTCTGTGCGATGAAACTGAATGTAAAAATCAAAGACCAAACTTTTGAAGTGGAAATTGCCGATTTGAACGCCCGCCCAATTCTGGCAACGGTGGATGGTGAAACCTTTGAGGTCTACCCTGAAGAAGCCGCTCAGCCGGTCGTTCGCGCGGCAGCAGCGCCGGCCCCCACCCCTGCTCCCGCCCCGGCTGTGGCAGCACCGGCAGCGGTCAGCCGCCCGGCTGCACCTGCCGCACCGGTCAACGCCAGCAAAGCCCTTTCGGCGCCCCTGCCGGGAACGGTAGTCGCTGTTCTCGTCAAGGAAGGTTCGGAAGTCAAATTTGGGCAGGAATTGCTCACCATTGAAGCCATGAAAATGAAAAACGCCATTCGTGCCACGCGGGATGGCAAAATCGCCGCTGTGTATGTCAAAGAGGGCGATTCTGTCCGACACGGGCAGCCATTGCTGGAATACGCCGACTGACGGAGGCGGACAATATGGACTTTAGCGAACTGCTAGTCGAAATTTCCAAAGGCATTACCGCCTTCACGTGGGGTAATGCGGTGATGATCGCCGCCGGGCTGGTGTTGATCATACTGGCTATCGTCAAAGAGTTTGAACCGGTCTTGCTGCTGCCCATTGGCTTTGGCTGTATCCTCGCCAATCTGGGCATGTCCAACGATCACGGCATGTTCAAAGCGCTGTATGAGGCCGGCATCAAAACCGAGTTGTTCCCGCTGCTGATTTTCATCGGCGTCGGGGCAATGATTGACTTCCGCCCCCTGCTGGCCATGCCGCGCATGGCCCTGCTGGGGGCCGCCGGCCAGTTCGGTATCTACGCTACTCTGCTGCTGGCCATCCTGTTGGGCTTTCCGCTCAATCAGGCCGCTTCCATTGGCTCCATTGGCGCCATTGACGGCCCAACCGCCATTTTTGTGACCACCAAACTGGCCCCCGAAATTCTGGCGCCGGTTACCGTGGCAGCCTATTCCTACATGAGCCTCATCCCCATCATTCAGATTCCGGTGATGAAACTGCTCACCACCCGCAAAGAACGCCGCATCCGCATGGAATATGTTGCCCGCCCGGTTTCGGATACGGTCGTGATCGCCTTTCCCATCATCGTCACCGTCGTCATCAGCCTGCTGGCCCCGGATGCCGCCCCGCTCATCGCCACCCTGATGCTGGGTAATCTGCTCAAAGAAAGCGGTGTGGTGGACCGCCTGAGCAAAGCCGCTCAGAACGAGATCATCAACATCACTACGCTATTCCTTGGGTTGACGATTGGCTCGACCATGACCGCCAGCAGTTTTCTGAATGTGCAAACTCTGATGATTCTCGGTTTGGGCTTTCTGGCCTTTGTGGTGGATACGGTTGCCGGCTTGATGTTTGGCAAGTTCATGTCATTCCTTACTGGCGGCAAGATCAACCCGCTGATCGGCGCCTGCGGTATCAGCGCCTTCCCAATGGCCGGACGCCTGGCTGCACAGGTAGCCAAGGAGGAAGATTTCGACAACTTCATCCTCATGCACGCCATGGGCGCCAACACTGCTGGTCAGTTGGGGAGTGTGATTGCCGGCGGCTTGCTGCTGGCCTTAACCCTCGGCTTTTTGGGATAAGTTCATGCAAAATCTCATTCCCCCGGACGCAGCTGCCGGGGGATTTTTATTTATTGGGCAATCTGGTACTTGGCCATCAGCTGGTCGGCAAGTCCAATAAAATCCTCCAGCCGCCAGATTTTGCCAGACTTAATCGGGTATTCACCCCGCAGAGCGTTTTTCCAATCCACCGGAATCGAACTGAGGCCGTAGGCCGCTCCCGCCAGCGCACCGGTAACCGCACCGGTGGTATCGGTATCTGCGCCAAGATTGATCACCTGAACCAGCGCATCTTCAAACGAACTGGTGTTCAGCAGCCCCCAAACCGCGCTTTCCAGCGTGTGGCGCACCCAGCCGGTGTTCCGCAATTCATCGCGCTTGCGGTGCGGCGCCAGTAATAAGGTGTTGCGAAAACTCTCCGAAAGCGCAACCTGATCGAGGGCATGCTGATAGGCTTGTTGGGGGGAATTGCCGTGTACCAGATGATAAATCATCACATTGACAAAAACACACGCATCCAGACAGTCCGGGTGCGGATGGGTTACCTGACTTTGCAGGCGGGACTGGTGAACCAATCGTTGCAGATCCTGCCAGCAGGCAACCGCAACCGGGTAGCAACGCATCAAAGATCCGTTGCCAGCGTTGTGCGGGTTTGCCTTCTGCACTTCTTCAACGGCTTGCTGCCACGGCATGCCGCTGCTGATGCGCTGCAGCACATTGGCCGTGTGGATGCCTACATCCGGTGGATTACTGCGGTACCAGGCAGAAAAGCGCTGCGCCAGATCATCCGGGTTCAAATCGAAATCATGCAGCAGACTTTCGGCAAGCGCGAGCGCCATTTCGGTATCATCGGTAAAAGAGCCGGCCGGTAAACGGCCAGGGCGCATGGTGCGAATCAAGCGCTCAACCGGCGCTGCGCTGCCGAACTCCAACGGCATGCCCAGCGCATCCCCCACCGCCGCCCCAACCACCACTCCTCGAAGCCGATCGCGGATTGTTTCATTCATTGCCTTTGCAACTCCTCTTAACCCCTCATGATCTACCGGATGAGTCAAAAAGAAGTATACCGAAGATTTTAGATTTGGTGTTTCGAAAAATGAGCTGCTTTATCCTTAACCGGGCATTATCAAAATAATCCCGAAGTTAAAATGATTAACGTGAGTTCGGGATAAGATCAAAACCCGGCATGCGATGCCAATGCCCCCACCTGCACCTCCCATATGCGCTAACTTAAGGGCAGAAATCATGGAATGAGGAATGGAGTGCAAGAGCTCTAACCCAGGTAGAATGTTGAAGACGGCGGCGCGGGGGGTCGCAAAGATAACGT
>Ga0308398_1001447_pt1 | contig 12899 bp, 10 predicted proteins | sample Hotspr20SampleT9_FD_202360 | JGI IMG/M metagenome (GOLD analysis project Ga0308398, IMG submission 202360) | Hot spring phototrophic mat microbial communities from Mushroom Spring, Yellowstone National Park, Wyoming, United States - 20051001_T9 ...
AGGTTTGATATATGGAAAATTATAAAAAATTTAAAACAAAAGCTATTCATGTTCATGTAGAAAACTTAAAAGAAGCAAGTCCTCTAAACCTTCCAATATATCAAACTTCAACTTTTAATTTAAAAAATTTTGAAAATATAGAAGAAACTTTTACACTAAAAAAAAGAGGTTATGTTTATACAAGGGGGGGTAACCCCTCTGTAAACAACCTCGAAAAAAAATTGGCATCTTTAGAAAATGCAGTTGATGGAGTTTGCTTTTCTTCAGGAATGGGTGCAATTTCCTCTGTTTTATTTTCTTTACTAAAAAATGGAGATTGTATTGTTGCTCATGATACTTTATATGGCTCAACTTACTCATTTATAGCTTCATTTTTAACAAAATATGGTATAAAATCTTTTTTTACAAATTTTACAGATTTAGTTGAACTCGAAAAAATAGTTGAACTTGGAAGACCAAAAGTTTTATATTTTGAAACACCATCAAATCCTTTACTTGAATCAATTGATATAGAAAATGTTGTTAAAATTGCAAAAAAATACAATGCTAAAGTTGTTGTTGATAATACTTTTTTAACTCCATATTTTCAAAACCCACTTGATTTTGGAGCTGATGTTGTAATTCATTCACTTACAAAATATATAAATGGTCATGGTGATGCATTAGGTGGTTTTGCATGTAGTAAAGATCAAGAATATATTGATTATTTAAAATTTGCAATTATGTGCGAGATTGGAGCTCCCCTTGATCCCAACTCTGCTTTTCTAATCTCAAGAGGGTTAAAAACTTTAGCTATTAGAATGGAAGAACATCAAAAATCAGCAATAAAAATTGCAAATTACCTTATAAAACAAAAAAAGATTAAAAAAGTATATTATCCATCACTTGAAGATTATCAGTATAAGAAGATTATTGAAAAACAATCAAGAGGTTATGGAGCTATAGTTTCTTTTGAAATAGATGGGGATTTAAATAAAACCAAAAAATTTATAGAATCATTGAATCTTTTAACACTTGCTGTTTCTCTTGGAGATTGTGAAACTTTAGTTGAACATCCTTTATTAATGACTCATCGATCTTATCTTTCAAAACCTGAGTCTGATGTCTATAAAAAACTTGAAAATTTAGTAAGAATTTCTGTTGGTCTTGAAGATGTTGAAGATATTATTGAAGATATTGAACAAGCATTAGATAAAATTTAAAATAAAAAATTGATAAAAAAGAAAAAGAATAAAAAAAAAGGATAAAAATAGGTAAAAAATAAAATAAAAAATGATAAAATTAAAATTAAAAATTAAGTAAAAAATAAAAGTAAGAAGGAATAAAATTAAAAAGAGAATTAAATATTATAAAAACTTAATAAAAATATTATAAAAATGTTGTTTTTTAAAAATATATTAAATAAGAAGAAATTTGGTAAAAGTAATTTTGATAATAATAATCTTCATAAAAGTGGTCTTAAAAATAATAAATATAAAAGTAGTTTAAAAAAAAATATTACTGAGATAAATGATCTTTTTTCAAGTTTAGCTTTAAATCTATATATTCCTGATAATTTTTCTTTTAAATGTACAAATTGTGGTTCATGCTGTAGAGGTGAGGAAGGTGTTGTTATATTATTTGAAAAGGATTTGAAAAAAATATTAAAAAAGTTCAAAATAGATTCAAAAGATTTTTTATCAAAATATACAAAAGAATATGAACAATTTATTTCATTAATTGAAAAAGAAAATCTTGATTGTATTTTCTGGGAAGAAAATGAAAATTTTAAAGGATGCAAAATTTATAAATATAAACCTTATCAATGTGATTCTTTTCCTTTTTGGATATCTGTTTTCATTTCAGAAAAAAGTTTTAATTTTTATTCAAGAAAATGTCCTGGTTTTTTTAATGGGAATAAAATAATAAAAAGAAATGAAATCTTAAAAAAAATTTATGTTGATTTTGTTTATAGATATGAGTGGTTTAAATATATTTATACTTTTAATTGATAAATATTATTAATAACATTAAAATATTAGATAAAAATATTAGATAATAGATAAAATATAATAAATAAAATAATAAAAAAATAAATAACAAAAAATTAAATTTTATAAATATGGAAGAAAAAAATAACAAAATTAAAAATGATAAAAATAAAAATAACAAAGTAAAAATTTTAAATACAGAGACATTAAATAAATCTATCTATACTTCATATATTAGAAAATATTTTCTTGACAAAAGTAATAATAAAAAAGAATATACATACATAAAAAGAAATAAAGATCAAAAAGCTGTTGTTATTATTCCAAAAATAAAAGAAAAGAATGAGATAATTTTAATAAAACAATTTAGAATTCCTTTTGAAGATTACTTTATTGAGTTTCCAGCTGGATTAATAGAAGAGAATGAAACAATTGATGAAGCTGTTAAAAGAGAACTTTTAGAAGAAACTGGAGCTTATGGAAAGATAAAGTGGACCTCACCTTTAGTTTCTTCAACTCCAGGGTTAACTGATGAGCTTGTATATTTTGTTTTTGTTGAAGTTGAGAATATTGTTGAAAATAATCCAGAATCTTCAGAAGATATTGAAGTTATAAAAGTTGATAAAAACAAATGGGAAGAATTAAAAAAAGTTGAAAAAAATATTCAATCATGGGTTTATATTTTTTGTGAAACATATTTTTTAAGAGAAAATTTTTAATTATAATAAAAATTTTATTTTAATATTTTAAGTAAATTTAAATATTTTAGAAAAGATTAAAATAGAGGGAAAAATGGATTTAGTGAAAATAATCTTATTTATAGTGATATTGGTACTTATATATTTTTATTTTAATTATATTAATAAAAAAACAAAAGAGGGGCTTGATAAAGTTTCTAAGAACTTTAAAGATTTTGGAGAAATTTTAAAATTATATAATTTATTTAAAAATGAAAATAATTTAGAAAATAAGACAAGTATTTTCAATAAATTAAGAGAAAAATTGGCTAATTTTCAAGAAAATGAATCTTATAAATCATTTGAAAAAGAGATTTTAAAAATAGAAAAAGATCTTGTTGATTTTATGGATAAAAATAATCTTAACTAAAAATAATATCTTATACCTAAATATACTTCCCCACTAAATATTGTAGCAGGTAAAATCATTATAATAGGATTAATTTCAAAAAATAAATCTATAGGATATTTTGAAAAAATATAAGATATTCCAAAAGGTATTTTAAGTCCAACATTGAAAATATTTGGATTAAATTGAAATACTAAACCTATTCCTAATAATATAGGAACTTGATCTTTATTAACATTTATAATATCAAAAAAATGAATTATATATGATGTAGAAAAATAAAAGAAATTATCTTTGTAAAAAGAATAAGCAAGATTAAATTCTAAAGCATCTACGCCTTTTGGGGAAAGCCAGTATTTTGCAGTAAATCCTGTTGGTTGCCCCAAAAATACCCCAAGTCCAAATATTTTAGGATTTGCTAAAAGATTTTGATTAAAAATAAAAATAATAAGAAAAAGTGTAAATATTAAAATTATATTTTTTTTCATAAAAGTTATTCCAATTTTTAATAGATTTTTTTGATTGATTATTTTAATGAATTTTATAAAATAAAAAATAAGAAAAAAATAAGAGACAATAAATTAGAAATCAAAAAATTTATTTAAATAAAATAAGGCAACACCCCATGGGGGAATCGAACCCCCGCTGCAAGATTGAAAATCTTGTGTCCTAACCACTAGACGAATGGGGCATATTGCCTTACAGAAAACTTATATACAATAAATAAAAAAATTGTCAACAATATTTTGATATTTTTTTTAATTTTATAAATTATCAATAAAAATGATAAATTTAACAATAAAGTTGCTTTTTTTTATTATATTTGTATATTTTTATTTGAGGAGGAAAAGATGAAAAAGATAGCTGGTTTTAAAAGTGTTGCTAAATATTTTATTTTGTTTTTAATTTTAACTTTGTCAATTTCAACTTCTCTTTTTATTGTTAATTCCTGTAAAAAAAATAATAATAATGATAGTTTAAATACATTAGAAGGGATATATGCTCAGGATAATAACAATCAGAATACAGATAATCCAAACAATATTCCTCAACCATCAGGAAATGATCTTGCTATTTCTTTAGCATTGCAGGAAAGATTAAGAAAAATTGCAAAAGATAGTTTGCCTGCTGTTGTTCATATTACAAGTATTGTTGAACAAAAAATTCCAGCTTATCCTTTCCCTTTCCCATTTTTTCCTGATGTACCAGAAGGTAAAAGAGATGTAGAAGTATATGGTTCTGGATTTATAATCTCTAAAGATGGTTATATCCTTACAAACAATCATGTTATAAGCGATGCAAAAGAAGTAAAAGTTATTTTGATGGATGGAAGTGAATATAGAGGTGAGGTTTTAGGCAAAGATCCAACAATTGATGTTGCAATGTTAAAAATAGATCCTGGTAAGAAGATATTACCTATATTAAAATTTGGTGATTCTGATAAGTTAGAGGTTGGAGATATCATAATTGCTATTGGTAATCCTTTTGGGCTTGATGGTACTGTTACTCAAGGTATTGTTTCTGCAAAAGGAAGATATAATCTTGGTATAAACAATCTTGAAAATTTTATACAGATAGATGCAGCTATAAATCCAGGTAATTCAGGTGGTCCACTTATTAATTTAAATGGTGAAGTTGTTGGAATAAATGATGCAATTCTTTCAAGAACTCAGCAATTTGCAGGAATTGGTTTTGCAATACCAATAAATATGGTAAAAACAATTCTTGATAATTTAATAAAAAATAAACCAATTGAAAGAGGATATTTAGGAATAAGTTTACAACAGATGACAACTGATAAGTTAAAATATTATGATGTAAAAGATCTTTCAGGAGCTATTGTTGTCTATGTTGAAAAAGGATCTCCTGCTGAAAAAGCAGGTATAAAAGCAGGTGATTTGATAATAGAGCTAAATGGTCAAAAAGTTAAAGATATTGCTGATTTAAGAAATAAAGTTGCTATGCTTCCAGCAGGTAAAGAGATAAGTTTAAGAATAATAAGAATAGAAAATGATAAAAGAAACGATTTAGTAATAAAAGTTATTTTAGGAAAGAGACCATCCGAAGTAAGCCAAGGTGTTATGGAATCAACATGGCTTGGTGTTCAGGTATCACCACTTAATGATAATGTTAAACAAAAGTTTAATATTTATGGTATTGATAAAGGAGTCGTTGTACTTGAAGTTAAAAAAGAATCCTTAGCAGACAAAGCTGGAATAATGGTTGGAGATGTTATTTTACAAATAAATGATTATGAGATTAAAAATATAGATGACTTTTATTCTGTTCTTGATAAAGTAAAAGATAACAAGAAATTTAGGTTCATAATATATAGAAGAGGAGCAATGATTCTGATAACAATAACAAAATAGATATTTTTCATAAAAAAGCTATATAGTTTTATATTATGTAGCTTTTTATTTTATTTTTTGGTCTATTTTTATAAAATTAAAATTTATGAGTGACATCATCTAACAATGTTTTTGCTAAACTCATCAACATTTAGCATACTCAATCTCGAAGCATTTAAGCCTGATGAACATCTTGAAAACGCAAACTTTAGCCGAAATCATTGTAAAAGTTGCTAAAACAAGTATTTAGAGGTAAAATCATGAAAGCAACTCTTGTCGTAGTTCGTGTTACAGAGAATATTGAAACTAACTTTAGACACATAGTGGAAGCCATACATGAATGTCCGGATGATACGGATTTGGTTCTTTTTCCAGAAGCTGCTATAACTGGACTTATCAATAATGACGATCCACTTCATGATCTACCACTTGGATTATCGATACCAGGAGAATTTACCCACACTTTGTCTGAGATTGCAAAAAGGAAAAAGATACACATAGGTATTGGTATTTTGGAAAGAGAAGGAAAGAAACTCTATGACTCTGCCATTCTAATAACGCCAGTTGGGGATATTGCATTGAAATATCGCCGCATGACTTCTGGATGGCATGGAAAGAAAGCCGACCCGAGAGTCTATTGTAAAGGGAATGAGCTTAAGAAGGCAAGGACGACTCTGGGAACTTTCGCTTTTCTAATATGCGGTGACCTTTTTAGTGAGAAACTTATTACTCAAGTTCAGGGATTACGCCCCGACTGGATACTCTTTCCATTTGCTCGATGTTTTGAAGATGGCGTTTATGATCAAAAAAGGTGGGACGAAGAAAAGCTTGAATATATAGAAAGAGTTAAACTTGCTGGAAGCACTACTTTAATGGTGAACTATCTTGCCGATGAAAAATTGGATGGTGGGAGTTTTGGCGGGGCTATGGTTGTATCGCCTGTTGGAGAGATCATAGCAGAGATGCCGATTGGAAAAGAAGGAATGCTACATTGTGAAATATGATCTATTGATATAAAAAGGATGATAAAGTTTGTGCTGTGGTAAAAACATCATGGAAGAAAAGAATAAAATAGCACGAGCACACAACAATGGCTTGATGTAATGGCAGGTGAAGTGGTCAATCGAACATTCAACATAGCATCAACTTTTATGGTATATTCTTAGGATTATCTTTGCCATATTTTTTTATAGGATTATTTTTGCATTATTTTTTTATAGGATAATCTCTATCAGATGTAGATAGGTGAGAAATATATACGCAATCAAAGTTGCTAGAGATTGGATAGTTAGATTTAGCTGATGATTTGGTGAAGCTTATTAAAGCAACAATAGCAAAAAAGGCAAAAGGGTTTAACCGTTATGTGCAATTATCTAAAAACAATTATGACAAATAAAATAGTTTCGGCTATTATTATCGAATCGGGAAAAATTTTACTAATGCATAGAATCAAAGCTGATAAGGACTATTTTGTTTTACCTGGTGGTAGCGTCCAAGAAAGTGAAGACAACATCAGTGCTTTAATTAGAGAGATTAAAGAAGAGACAAGCTTAGAGATTGAAGTAGGCAAATTGTTATGGCAAGTTAACAACGAATTTGATAAACGAATTCAATACATATATCTGGTATTAAAATACTTCGGTAACCTGAAACTTGGCAGTCCTGAAAAAGATAGACAATCCATTTATAATAAAATAAAAAAAAATTAAGCGAAACTTCAGATAATCATAAATCTTAGACGCAATGCTCAAGCAAGAATTTTTATCGCATTAATGAAATGCCATACTTCGAAAATGTTGCAGAGATTCAATATGCAGAGACTCAATACAAAATATAAAAGACAAAAATACTGAATAACTCTACTTAAATTCAAGCTTCATAGCTTTTTCCCAATTCTCCGGTAAACCAAACTTTAGAAATTCATTACAACGATTTAAATATAATTTTACAATCGGATCATCTGGATTTTTCTGGTTAATTTTAATAAATATTTCAAGAGAAGAAGAAATATAACGATTGAAAAATAATGATATCGCTTTTTCGAAATCATTTAAAGTTTCACTTTTTAATCTTACTTGTTCCTCTATATCTTCCTCAAAAATTTCATATATTGCTGTTGGTGTAGTTTTACCTTTTACAATAACATAATCAATAAGTCTTTTTCTGTAATTTGAGGTTATTGTTTGAGTTTCTGAAGGGTTAGAGTTACCAAATACTTCGTTAAATGTATTATCACTAATTACCATAGAAATCCCATAATATTTTGTAAGACTTTCAATTCTGGATGCGAGGTTAACTGTATCTGAAATAACAGTTCCTTCATAACGTAACTTCTCTCCAATGATACCAAGCATTATCTCCCCTGTATTAATACCGATACCTATCTTTATAGGACTATACCCTAAAGATGCCCTCTGATTGTTATAAATTTTGATTTCTCTCTTCATTTCAACTCCAGCCTTTAATGCATCATGAGGAGAATGTGGGAAAAGAGCCATTATCCCATCACCTATATATTTATCTACATAACCATTGTTTTCCCTTACAATAGGTCCCATACGGTTAAGATATGAATTTAAAAAGTTGAAATTCTCTGTTGGGGTTAGTTTTTCTGAAAGCATTGTGAAATCTCTAATATCTACAAACATTACTGACATGGTTTTACTTACTTGATCACCAAGGGAAACATCTATTATACTCTTTTTATTTAAAAACATTATTATTTCTTTTGGAACAAAAAGAGAATTAGCTCTTACAAGATTATTTATATAATTTATATGATTTTTAAGTTCACTTGCCATTGTATTAAAAACTTTGCCTAAATTTCCAATTTCATCCCTACTTTTTATATTAACTTTTACATCATAATTTTTTTTAGTTATTTCTTTTGCCATTTTTTCAAGTTTACGAATAGAAAAAATTAATGGTAAAGTAAAGCTAAAAAGAATGGCATTGAAAATTAAAGCAAACATACCAATTATTTTTAACATATTTTGTTTAAATATTTTTTCTAATTCGCGTTGCAGAACAAATGCAGAAGATATTTCAAGAATTCCAACTAGTTTTGAATTTGAATCATAAATAGCTGAAACACCACTTATCCATTCTCCATTCTCATCAAAATATCTAATTGCAATTGGATTTCCATATTTAAGTACATCATAATATGATTCTTGCACATTATATGGATATAAAAAATCATACCCAAAAGTATCAATAATATAAAATCTATCGTTAACAACTTTATAGAGATAGACATCTAAATTTTGATTCCAATCATCTTTTTTAAAGTTTACTATAGATTTCATTTGTTCTTTAAGTTTTTCATATGCCTCAGAATTAAAATCATTTAATGAATTAATAGATTTCAACAACTCCCCATCAATCATTTTAGTTCCAAGCTGTGCAACAAATTTATATTTCTCAAGTATCTGCTTTTGCTGATTTTTAAACATAATATTAAAAATATAATTTCCAGTAAAATAAATACTTACTATAATTAAAAAAGAGATAAAAAATACATACTTAGCAATAAATGGGATTCTTCTTTTCATTATATCTTTGTAAATATTAATAATAAATATTAGAAATAAGACTAATATAGAGATAAATGCTAACCAAAGCAAAAATCTTTTAACTAAAACTATATTTGAATATTTGCCATTATTGAAAACTTTTTCTAATTTGCCATCAGGTGAAATTATTAGGATAGTATGATTCATTCTATCAACAGTAGTAATATATCCTGAATTATTTATTGAAAAATAAGTTATAAGTGGATGCTTGTATTTATATCCTTGAAGGTCTGATAATTTAAATATTGGTAAAATCGAATATTTGTTTTCATTTGGAGTAACCTGTATAATTTGCTGACTAAAAATTTCATTAAAAACAAGTCTTCCTTCTTTATCTATATTGAGTGGAAAAGGATTAATTCCAGAAAAATTATCTGACATAGTTTCAATTTTTATAGGTCTGCTTTTTAATTTACCATCAAAAAAATTTATAACTCCATCAGCAAAAGTATAAAATATTGCCCCAGGTCTAGTTCCTGTTATATCCAATAATTCATTTTCAATTGGAATTGATACTATTTTTTTAATTTGAACTTTCTCTTGAGTTGAACCTTTAGTGATTGGAATACTGTAAAGAGAAATCTGATCTGGACTCTCAAAATAAAAGAAAAAAAGAAAACCATCTTTAATATTTAAACTTACGATACCATAATTTGCAGTATCGGCAAGTTTTTCACTCTCATTTTTATCAAATGTTTTTTCAAAAAGAGTTGCAACATACTTCCCTTTAGGATTATACTTTTGAATAGTTATTCGCTCAAGGAGACCTTCAAAAATATTAAAAAACTTAGTATAAATATATACAAAACCATCTTTATCAATTGCAGCTCTTGAAAAGGAATTCACTTCTTCTTTACCTATTTTCCCAGCTTCAAGTGTAAATATTACTTTTCCAGATAAATCAAGTTTGACAAGACGACTGAATCCACTAGTATTTGAATCTAATATATAAACATAACCATCATCTCCATAAAATGATAAAAAGGGATAATGAAAATCAAAAACAGTATCAAAAGGGTTTTTAAATGCATGTTCTTTGTTAGAATATATAAAAATTAAACAGATTACTATTCCAAAAATAAGAAAAAGGTACTTAAAAATTCTTTTTAAGATTTTTTTAATTATATTTTTTTTCATATTTATTTCCCTAAATATTGCTTTTTAAATAAAATTTTTATTATATAAATCTCCTATATCAATTGAGTTTTCTTTATTAATAATATTTTTAATCCTTTATTAAAGATTAGTTTGCTACTTCATTAATTATTTTAAGTCATAGCAATTTTATTTTCAATAATTTTTTTAATTTTTTTTAATTTTTTTTAAATATTTTTTATTTAATAGAATATTAAAGTTTTCAGAAGATAATGCTTGTATATACTATATAAACTAAGTAGACTAGATGCACCAGAATCATTATGGACATCCAAAACAGATTTAAATGAAGCGATCTGTTTGTCGATCGTCAGATTAAAAGAACTTAATTTTATAAATATTTTATTAAAAATTATTGAATTTTTATTGAAAAACTGTAGGATAATAAAAGATAAATGTTAGATGAAATGAGTTGAAAAATGGGAGATATTGAGATATGTCAATTATAATTGATTCGGAACGAGGGAAAAAGGTAGCGGAACTCCTCTATACTTCCTTCTCTACTAATGGTATTCATGGAAGAAAAGATATGCCTGAGGATATTACGCCAAATGGTGTAGAGAGAGGCTCCCTTGAACATTTATTGTTTATAACTCTCACGGTTTCTATTGACTACCAACGAGATGCCTCATCGTTATGGACGAATTCAAGAAATACATTTGATGATCCAGAAACGAGATACTTATTTAATCCAAAACTGCTCCATGAAACTCCTTTCAACAAAATTATTGAAGATATGCAAAAGTATAAGTTATCTAAGAAACTTCGAGAAGATGCTCATATTTGGCGAACAATTGGTATTACTTTTTATAAAAAATGGGGAGGCAACCCGTTCAACTTCCTTGATGACTGTAGCTGGGATTCAGTAGCCATTTTGGAACGACTAAAAACTGATACTCACTTATATAATGGAAGGCAAGTACCGGATTATCCATACCTCCGTGGTCCTAAGATTGGACCATTATGGTTGAGGATGCTTAGGGACAATGTAAGTATAGCCCAATTGAGAAATTTGGAGAAAGTTCCTATCCCCGTAGATATACATGTAGCAAGAGCTACATTAGCTACTGGTATTCTTAGAGGGCAGTTCAGAGGTAGATTAGATGAAGTGTTTGAATATATACGAAAAGCTTGGTTTGAAAGTGTAAAAGGACTTAGCGTTAAAAATAGAGAGATGATAGCATTAGACTTAGACGAGCCTCTTTGGCATCTCTCTAAGCAAGGTTGTACAATGCGAGATAAGACGACTGGGAATTGTCCACTTTATTATAGATGTGAAGCAAAAGAGTTTTGCGTTAAAGGAGTGGTTAAAATAGAAGGTAGTATTGTGGAGTTGGAATCATGAAAACATTATGTATAGTTCCTTGTGGGAGTATATTTTATTGACAAAAAAGATTGATATTAAAAATAGTATTGAGGTATTTATATGACCAAAGAAACAAAAGAAGAAAAATTTTACAAAGCATTACAAGATATTTTCATTGGAGCTAAGATTGAAGGGCAAGGTGGATTTGTAAATTTGATGAAAATTAAATCGAATTACTATTCTAAAATTGAAAAAATATTAAAAGATGATATTGAAAAAGCATTAAAACAATATCCAACATTTCGAGATGAATTATTTGACAAGTTGTACACCTTTTTTAATAGATATTTTACAGAAAGTGGATCTATTTACTTCAATTCTACACCATTTCATAATAACATTTACGAAAAAGTATATACCGATGATAGAGATGTTATTTTGTTTTGGAAAACTCAAATGCTTTATTATGTAAAGACAGATAGAATTTTTAAAAGTATTCCTATTGAGTTTGATAACTATAAATTTTACTTTGATGCAACAACAATAGAGAACAAAAAAGCCAACGAAAAACGCAGTTTGATATACGAATTAAAGGAAGTAAAAGAAGATAAAACAATAGTTTTTAATGTTTATTATTCGGAAAAAGGAAGAGTAACCAAAACAGAAGATATTCTAAAAGATTTGAAGAAAAAGAATATTAACATTGACGAAGAAACTTTAGAAAGAGCATTTCGCATATTCGAAAAACAAAGCGAAGTAGATTTTTTCATAAATAAAAACGCAAAAGCTTTTTTACAAGAACAGTTTAAATTATGGAGTTATCAATATTTTTGGGAAGGGGCAAAGGAATGGACAGCAGACAGGGTGAATCAATTACAGATATTAAAGGATATTGCGTTTAAAATAATAGATTTCATAAGTCAATTTGAAGATGAACTTGTGAAGATATGGAATAAGCCGAAGTTTGTGATGAATAGCAATTATGTGATTACTTTAGATAGGTTGTCAGATCAAATAATAGAGAAAATATTAAATCATAGTAATTTAGAAGAACAAATCAAAGAGTGGCAAGAGCTTGGAATTGTTGATAACGATTTTGAAATAGAAAATATATTTGAGAACTCTGAAAATAAAATTGATAATACTTTAGATTTATTTTCAAAAGAAACGTTAATAGAGAATGGCTTAATAAGCTCTGGTTATCATCTGCCTTATAATCCTAAATTAGTTGAAAGAGCTAAGGAACTGAGGAAAAATATGACTGAAGCCGAACGAAAACTATGGAATGAATATTTAAGAAATTTTAAGTATAGAGTTTTAAGGCAAAGACCGATACATCATTTTATAGTAGATTTTTATTGTCCAACATTAAAATTGGTTATTGAAATAGACGGAGATCAACATTATACAGAAGATGGCAAAGCGTACGATGAAGAAAGAAGAAAAATACTGGAAA
>Ga0308398_1001453_pt1 | contig 12873 bp, 12 predicted proteins | sample Hotspr20SampleT9_FD_202360 | JGI IMG/M metagenome (GOLD analysis project Ga0308398, IMG submission 202360) | Hot spring phototrophic mat microbial communities from Mushroom Spring, Yellowstone National Park, Wyoming, United States - 20051001_T9 ...
AATTGCCTCCGAAAGGGACCTTCTGTAGGTAAGCTCCAAAAGGGCGTCCGGAAGCTCCGAATACTCCCTTAGTATATCCTCAAGCTTTGCAGTGCCAAGAAACTCTTTGGAAAGGAGCCTCATAAGTTCCCTGTGACGATAATAGGCTAACTTTTCCGAAAACTTTTTATCCTCCGAGTGCAGGCTCACCAACTCCTCCAACTCCCGCAGATAATCCTCCTTTCTCTTTGAAACATACCAGAGCCCCGGTATAACATTCTGAAAGTCCGTGGGATGGTTTATGAGGAACTTTCTCATGCACTCGGAGTGGTCCAAAAGCCTCAATAGGAGGATAAACCTTCTTTCGTTTAGGTAATCCAGAAGGCTCTTAGGTTCAGGATGCTTCTCAAGGAGCTCCCTAAAGGATTCCTCCGCCCTCTTTGGGTTTGTCAAATACCTCTGGGCGGAGGAGAACCACTGAGACGGAACCATCTAAAGGCTGTTCTAAAAATCCCTCATCGGGACCGTCCCCCCAACCTCTAAGGGGACTAGCCTACTCCTCACCCTATCCCACACCCCTTCCACCAACACGGGCTTCAGAGGAGAAAGGTCTCTTGGTAAGACCTTTCCAAGGATAGGGAAAAGGAGGGCTACCTTCAGAACTTGCCAAGCGGATTGAGAAACCTTTTTGGTCTCTCCCTGCTCGGGATTCCTTCCATAGGCTCCCTCACATCCGCTTGACTCACTCTGAAAGCTTTGTAGGAGATTGGTTAATAGCTTTTTTGAACTCTCTACACTCCTTAGCTCGCTTTCTAATGCATTCCTCTTATATTGGTTTGTTTCTTCCTCTAAAAGTTCTCTAAGTTCCTTTTCCCTCTCTTCATACCTATTTAGGGCAAACTCCAAATATGCTTTGTCTTTTAGCAGTCTTTCATAATTCTCAGGCATATCCTCTTTAAAGCCCAGTGCCCTTCTTCCTATCACATAAGCACCAGCTACGTCTTTGTCTATGTTCAACTGCGGTGCATACTTTAGCATACCTATAACTGATGTGTAGGCGGGATTTATCTCTACTATTTCCACTCCCTTTATCATTGCTACTCTTTTTAGCTTTTGCAAGAACTTTTTGGGGTTCCAGTGATGAAGTATTTTTCTTAGTGTAACTTTTCCATCTCCACGCTTCCCTTTCCTAAGCCTTTTCAAATTCTCTACAGCTATAGCTTTGCCTTTCTCAATAGCCAAATCCACTATCTTGTTGGCTAATATCCACTCTTGATGGTCTTTGGCATTCTTAGAAAGTCCTAAAAGATGGTGTAGGCTGATTGTTTGATAGCTTAACAGTTCTCCAGTCTTTGAAACTTCTGCTATGGCTAAGTGGATAGGTGATGCATTTGTGTCTATGGCTATCACTCCGTTTTCTTTGGTGTATTTCACTTCAGGGGTTGGAAGTTCAAAAGATACACTTCCATAAATTTCTCCGTCCCTCAGTTTTAACTCTACCGTGTAGGCAAAGTAGTTTTTTGTTTTCCAACTTTCCAAAAGCATAAGCATAAATGTTATCCACTTGTCTCTGCTATTGCTAGGTTCTCTTAAAACTTTTGCAGAAATCCACTCTCTGTTTCCTGTGGTAATTCTGAGGTGCAACCGTCCTTCTTTGTCTTCAAATCTCATTAACCTGTTTCCTTTATCTCCTTTTGACCCAATGCTTATGAGTGTTCCTTGTCTTAATTCTTTCCATTGTTTCTTAAGTTTTTCTCTTGCTTTCCCTGTGAGATGGTTTTTACAAAGTTTTTCAAAAAGTCTTTTGCCTCCAAAGACTACTGATTTGTCTGTAGGATATTGTTCAGCTTTGTATATAGCTGAGGTAATGTATTGGGTAGGTAGGTCAGGGAATAACTGTCTTAGTCTTTGGTATATTTGGGAGTGTATGTTTTTTGCTTTCTCTTTTTTCAACTCCTTTAGCATGTTGTATGCTACACGGATGGCTGACGACTGCTTGCGCATTAACTGAATGAGTTTTTCTTTCTCTTCCTTTTTCAGTTCAAGCTTAAACTGTAAGCTAACAAACATCGGAGTTAGATTTTAGAGGAAAAAACACTATGTGTCAATGTGGTTGGATTTTTAGAACAGCCTCAAACCATCTATAACATTTTAAAGTTTTTGGCTTATACTATTCTATTAAGGTGGAGTTTTTCTTTTTTCCCGACGTTTATGCAGACAGAGAGCTGGTGGATTATTACATCGTAACCTTTGAGCTGGAAGACCTCTCCTGCGTTGAAATTATGGACCTGGAGGGAAAGCACTACATAAAGGAAGTATTGGACTGGGATTTGCTCCGCAAAAGTGCAAAACACATAGTCCTTTATGAGTTGGGTGATGAAATAGAGAGATTTTCTGACTTGGAGGACGCCCTCAGGGTCGCTTACCGTTTGGCTTACGAGGAGGCAAGGAGGAGAGGAGCAAAGGAGGTGGTGCCCGCCATGGGCGTGGGAAATCCTCCCTTAAGCGTGATAAACAGGGTGTATCCCTTTAGCATTAGCTTGGAGCCCTTTCCTAAGAACTTGGACGCATACCTTGAAAAGCTCGTTAGAACCATTGATATTAGGAAGAAAACTGGAGGTACCTGATGGAAATGAAAGAACTACCCACCACCTTGGAGGAGCTAACTCCAAAGAGGATCGTGGAAGAGCTGAGCAGGTATGTGATAGGTCAGGAGGAGGCAAAAAGGGCAGTAGCCATAGCCCTTAGGAACCGCTGGAGGAGACAAAAGCTTCCGCCCCATATGAGGGATGAGGTGGCACCAAAGAACCTTTTGATGATAGGTCCCACGGGTGTGGGAAAGACAGAGATCGCCCGCAGGCTTGCCCAACTCATAAGGGCACCCTTCATAAAGGTGGAGGCTACCAAATACACAGAGGTGGGCTATGTGGGAAGGGATGTGGAGTCTATGGTAAGGGAACTGGTGGAGGTTTCCTATCAGATGGTAAAGCAAGAGAAGATGCAGGAGGTAAGAGAAAGGGCAAAAAAGAACGCGGAAGACAGGCTCATAGATTACCTGACTCCCCAACAGCTCAGCTTTGGGACAAGGATCACCCAAACTACCGCTAACCGTTCTTCCCTCAAGGAAAAGCTCCGCAAGGGAGAACTGGATGAAAAGTATGTGGAGATAGATGTTCAAGAAAAGTTGCCACCGTTTGTGGGCATAGCGGGTCCTCCCGGCTTGGAAGAGTTGGAGGATCAGTTGAGAAACCTACTTGGAGGCATGGTACCCCAGAGGAGAAAGAGAAAGGTCAAAGTAAAAGAAGCCCTTCAGATTTTGGAGCAAGAAGAAGCTGAAAAGCTCATAGACCAAGAGGAGATAACCGCGGAAGCCATCTTCAGGGCGGAGAACTTTGGGATCATATTCATTGATGAGATAGACAAAATCGCAGTCAAGACGCCGGGAGTGGGTCCGGGCGTCTCCCGGGAGGGTGTGCAGAGGGACCTCCTGCCCATAGTGGAGGGAACAGTGGTTAGAACCAAGTATGGACCCGTGAAGACAGACCATATCCTTTTTATTGCGGCTGGTGCCTTTCACATGTCCAAGCCCTCTGACCTAATTCCCGAACTGCAGGGAAGATTTCCCATAAGGGTGGAACTAAAGCCCCTCTCCAAGGAAGACTTTGTGCGTATATTGGTAGAGCCAAAGAACGCTTTGGTAAAGCAATACACAGAGCTTTTAAAGACGGAGGGTGTGGACCTGGAATTTACCAACGATGCCATAGAAGAGGTCGCAAGCATTGCAGAAGAGATAAACAACCGCACAGAGAACATAGGTGCAAGGCGACTATACACCATAATGGAAAAGCTCTTGGAGGATATATCCTTCAACGCACCAGACTTGGCTGGACAACGTATAATAATAGACAGCAAGTTTGTAAGGGCAAAGCTTTCAAACCTTGTGAAGGATGTGGAGCTTTCAAGGTACATACTGTGATGGAGGGTTACATTTATAACTTCATAAAGAGGCTGGAGGAGTTGGTGCTGTTGCAGGAAAAATCTGTCAATATCATCCTGCAGGCTAAAAGCATAAAGCCCTCCTCCGAGGTGTCCATGCGCGTATCCCTTTTTTATTTGGATATATTTGAAATGCTCTCGGAACTTTTAAGCAACATAGAATTTTTAGAAGAAGAAAACAAAAAATCCTACCTCTTGGAGCTTGCCTTGGAGTCTCTGTCTTTGACTTTAGTATCCCTCCCCTTCTTAAGTGCCATGTCTCCCATGTTTGCAGACAAGGAACTCGCGAGAGATATAGAAGAGGTCGTGATCCTGCTGGAGGATATGCTCATGGCTTGGGATGAGGAAAAGGTGAGGATGGCAAGTCAATATATGGCTAAGGTCTATCAACTGCTTAGGTATTACCTCTATTCTGCATCCAGATCCTATCAGAGCATGAGTTAAGTCCTCAGCGTCTTTATAAAGACTAAAACCTTTGCCACTGCCCGGTAAAGCTCGGGAGGGATCTCCTCAAAAACCTCCACCATTATCAAGGCTGATATCAGGTCCTTATCTTCCACTATGGGTATGTTCCTTTCCTTTGCTATTTTTATGATCCTCTCCGCCAACTCACCGTAGCCCTTTGCCAAAACAACGGGTGCGTTGTCCTTCTCCGGCTCATACCTGAGGGCTACCGCCTTCTTTCTCTCCTCCATTTCAAACCACCAAATATAAATTTGCTCCGTAAAAACCCTCTTTCAAAACCTCCTTCAGAGATTGAGAAGAGGGCAGTAGGTTTAGCTTTAAAGCTCTAAGCTGGAGACCCTCCTCTTTAAGCATGCTTTCCAACAAGGCTTTTCCCTTCTCCATCTTTCTGTAAAAAAGCTCGCTGTTGGTGTATAAGTTCAAGCTTATGGCTTTTACCTTTTCCGTCTTCGGGCTTGAGAGGAGGGCACTTACAAAACCTTCCGGATAGTTTAGGTTTATAAAAACCTTGTATTCGTTCTTTTGCGTCCTTATTAGCATTCCGCCCCTGTGCCCTTCCCACTTAAAGGGTAGCACCACCGTGCCCTCATTGACCATGAGCCTCTGCATCTGAGAGATGGCGTTTAACTGTTGAAGCCATACAAGACCATCCTTCTCTATCTTTTCCCTAAAGGGCAAAAGTCTTCTACCCTCTTCTATGAAGTTCTCAAGCCTTTTGTGAACTTCTCTAAGCCCGTTGGCATCCTCCTTCTCCACCGCTTCAAAAAAGCTTCTGAACAGATTACCAAGCTCTTCATCCTTGACCAAAAGGCTAAACTGCTTTAACCTTTCAAAGGCTAAGCTAAAGCTTTTGCCGGCGGGCGTGTCTTCTATGCTCTTCAGCCCTTTGCTCAAAAGGATCAGGAGGGCATCCTTGTCTCCCTTTTCTAAAGCCTCCAAAATTTCCCTTTTTCCAATGCTTTCAACGAACCTCACAAACTGTGTAAATTCCCAGTGATTTAGGTTCTCAAGATAGAGTGTCCTTAAAAGATTCCCTATCTCCTTTAGGTTCTCTGTCCTTTTTAGCACCATCCCAAACAGCTGGTCTATAGTTTTTATGTCCTTAACCTCTCCGCCATGAATTTGTCCTGCTAAGTTAAAGATATTACTGAGCAGTTGTGCCTTTGTGTCCTCAAGGATGCTCTTCAAATCTACCTTTCCTGTAAGGAAGTCCAACAGTTTCCTCTCGTAGAAAAGCCCAGAGTTTTTTACCAGTGCTTGGAGTTTTTGTAAGTCTAAGTTTATGGGCGGTTCCTCCTGAAAATCAAGCACAAACTGTAAAACCTGCTCTATGTTTAACCTTCTTTGGAGGGATACAATCTTCAATGTAATTGGGTTTTTACCCTCGAGCACCAGCCCTAACTGATCTCCCTCCTTTATTTCAAGGTCAGATAGATTCTCTGCGACGAGCTCTTGGTTGTTTAGCATCACCCTTAGGGTTCCACCTTGGGTTTGAACCACACGCCCTTCCAAGAGGGTGCCCTCGGGAAAAGTTTCAAGGAGGGCTTGCGGAACGGTGGTCAGAAGCTTTAAGTTCATCTGCTTGCTGATGTTTTCCGCTTTTAGCCCTTGGGCAGTCTCCAAAGCGTGCTGTAAAAATACCCCTTCTACGCGACGAATTTCCATACCTTAAAGATCGTCCCTTAAGGTAAGTGCTAAAGCCCCCCGTGCCATACAGAATTCACCACACTCAGAAAATCTGACCCTAAGGCACTTAGAGGGCAAGCTTTCCACCGCGTCCTTTAGCCTGACCTCTAAATCTCCCAAAAACTCCCTCAGTTGGTCTATCAAACCCCCACCAAGCACCACCAAATCAGGGTTAAGAATATGAACCGCGTTCATCAAACCCAAGACAAGGTATTCTTTAAAGGTCTCCACACTTCTTAGGGCCTCCTCCTCCCCATCCTTCGCCCTCTGGACGACCTGATAATCTTTCAGCTTCCTTCCAGAAAAAACTTCATACAACCTCTCTAAACCATAGGAGGAACAGTATGCCTCCAAACAGCCCCTTCTACCACAATTGCAGAGAAAACCTCCCTTTTCCACTACATGATGTCCCAGCTCCAAGGCACTACCACAGCTACCCAAAAATACCTTCCCCTCATAGACAAAGCCCGCCCCAAGACCGGTGCCAATTGCCACAAAGAGCAAACCTTTACTATCCCTATGGTCATAAAACCACTCCCCAAAGGCACCAGCGCTCACATCGTTCATAACAACCCCTTCTATTCCTTCCTCTGCCAAAATTTCCCCCACATCAACCCCATCCAGGGCTGGGATGTTAGGAGACCTATGCACCACGCCCTCCAAGGAGGTAAATCCCGCCACCGCCACACCCACTCTGGAGGGCTTGCCATCCTTTATAACTTCCCTTAGCCTTTTGATAAACTCTCCCCTGTTTTGGGATATATCCCTAACATAGATTTTCTCCCTTCTGCCATCCTCCCAAAGAACCTTTATAAAGGTTCCCCCCACATCAACGCCCTTTTTCATAGTCTCTTATACCTGTGATCTTTTCTCCTTCAAGGGTAAGCTCAAGGACCAGCTTTGTTTCCATACCCTTTACCTTTTTTCCGTAATACAGAATTGCTTTTCCCTCTTCAAGCTCCGTTTCTCTTAGCTCAAAGCCCTCTTGGTTTATCCTCTGACATATAGCTGTGAGCCTTTCTAAATTCTCCCTATCTTCCACTGTTAGCCCCTTTGGACCATCCAAGGTGCATTTACCCTCTTCGAAGTATTCCACCACAGAACTCACCAACTCATCCTCTATAGGCTCGTCCGACATGTATATGATGAAGGCTATGATGAGAGGATAAAGAATGGCATACAAAATTATAAAGCCCAAAAGCACATCTTCAATCTTAGTTCCTTTATGTTTTCTCAAAGCCATCCCTTCCTCCTTACCCAAAAGATGAGGACTACTGTGATTATAACCATCACTGAAAGGGAATAAACATAGCCATACTTCCACTGAAGCTCTGGCATGACTTCAAAGTTCATACCAAAGATGCTTGCTACGAGAGTTGCAGGCAGGAAGATGGTTGCCAAAACTGTAAAGACCTTTACCGCTTCGTTCTGCCTTACGCTTATAAGACCTATGAGTGTGTTCTGTATGCTGTCTATTTTGTCCATGTAAACGGATGTGTAATCCAAGAGTGTATGGAGGTCCTCAAGGATCACCTTTACCTCTCTTTTGGTTTGGGCGTTGATCTTTGGGCTCTTTACAAAGTGGGAAAGAATTCTGAGCTTTTCGTTTATTGTCTCCCTTAGGGTTATGTTCAGTTCGTCATAGTAGGATACATCTTTCAAGATCTCCTCCGTTTGCTCTTCAAAGACCTCCTTCCTAAGGTTTCTTATACGCCTTCCGAGGATCTCAAGTCTATCTCCTATTCTATCCACCTCTATGTTTATGATCTGTAAGAACATCTCCTCTGGAAATTGGAAGACGAGCCTTTGAACTTCAACCCTTCTCTGAAAGATCAGAAGGGTCGGTATATCTCTGTACCTAATGGTCACCATAAACCTACCCTTGAGGAAGAAAAAGACAGGCTCTACCAGTATGTCTTCCTTTTGTTGAATGACAAAAGAGAAACTCATAAAGATCTTTTCACCTTCCTCCCTGTATTTACTGCTTATCTCTATGTCTCCAAGGACCTCCCTCGGTGGCATTTCAAAGCCAACTGCACTCTTAAGCCAGAGGGTCTCCTCCTCTGTTGGCTTTTCCACATCAATCCATAAAATTCTGTCTTTTGGGATCGTCCCAAACTCATCCACCGAGTGTTCTGTAAATCCAAAGGCTAAACTGGCGTATATTTTTATCATCAAAGAATATTTTAACCGTTTTAACCGTCTTAAGGCTATAATTTAAAAGTTATGGAAAGGGAAAGGCTAACCATAATTGAGGCTGTTCTAAAAATGCAAACCTATTGATGCACAAGAGTTTTTCCGCTAAAACCTGAGCTTGATGTTTGTTAGCCTGCAGTTAAAGCTTGAACTCTGCCTCCGGGTCGCATACAACATGCTAAATGGTAGAAGGGGTATGGGATAGGGTGAGGAAGGGTTAGCTCCTTTATCCGCTGGAGGGACCGTCCCGATGAGGGATTTTTTAGCACAGCCTCGGTAGCTTATCGCACCACTTCTACCGATGGATTTTGAAGGGTTCCAGAAAGCTGAAGGCTCAAACCCATGCCTATTAGCTTGCCGTTGATGGAAGAACGAAGCGGGTCTGCCCTGTTGAAGGAAACCACACCATCTCCTACGACCAGGGAATCCAAAACCCTCGCTTGCCCGCTGAAGGCTCTGCCCTTGAACTCCACCGTCAGCCCATCCACCTTCAGGTCCTTGAGCCTTATATCCTCAAGCTCAAGCTTTCCCCTTATGCCATCCATCAGCTCCAAGCTTACAAACTTTACGCGTGCCCCCTTCAAACAACCAAAGCTTTTCCCTTCTATCTCAATCTTTTTGTTTAAGGAGAGTCTTGTCTCCAAGCTACCACCCTGACAGGTGCCTTTCAGAGAGAGATAAAAGGGCTTTATAGAAAACACCACAGAGTCAAGCTCCGCGAGCTTTGAGCTTTTATCATAGACCTGGACCTTACTGAGCTTTACATGAAACAGACCCTCCTCTACACCCTGTGCCATAAGGTATATACCCCTCTCCATCAGTGCCCTATCAAGCAGTAAAAACTTGGGGAGGGTAATAAACAAAATAAAAACAGAAGAAAGCACAAAAAGAACTGCCAGCAAAAGAATCTCTTTAATCTTCAGCTTCATCTTTTTTTCTCTTCTTTTTGTTTGCCTCCTCCGCCTTTTTTCTCAGCTCCTGTGCGAGCTTTTGGTGCTCCTCTGTGATTTTTGATAGGTCCTCTGGCTTTTCTATCACATAGGGTGTTAGGAATATAAACAGGGACACCTTGTCCTCGGAGGTGGTTTTTCTCTTGAAGAGCCAGCCAAGGATCGGCACATCCATAAGTCCCGGCGCACCTTCCATGTTGTCTAATGTCCTTGTGCTCACCAACCCACCGATTATTATGGTTTGTCCGTTTTCCACCACCACATCGGAGTTCAACTGGCGGTTAGAGGTGACGGGCACCGCATAGCTGAGGGTCCCTATCTGTGGTCTAAGAAAGTCTATTATCTCCTGAAGGTTGAGATTGATCAAAAGCCTTAGGTCCTTTCCTGAGATGGTAGGCATGACGCTGAGGTTTAGTCCTACCTCCTTGTAGTCGTAGGTGATGATGGGCTGTCCGTTTATGTCAAACTTGACCCCCGACGCAAAGGGCACCACCTGACCCACTTTTATGATCGCCTCTTGGTTGTCAAGGGTTAGCACCTTTGGGTTAGAAACGATGTTAAAACCGCTACCCTTTTCCAAAAGGGAGAACAAAAGCACTAGGTCTGGAAAGAAGAGGGTAGCGGAGCCTACGGTAACAGAGGTGCCACTTTTGCTGATGGCACCCATCACAAAGCTTCCCGAAAGGAGCGCATTATAAACATCCTGAAGGCTTGAGCCACCAAAGGCAGACCCCCCCTGCGTTCCAAGTATCTGCCACCGGACGCCCAACTCCAAAGCCTGACGTGTGCTCATCTCCACCACTGTAGCGGCGATCAACACCTGCTTCCTTCGGACATCTATCCTTTCTATGAAGGACTTTAAGCTCTCATACTCCTGGGGGGTGCCAAAGATTATTACCGAGTTGGTGCCCCTGTCAAAGCCTATCCTGAGCCCTTCCTTGGTCTCTATGGCTGTTAAAAGAAGCGCCTGCCTTTGGGGTGTTCTGTATTCTTCCCTTTTCGGCGGCGTCTCCGTACCCCTCGTATCCGTTGGCATTGTCCTACGCTCTTGAGGTTGGACCGCTTGAGTTGTGGGAAGTCCGCCCCCAAAGAGGGTCTGTAAGCTTCTGTATAGTTCCTCTGCGGAGATATGGTTTAGCTTTATGATGTAAAAGCCCCTCTCTAAGGGACCGAGGCTTTCTCTATCAAGGGTCTCTATAACTTCCTTTATTAAACCTTGAGCCTTTTCATTGGCAACCACCACTATTGAGTTGCTGTCCTTGTTGAAGGTTATAAAAATGGGTATGCCAAACTGTTGTTGAAAGGCAGAACTCAGAGCCTGAATGCTTTGAAAGACGCTTTCCGCCTTAGCCTTCTGTAGCTTATACATCTTGACGCCCAAGCCCCTCTCGGGAGAGTCAAGCTCTTTCAAAAGCTCCTTTAACCTTTCTATGTTTTTGGCTACGTCTGCAATGATCAGGCTGTTGGAAGGGGCATGCACCGCAAACTTAGCGTTAGGGGAGAGAAAGGGCTGGATTGCCTGCTGAAGCTGGAGGGCTTGGGTGTTTTCCGCTCTGTAGACGTATACGACCACTTCTCCTGAGTGGGAGGGTTTTTTTAACCCCGCCAGGGATGTAGCCTTTTGCAGGGGCACTATATTTATGTAATTCTTCTCCTCTACCACTCCGTAGCCTTGCAGGGATAATGCTAAGAGAAATATTTCCCATGCAGTTTGCACGCTGACGGGCTTTGCGGAGCTCACTGTAATGGTGCCCTTTACCGCCGGGTCCAAGATTATATTTTTGCCCATAAGCTCAGACATGAACTTAACCACGAGGGATATGTCCGCATCTTGAAAGTTTAAAAAGACCCTGCCCGTCCTTTTTTGCTCTTGGGCTGTTTTTTGAAGTTCCTCCGCAGTTTGGGGATAAACACATACAGATAAACCCAAAAGCAAAAACAGGACTAACCTTAGCATCTACTCTACCCTCACCAAAAGTTCCACTGGTGTGCCCTCTCTGAACAGACCTATTTTAAAACTGCTCTCGTTTCTTAGAACTTGCAGTATTCTAAAGGCATCATCTCCGCTTTTTATCTGCTGGTTGTTTATGCTAACGAGCACATCTCCTGGCACTATGCCCACCCTTGAGAACATGCTTTGAGGTTCCACCCATTCAAAGAGAAAGCCCGTAGTTTTTCCATCCTGCACATAGGGCACAAGCCTTATCTGCCTGAACATAACTCCAGGGTCTGCGGTGATGTTTTCTATCTCCCTCTTTTGGACTACCGTCTGAAAGGTTTGAGTGCCCTCTTGGGCTATGGCTTTAGGCTCTGTAGTCTTAGCCTCTGCTTTTGCAAAGCTAAAGCCTATTGCCTTTTTATCTTTACCCTTTGAAAGGATTATATAGTTCCTGTCTATGTGTGCAACCCGGTAGCCACCCACCTCAGAGCCCACCCGGACCGTCTTAACCTGCCCATCCACGTCAATCAGTGCCAAATTTACGCCCCCCACTGCGGTAGCGAGCAGGCTAACGGACACCTCTTTCTGTTGCTTTTGCTCTTCCCTTTTGAACACAGGGCTAAAGTCCGCCACCCTCGGCTTTTCCACCCTCATCACTGGCACCGAGCTTATCCCTTTACTGATAAGGTTAGAGTAAATCAACAAGGGCAAGGAAAAGCATATGGTAAGTAGAAGGAACATATAGCCAAAAAGATGTACATTCATGCGTATGGATATATTATAAGGCAGGTTTCTGATACCTCGCGTAAGAAATTACCCCCATGTTAATCCCTTTCCTCCTCGCCAAAGCATTTTTCTTAAGAGATTTCCAGCTTTTCTGAATTTCTCATCCAAGGCGTAAAAGGATCAACAGGTTCATTAACAAAAGATTTTATCAAGGGTCCCCCGGAGGGGACCCAAGGGTTTTTACTTCTTTCTTATCCTTCTTGCCAACGCAAAGGCTGGGACAGACAGCCACACAAGGATGTTCCACACACCCGCCATAGAAGATGCAGAGCCAGTCATATAATATCCACCGCCACTATCACCCACCACCGCCGCTTGCTGTGAAGTTAGAAGTTAGCAGAACATGTTTGGTTGGCGGTCATGTTTACGTTGCATGTGATGTTGGTGCCACAACTAGTGCAATCACCTCCCCATCCTGTAAATGTATAACCAGAATCCGGTGTAGCAGTCAGTGTTACTGTGCTTCCAGAAATAAAGCTTGCAGAGCATGCGGAACCACCAGAGCCACAGTTTATACCCGCAGGGCTTGATGTAACAGTCCCGTTTGTGGGCGTTGGACTGATGGATAGGGTGTAAGAGCTCGCGCCCGCCGCCAAATCAGCAGTCAACCTTGCCACAAAGGCGTCCCCCCAGCCGCTATAGCTTGCCTGCGCCCCGCCAGTAGTGCGAGGAAAGTTGGTGGAATAGGTATACCCCACCACATAGACCTCGCCTATTGTTGGACGAATGGCAAGGGCGAAGGCGGTATCGCTACCACTTCCTCCCAGATAGGTGGATTGAAGAATTTGGGTAAGGTTTGAGTTAAGCCTCGCCACAAAGGCGTCCAAGCTTCCTCCTCTGCTTCCCTGCGCCCCGCCAGTAGTGCGAGGAAAGTTG